>Ga0209777_10004335_pt1 | contig 16823 bp, 16 predicted proteins | sample FrelakmetHBP12HB_FD_187147 | JGI IMG/M metagenome (GOLD analysis project Ga0209777, IMG submission 187147) | Freshwater lake sediment microbial communities from the University of Notre Dame, USA, for methane emissions studies -HBP12 HB (SPAdes)... | ecosystem: Environmental > Aquatic >...
ATCTGATAATAAATACTAATTAACGAAACTGCCCTCTCATATCCAGCAATCAAAACACCATATTTTCCTCTCCTTCTTCAATGAAATATTAAAAACCGTTGAACGAAATGTGAAAATATTTACTGGCAGGGGCTATGAAAATGATTCATTCGAGGAAAAAACTAAAGAAATATCATTCCGATTATATATTTTTACAATTTATATTTTTATCTTGTCAACAGGATACGGTTATGATAGCGATACAATAAGTAATAGCCAAAAGGCTAGTACGTTGTACAAAAAAAATGAAAATCACACTATTAAAAGGAGGGCTTTATGAAAAGATTTAATCTGGTTGTTATGTGTTTAGTTGTTTTAGGCTTGGTAGCTTCCGCGTCATTGAGCTATGCGGCACCGAAAAGCAAAGCTGCTGCTGCACCAGCTGCAAATGCCAACATAAATGGGAAGTGGTATTTTTCGGTTACAACGCCATCGGGTACAGGCAATCCTGTCTTTACATTTAAGCTAGACGGCAATAAATTGACGGGAAACTATGCAGGCAGATTCGGAGAGGCACCGCTAACAGGAACCATGAAAGGTGACAACTTTGAAGTGAAGTACGTCCTGGACGGGGCAACTACGGTTTACAAAGGCAAGATTAATGGTGACAAAGTATCCGGCACGTGTAATTTAGGAGGCCAGGTAGACGGTACTTTCGAGGGAGACAAGATAAAAAATTAACTGAGTAGACTTAAAAAATACTCAAGTTGTCTTAACTGTTGTTAACAAATAGAAATTAGCATGATTTAAGAAAAGGGGCCAAAGGCATAACCTGAAGCCCCTTTTCTTTTTGTCATTCCGTCCAATACCGGCTTGTGCCCTTTAGGGTAAATCCAGAAATCTTTAATGGTCTGAAACTAGAACTGGTGAAGGTTTGCGGGGTTCTTTAGTGGTAATTGTCAAGAGTAAAGATGCGACCCCGTTTCTTTTCCTTGACTTTACAAACACTGTCAAATTAGTTTTCTCCACTTTTAACGAGTTCACCTACAAGTCAAGGGAATGAATCCAGGAGAAGCTTTGAAGATTACCATTTGTAACAATTGAAACGGCTTGCCGGCGTGACTACGGGGAATGCGCTCGCTACCGAATTCAGAATGCCTAAAGATAATCTTTTAGCTGCTGAGGGATTAGCTGCTATTTACAAATTCTGCTCCCACAGATAACAATACCGTTCTGTAATTGGTTAAACTGCAAAACGGACGATATCTCTATGTTCATAACAGGCTGTCGTGTCTTCCCATATGACCGAAGACTACGACAGCTCTGTCACGCTGCGTTCCGTACTCTTTGTACCAATCCTTTTGGAATACTGTTCTTAATAATTCTTATTTCTCCCTTTGCAGGGATTTATAGTCTGTTTAGCAACAAGCCGTTTGCCAAATTCAGACAGTCTATTTTATCAGGCCGCTTTCTTCGCCTTTCCCATATCACTTGCGACGTGACGCGACGTTTTGAAAAACAGGAAAGAGGCCAATAATCCAAATAAACCTGCCGCAGCAAAGCCTAGGGCCAGCCCCTGATAACCGCCACCGTAAGCATCCGAGATGCCTCCTACCACGAGAGGACCCCATGCCCCGCCCAGAACAAAACAGGCTACGATGCCAACACCCCAAGCTAAACCTTTCAGTCTGGCCGGAACAACATCCTGCGAAGTCGCGCCGGCGGCCGGGAAAGCCATGCCGGAGCAGATACTATGCAGTGGCATCATGATGGCGCAAAAGATCATCAGGTTTTTGTTGGTTATATCAAAAACTGCAAGCAGCACCAGAAACAGAAATACAACAGCACTGGCTACGCTGACCGAAGCCAGAAGCATCCGGCCTCCCCCGCCTCTTTTTTTCATCCATCGGTCCGCCAGAATTCCGCCCCCGATAGGACCAAGAAGACCGAGGATGGTCACTACTCCCATAACCAGGCCGGCTACGTCTTCTTTAACATTGTAAGTACGCATCAGCAAAGCCGGGAACCACGTCCCCACAGATATTTGTAGTGCGCAATACATGCCCACTGCACAATATAGCCAGCGCAAGGTCGGGATCTTCAATAATTGCTTCAAATTGGTGAGGAAAGATTCATGGACGACGGCCGAACCATCCGCCGTTTGCAGTTTGTAATCCTGCATGAAGAAAGCCAGGATGCCCAAAATAATGCCGGGAATACCGAAACAGTAAAAAGGTATCTGCCAGCCGCCATAATTTGCTGAAAGAAAACCACCCACGATAACACCGAAAATAATACCAACGGTGATGAACGCATTAAAAATACCGAGCTTTGCGCCTCTCTTCTCTTCGGGATAGGATGCCGAAATAAGCGCCGTCCCGGCGGGTGGCACTCCTGTTTCGCCCACGCCCACGCCAAAACGCACTAGCAGCAATGAAACAAATCCGCCGACAAATGCCGTGGCCACCGTAAAGATGCTGAAGATGAATGCCATCAGACCGATCATTTTCTTCCTGCTCCAGATATCGACTAAATGGGCAATCGGCAAGCTGAACAAGATGATACCTAAAAAGTAGGCTGAATTGAGACCTCCGATCTGTGCGTCAGTCAATCCCAATGCAACCTTCATCGGCTGTAGAACGACGGCCATAACCTGCCAGTCCGCATAGGCTATTGCGTAAAGCAAAGAACAAATAATTAGTACATATGTTGCCCTGGGACCACCTACTTTAAATTGATCTGATTCTTGAATTTTCATATATCCTCCTCCTTTATTAAGAAATCAAATTTATTACTTCTTAAAAAACCATGAGATATAGTCTCTGGTATAATTTGATACGTCATCTTTATTTCCCTATCTCAGATGACCCGCTAAAAACTTCCCCGAATTTTCCGAGTTTTTACAGCCGCGTATATCCGCTATTTAACACGGGGATAAAAGTTGTGTTCACAAAGAAACGCGAGACAGCCTGATAATATCAATGTATCGGGATTTTTCAGCGACAGTTTACACGAGAAATCGTCACCCTTTGCTGTGTCATAAACTCTACCACCGGTATATTCATTATCACCTGTTTTCTTCATATCCCAGATGATCACCATCCCATAGAAGGGCTTATCTTTTCTTTCACCGGTACAAGTCGTACATTTTGTGCCATAGGCGGCAATACCTGCTGGAAGCAGCTTTACGTATTTGCCTTCATAGGTGTCGCCCTTTTGATAGATTTCCAGCTGCGCCAGTTCCTTGCCTTTAAGCGGGTCTTTACCACCGATAGCTGTCCATACCCCGACAATTGTTTTGGGCCCCGCCGGTTTTGTTTCTTTTTTCTCAGATGCCAGACTCATGCCGAAAAAGATGGATAAAATAAATAATACAGCTACAAAAAATCCTAACTTCTTCATGTTGACCCTCCCTGAAAATTTATTTTACTGCTGTTTAACTTCATGAACATACCACTGCCGTATAATTATCTAAGGATACAGATGTCTCACCGAAAAGACCGTACAAAAAAGTTATCTAGGCAACAGGCAGTGGAACCCATCCGGCAGAAGCCGGAAACTTTCTGCAGCGGGGTCCAGATTTGACCCGATTGTCTCCTTAAAGTCGAGGCAGCTCCAGGCCCCCTTGATCAATGGTCTTATACCTTCCAGAGTATCGATAACTTTTGACCAGCGTGATCGCTTTTTCGCTGCAAATGGCCACACAATCACCGCAAGCTATACACTCAGGGCGGTCAGTCAGTTTTGCCTTTTTATTTTGAAGTTTGATGGCGTCGCCCGGACATGCTTTAACGCATAAGCCACAGCCGTTACATTTATCCAGGTTAAATTGTATCAGACCCATTTCGATTTGGGATGGATCATCATATTTTGGAATTTTCTTCTTCTCTGAATTAGACAAATTGCCCATTTTACCCTCCATATCTCATTTAAAAGATCGTCATTCCCGTAGTCAGCGAAATTTTTAATATAATGTTTTTTTCATTCCGCCTTCATACCAATCCACGGCGTGAGTCGGCCTTGCCACCATACCATCCGGATTTCCAACCGGGTAGCCTATAGCCAGGCTCGAAACAAATTTGTATGGATAGTCAATTCCCAACCTTTTTTTCCATATCTTGCTGTTCTCAAACGCAAGTTTGGGGAAGCCGACCCAGCAAGTACCAAGCCCCATACTGTGCGCTGCCAGCACCATATTTTGTCCGGCAATACCGCAATCGAGAGTCGGAAAGCCAATGCCGCGTTCATCAGCAAAAATGAGAATGACTGTCGGGGCATTGTGAAATAACTCCAGTTTACCATCGGCAATGAGTGATACGCCGCCAAAGGGAACTGGGTGAAGATCATTGGGTTTAGATCGAATGACGATGTTGGCTATGATCTTACGCAAGATGGACCCGTTATACCGGTAATCGATCAGTCCTTTAAACATTTTACAGGTTTGTACAACTGTTTGGGTGATCCCATCGATAATTTCCTGATCACGGATTACGACGAATTTCCAGGGCATGCCGTTTCCCGCCGACGGCGCAAAGCGGCCGGCCTCCAGAATCCTTTTGATCAGAAATTCCGGGACCTGCTTTTTCTGATAAATCCGGACACTGCGTCTCTTTAATATTACATCCTCCGTTTCGGTCCGTACATTTTTCAACTGCTCACTTTTTCCTTCGCTTATTTTTTGCTTGTTATCACTCATCCTTTGCCCTCCTTTCATAAAATTAGCCGACACATTCCAGGATGTGAATGCACATGGCCGCATCTTCAAAACCAAGGTTGCCGCCGCCGTTTTCAGCCAGCGCCAGACGACAGTTTTTTACCTGACGGTCGCCTGCTTCGTGCCGCAGTTGTGTTACCAATTCAAAGATCTGGCCAAGACCGGATGCCCCGATGGGATGACCGCGGGATATCAGCCCACCGGAAGTGTTCACGGGCATGTTCCCGCCCAGAGTAGTGGCGCCGGATTCGGCATAGGGGCCGCCTTCGCCAAACTTACAAAATCCCAATGCTTCAGTTTGATGCAATTCTCCAAAAGACGACGCATCATGAACTTCGGCAACATTAATGTCTTCCGGGCCGACACTGGCAATGTTATAAGCCTTGCGGGACAACCTGACAGCGATGTCCTGAGCCTCCGCCTCCAGCGGCCTGTTGGTGCCTGATCCCAGCACCGATGCCAGAATTTTTACGGGGCGGGAATTTTTCAGACGCTTTAAAAAATCTTCGGAGCAGACAATGGTTGCCGCGGCACCGTCGCCGATTGGGGCGCACATGGGAACAGTCAGTGGCCAGGATACCAAACGAGCGGCTAAGATTTCTTCAACGCTCATCTTCTTCTGAAACTGAGCATATGGGTTCATGGAGCTGTGGAAATGATCCTTCGATGCAATAATCGCTACTTGTTTCTGGGTCGTTCCATATTTCTCCATATGCCAGCGGCAAAACGCGGAATAGATATCCATAAAGGCGCTACGATCTTTGCCGGCTGAGCCAGGATCATCGGCCAGCTTGATGCCATCGGAGACCTTCTGCAACATTTTGATATGTTCCGTCGCATTTTCCACATCAAAGCCCGACCAGAAACCCTTAAACATTTTTTCTTTGTCTTCGAGATAACCCTTTTCCGCGCCGATGGCTAGTGTACATTCATAAAGCCCTGAAGCGACGCCCAACCAGGCATGGTGCAGACCTGTGGAACCACCGGCACATGCGTTTTCTACATTGGTAATGGGAAGTCCTTCCAGTCCTGCAGGTCTTAAGGCAACCTGTCCCCGGATGCAATCCTGTCCGAAGCTAAAGCCCCAGCCGGAATTGGAAAACCAGGCGGCTTCAATGTCACTTAATTTTACACCGGCATCGGCAACAACCCGATCCAACGCGATCTTGGCAAGATCCTTAATCGATTTATCCATGTGTTTCGCAAATTGCGTCATACCGACACCGGCAACGAATACGTTACGCATTGTTCAAATCCCTTTCTTATGAACTCCATGTTTCAGCTTTATTTTTTATCTTCATACAATTTTTCGAAGGTCTTACCTTTATAGTGACTTCTCTCCAGAGAGCCGGGCTCAACCCAGATAATCTGTGGGTTGATCTTGATGCGCTTGCTCATGGCCTCCGTTATTTCAGCGCCGAGGGCTTCCAACTGCTGATGGGTTGCGCCAGCAGCATGTTCAATTTTAATTTTTATGGGAGGAACAACCCGGGGTGGTCTTTCATCGAGGACGATACGCATTTCACCGGTCACCCGGGGAACGAATTCATTGACGACGCCTTTAATGCCGCTGGGATAAACCATTACCCCCTTTACTTTCAGCATATCATCGGAGCGGCCGATGACCTTGTAACGGAATCCGGAACGGCCACAGGAGCAGGGGTCTGTAAAAATCTTGTGAATATCGCCCAGACTATTGCGGATGAGGGACATGCCGTCGCCTTCAAGACTGGTGAAAACCGCTTCACCCTCGGCGCCATTTGCAAAAGGCACAGGGGCTTTCGTCTCGGGATCAACCAATTCATAATAGCAAAGGTCATCGCCCAGCCAGTGCATACCTTGATATTCGTCGCAGTCGCAGGAAAAGCCGAAACCGGCGCCGGAATCATAAAGCCTGCAGCCATAAGCTTTCTCCAGTTTATTCTTCACTTCCGGAATGCCTGCTCCCGGTTCCCCGCCGCAGACCAATGCCCGGAATCCCAGATCACCAACTTGTTTCCCCAGTATTTTTGGTGACTGTTCAATTAGATATTCCGCCAGCGATGGTGTGCCGGTGTAAACCGTTCCCTTGAATAAGGCCTGCATCAGGAGAATGCGTTCGCTTTTAGCTTCTGCTCCGACTGGCAAGATCATACAGCCAAGATTTTGAATACCGATCAACGACGGAACACCGGCAATCACCATCGAGAGGGCGAAACAATAAAGTACCCGATCATGAGAACGAAGGCCGGCCCGCCAGCTTCCCCGTACCATCACTTCTCCCCAGATTTTGTCGATATCTCTGCGTGTTAGTGGATAGGGGGTAGGGATACCCGATGTTCCCGTGGTTGTTCCCATGTAATCAATATCATCGATGGAAACCGGCATGATCTGTTCGAGCGCTTTCAAAATATCTCCGCCGCATTCCATCACAAGATTTCTCAGGGCTTCTTTATTGAAAAGTGTTATTTTATCTTTGAACTCCTCAAAGCTTTTCAGTTTTTCCGGATCCAAACCACTTTTTGCGATCATGTTCGTATAAAACGGCGCATTTGCTTTCAGTCGGATCAGCATTTTTTTCAGCTTGTCCAATTGAATCTTTTTCATCTCCGGTGTATTCAGGAGAGGTTCAATTTTCATATTCCAGTATGGACGGCTCTGGTCCATTTTTCTTATCCTCCTTTTGCTCGTGTCATATAGATTCAATTAGTCCTTGAGAAACGGGCCAAGTAAATTCCGCCCTTGTTTAAATAGTAAGCGGCCAATCCCTATCATCAGACCAGGTGAAAAACGATACAGCAGAGTAGGAATCATCACCTGACCCCACGGCGCGGGGATAATTCCTTTATTGTTCATTAACCCCTTAATCGCCATCTTGGCCACTTTTGCCGGGTCAACACCCTGGGTTTCATAAAATTCTACTGCAGCCGCTTTATTGTGTTCCCCTTGCATCTTGGAGTCTTTCAAAATATTGGTTTTGATGATACCGGGACATAATGCCGAGACGTTGATATTGTGAACTTTAAGCTCCATGCGCAAAATCTGGGCTAGGTACACCATGGCTGTCTTTGTCATGCAATATGGCGCCATGCCGGCTTGTGGGAAAAGCCCCGAGCCACTTGCTGTGATCATCACTTGTCCCTGCTTGCGTTCAATCATGGGCGGCAGAAAGAAATGAATCAGATAGATTGCTCCCCATAGATTAATGTCGATCACCCACTTCCAGTCGTCTAAGGCCAGGGATTCAGTTTTCCCTCCATGGGCTACACCGGCATTGGCGCACAGGATATCCACTACTCCCACCTCTTTTCCCACCTTCTGCGCAAATGCTTCCACAGCGGAACGATCTGTATGATCCACTCTGTAAGCAAATGCCTTAACTCCGCTGTTTTTCAATTCGGCAAGCATTCGGTCCAATCTGTTTTGATTGATGTCTGTGCCGATAATCGTGGCACCCTGCTGTCCCAGCTCTTTGGCCAAGGCCAGTCCTATTCCCGATCCTGCGCCGCTGATCAGAGCGACTTTTCCTTTTATTTGTTTATTGTTTGCCATTGTCCAGTACCTCCCGACAGTATTTGTTTTTGTTTTTGTTTTTTATTTTCTTCTATCATCTCGATAAAGGCGTCAACGCGGGTTCGAATCTGTCCTTCGGCATAAGCGCGCGGGTCATCCATATCGCAGTTTAATATCAGAACCGGAATCTTCACACTTTTCTCGATCGCTGTCTTTAGGTCCTGCAGCCCTGTCGATGAAGGACGGCAGCTCAGATTGGCATGGAGAATGAGACCATCGATGCTGTATTCATCTATTTTTTGCTCAAAATACGGAATCCTTTGCTCCAGGTCCAGGGTGTAAAAATTGGAGATATTTTCTTTGGCCATCACTCGAAGTGTTTCATCAAAAGTAGCTGTTTTCTCTCTCCGCATCGCCCCGGCATGGGTGTACGGTTCATAGACAACATGCGCTCCCTTTTTGGCCAGATATTTATAAAAATCGATATTGTACCAAAGCGTAATTCCTTCCCACATCAGACGGTACTTCTCCGGCTTACCGATTTTCCCTGAGGGGGCATCATTGTAACGTTTTTTAATGTCATTAAGAATATTTCGATAATATTTTGCGGCGCCATCAAGATCCCACATGCCAAATTGCGGGAACATGAGAGCTCTTGTAATTTCAAAATAAAACGGGGAAGGAAATCGTTTGCGATACTCGTAGATCTCCAGGTAAAGACGACAGACCTCCTGGGATTTGGCAATGATGCCCATAAATTTTTCTTCGTCAAATGTTTTTCCTGTTACCTTTTCCAGAAATCTTATCATGTCATGCATTTGAGCGATCTCATATTCGAAATCTATTTCCCGCTTAGCGTCGTCTGAACCGGAAACAGGGCTGGGGACATCCATAAGAAAATAAGGGCGGCCATATTTGCGTGCTGTGTTTTCAACCCATTTGGCCTGAGTATCGCAGACTCCATTGCTGGCTATATAGCAATCCGCAACGGGAGCGCCGCCGAAATTGCATGGATATTTTTTGTCCATGGCGCCGACATTGACTTTCATATAACTGCATAGATCACGCGAGTAGCCCATCCCTTCCGCGTGTTCGATCAAGTGCTGAGTGATACCTGCCTGACCGCACATACAGGCATAGGCTTCCGGGAATATCGGAAAAATGTCAAACGCCAGCAGAAACTCTGCAGGCATGCCGGCTGTAAATACTCCCAGTTTCTTCCCGGGTGCTTGACTGAATTTCTCCGTTTTTGTCTGGTAATCCATAAAAAGTGAGGCAAGGCTAAGCGGTATCCCCTGTTGCAGGTTGTTTTTCGTTGCCTCCCAAAATACTCCAGGATTATTGAAGATAAAATTAAGCATTGACATGGCGGCCCCCTTTTTGTTGGATTGTTTCTTTAAACGCCTCCAGGCGCGTTAGCAGCTGATTGTCAGCTGGTGTATAATCTCTTTCGAAGTGCATAACATTATAACCTTTTTCTTTGATTGCAGCGACACTCCATACGGAATCAATGGCGTAAACTTCGCAAAATTTAAGATGCTGGGATACAACAGCGTCCATCTTTGTATCGTTCAGTGCTTTCAACAAATAGTTTAAGCGGCCATCCACCGGCACCCGTGTTGCCGGCGACGGTATATTGCAAGCGTAGGTTACCAGCGCTTCCAGCGGGTCACCGCTGTCCGGAATGGTTGTTGCAAAGTACCTTTCACCCAGCGATAAATCATCCCTGACCACCCTGAATCCGGCGTTATCAAGTAGTTCCATATATTCCACAAATGTAACATCCGAGCCGGTTAAAAGAATCGGGGTCTTCCCCGCCGGTAACGGACCCCGGCCCTCCCAATCCGCCAGCATCGTTTTCAGCTCTTCCACAAGGAGTTCCTTTGGTGTCGTAACAGCCTTTATTGTCATCTTTAAATAGTCACTGTTGGGAACATCTTTCTTCACTCTCAAAGAGGCCAGCTGGCGCATCAAAGATTTTATCTGATTGGAGAGGACAATCGCGTCTTTGAGCTCTTTATCACCGATTTTGATGGAGTACTGCTTATTGAGTTTTTCGATGAAACGCTTCAGTTCTTTGCGATAAAAATTCTGTGCCGCCTTATCTACTTTTAGGGGAGTATTGACCCAAAAGAAAGGAACCCCCTTAATATGGGCTTTCCACACATCGAAATGACGGTTCGTCGCATCACAGCCATGCGCAAATCCAATGCCGGCCCATTTTCCAGAGTTCTCTAAAGCGTCGGTAAGACACGCCCGGGTAAACGGGCAAAAATAAGGAAATAAATACTCATCCGCCGCCGCCGTTCCTTTATGAACGTTGCCGAGAATCTTCATCGGCGCAAAGCCGGCGGCCATGACAATTTCTTCAGGAAACTCGTGGCCGGAATCAAAATATGCAAATGTTTTCATTAACATTACCCCCTCTCTCTTTATATGTCTCGTGCAAGAATCGCTGCACCGATTGCGCCATTGACTTGTGCCATCTCCGGGACCAGAATTTTAATTTTGAGTTTTTTCTCCAGTGCGGTTTGGATGCCGATATTTTGCGCGACACCGCCGGTTAAGACAACCGGTTCCTCTATTTTCGATCGGCCGATCATGGACACCAAACGGTTGACAATAGATTCATGGATCCCTGCAACAATATTTTCGCGAGATTCGCCTTTGGAGATGAGTGAAATCACCTCCGATTCAGCAAATACCGTGCACATACTGCTGATTGGAGATGGTTTTTTTGCCAAAAGGGATAGTTGACCGAAATCGGACAGATCAAGTTCCAGCGCTCTGGCCATTACTTCCAGAAATCGGCCGGTTCCGGCGGCACATTTGTCATTCATCACAAAATCAACCACGTTTCCATCTGTGCCAATTCGGATAAATTTGCTGTCCTGTCCCCCGATGTCAATTACAGACTTTGCATCGTCCATATAGAAACGGGCCCCTACGGCATGGCATTTGATTTCGGTAACCGTTTTGTCTGCAATACTGACACTACTGCGGCCATATCCCGTAGCGACGATTCGATCCACCGATGATTCCGTCAATTGCAAACGATCCATTGTTTTTTTAAGTATATTTCGCCAGGCCGCTTCAGCATTGTACCCGGTGAACGAAACATCAGTATCAATCAGGCCTTTGCCATCCATAACAGCAATTTTAGTAGTGATGGAACCGATGTCTAAACCTATTGTCAGCATGAAAATCTTCTCATTATAAAAAAAGTATCTTATCTGCTAAAGCGCGTCAATGAGATGAGCGGCCATTTATATTGTTAATATCGGCCATCCAGCGTTAATTTTATAAGATTGATAACGATGTGCGGATTTAGAGTGGCACGGAGATATAGTTACTATGAATTTCTTTTGCGGTAACTCGCGGGAGTAGTGCCTGTCCATATCTTAAAGGCGTGATGGAAACTTGCTGCGTCGCTGTAGCACAGCAGTTCAGCGATCTTATCCATGGAAAAATCTGTCGCCTGGATGAGCTCCAGCGCGTGATGTTTGCGGATATCGGCAAGGATATCCCTGTATGACGTTCCTTCCATGGTCAGCTTGCGTCTGATGGTGCGCTCAGGTATGTTGATTCGCCTGGCCAGTTGATCAAGAGTTGGGAAATCTGCACTCATAAATAAGAGTTCGTGCCGGATTTTATCCTTAATATTTTTCTGCTCATTCAGACGCTGACATAATTGCCGGCATTCCTGTTCCAGAACTTTTTTGGTGAGAGAATTGGCAAGTTTCATCGGTTTATCAAGAAGCGCGGCATCGAAAATAACCAGATGTTCGGGGGCGTTAAAAAACACCGGACAGTGAAAGACTTCTTTATATTTTGCCGCGTAATCTGGCGCGGCATAGGCGATATGTAACTCCTTGAAGAAATTTTTATCATCCATAATAAGGGCGCCTATTGTGTGCATTGAAACAATTTCCGTTTCACAGATAAAACGGCGCAAATCTTTTATGCGAAGCAACTCTTTGATGCGGATAAATCCCAACTTGTCTTTAACGGTTATATCAAATTGAACATAAGTGGATGACAGCTCTATGTAGGACATGATCAGCTTGATGGCATCGCGCACAGTTTCACAGCACATGGCTGCCATGCCCAGCTTGCCTTTGGAGATGAGATGGTGATGCTGACCTAATTCCAGACCTATCCACGGCACAGGTGCAAGTTGAGCCAGTCTGCGGCCGACCGCAATTTCCTGCTCAGCGGTGATAATGCGATGGGGATCATCCAGTTCCCCTATTTCAATACCGCTTCCGGCCAGAAGTTCGCGGGAATCAATTCCATACTGACGGGCCGCGCGCACAAACACGGCAACATCGTTGATGGAACGCAAGACACATAAGTCGGGTCTCGACCGGATATGAAATTTATCGTTCATAAGTCTCGCTCCCTTTTTCATTCTGGAAACATCTCCGGAGCATGGATGATCTTGCCGGCGTGGCCAAAATGTTTCCTGATATATAAAAATTTAAACAGGACTATGCCCATAGTAAAAGAACTAAGAACAAGCCTATGGTGCCTATATAAAATAGAAGATCACTGTTGGAAAGAATTACTATTCTGGAAACGACAACCGCTAAAGAAGAAAGCGGCAGCTATACTAACATGCAATGTATATTTGATAAGATATTGCTTGTTCATTTATCAATTATAAGAAACTCGACCTTATATGTCAAGAAAATCTTGACCGCAAAATATGGGGTGAGGATTTTGTTTATTACGGATTGAAATGTTGTGTGAATTGGGGAAATTATAAAAACAACATTACAGGAAGCATGGTTTACAATCCATTTTACATCTGCTCTCAAAATAACTTCGTCCTTGTACAGATGAGTCTTCGTCCCTCTGCGGACTATCGCTTCCAAATGGGGACATCAGAAGTACAAAAAATTTTGTCCGCCGAGGTAGGCTTCTTTAACACGGGGATTGCCCATCAGCTCTTTGCCGCTGCCCGCAAGAACGATGCTGCCTGTTTCCAGAACGTAGCCGCGCGAGGCGATATGCAAAGACATGTTGGCATTTTGCTCGACCAAAAGAATGGTTTTCCCGGCCTGATTTATTTCTACAAGAATTAGAAAAATATCGCGCACCAAAACAGGAGATAAGCCCATCGAAGGTTCATCTAATAAGAGCAATTCCGCATCGCTCATCAGCGCGCGGCCCACAGCAAGCATCTGCTGCTCGCCGCCCGAAAGCATGCCGCCTAGCTGACGCTTACGTTCGCGAAGCCTGGGAAATAGCGTAAAAACACGTTCATAATCGCGCGCAATTTTATTTTTGTCCTTTCTCTGCCATGTGGCTAACTGCAAGTTTTCCCGCACGGTCAGATTGCCGAATATGCCGCGGCCTTCCGGCACCTGAGCAATTCCCTTGGCTACAATTGTATCGGCGGCAATCTGCTTTAAATCATTGCCCTTATAGGTGATGCTTCCCTTGTAAGGAATAATGCCCGATATGGCTCTGAGGATGGAAGATTTTCCCGCGCCGTTTGCGCCGATGAGCGTAACAATCTCTCCTTGGTCAACATCAAAGGAAACGCCCTTAACGGCATTGATGCTGCCGTACGTGACATTCAGGTTGCAGACCGAAAGAAGCAAATCACCCCGCATTATTTCACCATCTCCTTGCCCAGATAGGCTTCCATTACTTTCATATTATTTTGAATTTGCATGGGAAGGCCTTCCGCAATTGTTGCACCGAAATCGAGAACCACCAGCCGTTCACAAATGCCCATCACCAGCCGCATCTGATGTTCGATGAGAATAATAGTTACCTGAAAAGTTTTTCTGATCCACCCGATAAATTCCATGAGCTGTTTAATTTCGTTGGGATTCATGCCCGCGGCCGGTTCATCGAGCAGCAGCAGTTGGGGGTCTGTCGCCAGCGCCCGCGCGATTTCCAGCCGGCGTTGCAAACCGTAGGGCAGGTTTTTAGATCGTTCATTGGCCGTGTCATCCAGCTTAAAAATTGATAACAATTCCATCGCGTGATCAGTGATTCTTTTTTCTTCAGCATTGTAACGCCCCATGTGCAGAAGCGCTTCCAGCGGACTGTAAATTGCCTGTCCGTAGCGCGCGATGCGCACATTGTCCAATACAGTCAGTTCTTTAAACAGGCGGATATTCTGGAAGGTGCGGGCGATACCCAGTTTGGTTATCTGATGCGGAGTTCTGCCGACAAGTTCATTTCCGGAAAAGCAGATACTGCCCTCCGTGGCACGGTAGACCCCGGTTATCAAATTAAAGACGGTAGTTTTTCCCGCGCCGTTGGGCCCGATAATGCCGACTAACTCGTTGGACGCGAGTGTGAAGTTGAAATCGGAAACAGCGCATAATCCCTCAAAACGGTGGGTAAGATTTTTAATCTCCAGCAGGGGCATCGCTGATCTCCTTTTTCTTTTGCCTCCACAACTTGGACGCGAGTAAATCACGCAGAGGAATAAACAGGCGTGCTTCCCGCATACCCATAATACCGCGGGGGCGGTAAATCATCAGCAGGACAAGCATCAGCGGCATCAAAACCATTCGCCAGACACCCAGCGGCCTCAGTATTTCGAGCAGGATAGTGTAGATAAAAGCCCCTAAAATGGAACCGGCAATGGAAGCGATGCCGCCCATATAAACCATGATTAAAATATCGGTGGATTTAATAATATCGAACATCCGTGGATTTATATATTGGATAGTATGAGCGAATAAACCTCCGGCAATTCCGGCGAAGAATGAGGAAACAACAAAAGCAATAACTTTAACCTGGCGAGTGTTCACGCCCATGAGGTCGCTGGCAATTTCGTCCTCGCGGATAGAAAGGACGCCGCGCCCGAATTTCGAATAAACAAGATTACGGATAATCCACACCGATAATATCGTCCAGAAAAACACCCAGGGCAGATTGGTAAGCTTTTCCATGCCCAGAAAACCGCGTGGTCCGCCAATGACATCGATATTTTCGATGCCGGATTTGACAATCATGCCGAACGCCAGAGTGACAATAGCCAGATAATCGCCGCGTGTTTTAAAAGAGGGTACGGCCACCACAAGTCCTACCAGCGCCGCGCCCAGTCCGCCGGCTAAAACCGCGACAGGGAAAAGGAAAGTGATTGCTGAAGATGGAAAAATATTTACGGTTAAAATCGAAGCGATGTAAGCTCCAATCGCCATGAAACCGGCATGGCCGATGGAAAACTCGCCCATGTAGCCGTTAATCAGATTAAGGCTGACCGTGAGAATAATGTTGATTCCCACGTAAATTAAGATCAGCTGTAAATATAAATCAAGGATATCAAAAGTTGAGGCGGCGATAGAAAAAAGCAAACCGGCGGTGAGAAAAATAGGCCAAAATAACTTATGCGCGATGACAGCCTGATATTTACCGAGTAGATTATTATATACGGCGCTTAGTTTCGGCACGATTACACCTTTTGCGGATTAGGTTTGCCTAAGATTCCGTAAGGACGGAAGATAAGTAAAATTAATAGCAAAGTAAAGGCGACAAAATCACGGTAAGTGGAGGGTAAAAAAGCCGCAACCATAATTTCCACCGAGCCAAGGATAAATCCGCCAATCATGGCGCCACGGATATTACCGATGCCGCCGACGACAGCCGAGATAAAAGCTTTCCAGCCTACCATAATGCCCATGTAGGGATCGATAACCGGGTAGGCGAGTCCGTACATCATACCGGCCGCGCCGCCCAGGCCCGTTCCAATGGCAAAGGTCAGAGAGATAATTTTGTTCACAGGCACGCCCATCAAGGGGACAACTGTTTTATCCCAGGAAATGGCGCGCATCGCCATGCCTGCTTTTGTCCGCTGAACGATAAAATCCAAAACCAGCATCAGCAAAAGCGATAAAGCGATGATAATAATTTGCAGAGAGGAAATAGAAACATTGCCTATTGTCCAGGTTTGATCGGCAATCAGTGCGGGAATATGCTGGGGATAGGGGTTGAGTGCCAGAGTAAAGTTTTCCAGAAAAAGCCCGACACCAAGGGCGGTGATTATGGCCGACACGCGCGGAGCGGTGCGCAAAGGTTTGTAGGCCAGGCGCTCGATGACAACACCCAAAAAGGCAACTCCCAGCATGGATAGAAGAAGCGTCGGCACAAAGGATAATTTAAGATAAACGGCGATAAGGAAGCAAAAGAAAGCGCCGACCATAAATAAATCGCCGTGAGCGAAGTTAATCATGGTCAAAATGCCATAGACCATGGTGTAGCCCAGGGCAATCAAGGCATAAATACTTCCCAGTTGCAGGGCGTTGAGAATTTGCTGAAAAATATAAACCATATAGCCCGGTTAAGAATCGGAAGATTTTACAGACCTCCGCGCAGATTTATGCGAGGAAGTCTGTATAGAGAGTGTGCGAAATCATGGTTTGGCATTGGCATACCAGATAAATTTTCCATCTTTTATCTTCAGAATGACGGCGCTCTTAATCGGATCGCCGGAACCTTCTTTAAACTGCATCGTTCCGGTCACGCCTTCGTATTTTGGGATTTTAGCCAGAGCGTCACGCACGGCCTGGCGGTCGTTTTTACCCGCGCTTTTCAATGCCTGCCAGAGCAGACCGAAGGAATCATAAGTCAGGGCGGCAACATCATCGGGGGTGCTGCCATATTTGGCTTT
>Ga0209777_10004336_pt1 | contig 16822 bp, 14 predicted proteins | sample FrelakmetHBP12HB_FD_187147 | JGI IMG/M metagenome (GOLD analysis project Ga0209777, IMG submission 187147) | Freshwater lake sediment microbial communities from the University of Notre Dame, USA, for methane emissions studies -HBP12 HB (SPAdes)... | ecosystem: Environmental > Aquatic >...
GGGAACCAAAACCAAAAAAGGCGGTCGAATGATTACTTGGGATAACCAAGCGGCCCTTAAACTTGCCGCGCATCAGCTGAATGCCTTTCCCCGGCCCGGTAGCATACCAGCGCCACCATGGAGACTTGACGCTGGCCGTGATATCAAGCGGTTTTGACCACGTCAGGCCATCATCCTTGGATGAGCTGATGAATACGCGGCGTGAATCCTGGCTTAGCCCCAGGTCGATTGTTACTTCATTATCTGAGCCATTATTCCATGTCATGAAGAGCCAAATAGTCCCAGTTTCCTGATCAACGACAGGACACGGGTTACCGCAGACATTTTCACCATCGTCCCAGATTACTCTCTGTTTGCTCCATGTCTTACCGCCATCCCCGGAGCGTTTAAATATAAGGTCTATATTGCCACTGTCCTGCTGACTGTCTTTTCGCCCTTCACAAAAGGCCAGCAAGGCGCCAGTCCTGGTGGTGATAAAGGCCGGAATGCGATAAGTGTCATATCCATCCGTACCGCTTGTAAAAAGATCAACCTCTTCAAACATGGGCTCCAAACAACCATTCATACAGAACAATAGAACGAGAACCATGAAAAAACCAGGTGCTCGAAATACTGTCTTCCTAGTAACCTTTGCGCTTGTGTCTGACATAGATTTATCCTTATAGCACAGAATATTTATTTTGTGTCATCTCCACATGGTCGGCCTGTCCACAGTATTGCAAATGCCAATCCCCAATGGTCCTTGCAGGAGAAATGCCAAGAAATACCGGGGTAATCATACACATGGCATGATATCCAAATGCTTCATCTTCAAAAACATATCGTCACTCGCATTTGTTTGATAAGAACTTGCTTTCATTGGAAGTGAATATAGGAAAGCCACTCCTGTATGTCAAGGGAATATTGTAAAGGAAACGCAAAGCAATAAAAACATAATTCCCGAACCGGAAGAGTTGTTGATTGAGCCTACCAACATGGAGTATTAATAATAACTGATGATTACTGATTGAAGTATTGCATTTTCGTTGAGGTTGACGATTTGTTTGTTACAGGCAGTAAGAGATAAAAATAATATTTTGTTTCACCTACAAATGTTCAGTTGGTGCAGTTGATAGAATTGAGGATTACAGAGTGAAGTGGAGCTTTTTAAATATCCTGTTTATTTCACCAATTTTTCTTTTTCAATTTCTGATAAAAAATCAAAATGTAATTCCTCTATCTTTTGCAAAATTTCAATCGGTTCTCCTAATATTCTGAATGTACTCATAGAAGACACTTGATTATTTGGATTGAATTTGAAATCCGTTTTAAGGTTTTTCATACCATGCTTATCAATTAAAGTTAAATATTTATCATGCAAGTTCTGTTTTTCACTACTTCGGTTATTTTTATCCCAGTAGCCTAATCTTGCATGAAATAGTGGTTCTAGTCTATTAAACTGTAAGCGATAAAAAAAGGAAATATCAGATAGGACGGGTTTTTCTGAAAACCATAGTTCTGTCCAAGGAGAGCCACTATTAGTTCCTAATTTTATAAACATACCACTATCAAGCTTACTAGTATAATAATAGCGATGGTAACCATTGACATCTTTTTCGGCGCACTCTGGTTGTTTGTTATTAAATGATTTAACGAATATATTTTTTATTAAACGAGTTTGTCCTATATGATCATTTTCTAAAAGCTTGGGACCTTTATTTATTGATAAAAGTTCTCCTATATCAACAGTTAGTTTATGTTTTATATATTTATATTTGTTTTCCATCCACCAGGCATAACTTTTGAGAATTGAATCTTCAAAATTTTTGCTGGCATCAAATATCTCAAATAGTTTTTTAAAGTTAATTATTTTAAAATTTGTTTTGACAATATTTCTATTTTCATCGAATCTGGTAAGAGGATCATCGTAGTCATAATCTGATTTTAAATATATAAAAACCTTGTCGCTTTTCTGGTTTTTGAAATTTTCATCTATTATCTTTTTCCCCTCTGCGCAATAATCTATTAATTGATTTTTTCTTGATTCTTGTGCGCCGACTTTGTTTTCAATTATCAAACCAATATTTCTGCCACCCTTTGTTTTAATAAATGCGACAATATCAATGTGCGACAATTCTCTTGTAACATCTACTGAATCTATATCTTTCAATCCGCTGATAGGCTCAAATTCGTGAATCTTTAAACATTCATTAAGTAATTCAAGGCCTTTATTCTGTACTTCGCTACTATTATAATCAGAATCAGGACCTATTTGCCTTATTAGCCAAGCAAAAAAAAGCAGAATGTGAAAGTTCGGATGTAGCAAAATCGAACAGGTTTTTTTTGTTTTCGTCTGTACTCATTTGACCTCCATATTTTTGTTAAACATAGCATTGAATAGTATAAATCTGTTTTTATGAATCCTGTACTACTATAAATACTGCATTATTTAGGTTCAACCGACTGTTTAATACTATATGATTACGATCTATTCCTCAAGTCTAAGTTGGTTAACTTTTTAGCGCCGCCAGGTCGTTTGATACAGATCGATGCAGAAACTTTCCTTTTTCAGGATTATGAATATTGAACAGCTTTGAGTAAAATGTCATCGCTTCATTGCTGATTGGTTCATAACTGGGATTAAAAACTGTAATTAAATCTAAATTTTCAGTGGAGTCTAAAAAGAATATACCCTGGATATAGTGAATGCTATTGCACGATAGTTCTTCAACAATTTTAAAAGCTTCTTCATAAGTAGCGGAAGAGGTACGAATATTGACGTTGAATAATTTACCCCCTTCATCTGTGCCTAAACAATGAACGGAGATTTCACAACCGGTGGCGTGGCCATCTTTCCCAACCTCACCCATTCCCTCAAAAATATCATTATAGATAACCTTAACCACTAACGATAAAGTAGAACTGCCCATAATATTATCATTCCTATCAATCATACCTCTGCGTAATTTATTGGTTCTATAGATGAGTGATGTGTGATCTCTCTTATTTTTCTATTCCGCCCATGTAATAACCTGCAAGAAAAATTAATGTCTTTAACAGTCAATATTAATATCGTATGTTGATATTCCAGTTACTTCCTTTGGAAGTTTTGCGTAGTCCCCACTATGATTTAGTTGAATATCTACAAGAATATTCATAATACTCTTTTCTTTTTTTATACCGGCAATAAAATAGTCCAATGGTCGAGTATGATGCTTCAACCCTTCCAATTTATATTTTCGTATATAAAATTCCTTAAGTTTTTTAATAATTAAAGTCTCAACGGCCAGTCTAACTTGTTTATCATCTAAGTCATCAGACCATGCAGCGGCATAACAAAATCTTTTATTAATATATTCTATTCTTCTTAACATATTTTCATTATTTTCTTTTAGAATATCCTCCATAATATTCAGATCATTTTCGGCTTTTCCCAGTTCAAGGATGGTTTTGTTATCACTTATTTCCTTTAAGCTCTTTCCTGAAACATTATTTTTTAAAAAGGTCATATAATCATCATTTCCAATCCCCCAACAGAACATCATCCATCTTCCGATAATGCTTTCTAAAAAATGACTTATTGTCCGTTTCCAAAGTATTCCTTCACCAACATAAAATATGTGAGGTGTTGAGTCATGCTTCATAATCCACAAATATATTCCATTTTTATCTCTTGGTAACTTATTCAGTTCTTGAGCATCACTATAATAATTCCATTCAAGTTTTATATTTTTCATTTAATCCTCCTTTTTTAGATATTTGTTATGTTAATACTATTATTATATCACTATGTCATGTCCTTTATTTTTTCCAAGATTCTAACCATTGCCAATGTATCAAGACCACAATACTGAAGAAGTTGTTTCCTAATTGTCGACTTTTCCACATCGTCCTTTGACTGAACCATACGCAACCATGCAGAAAACGCCTCCCCGCCATCACTGATATCCAGATCATCGTATGACAATTCCGGCACAAGCGCCGGCAGTACAACCTTAATTGAGTATAATCCGTCAAATTGCCAATGATAAATGGATTTGTCCCGAAATGGTATCATTAGATCACGAATGTTATCTATCAGATTATTTATCTCGTTTCTTTTCTCCGGAAATGCATCGGCAAGTTCTTTGAGCCGTGGCCCTTCAAAACTTTTATTCCAAACAAGGATACAGGCATTACGCGGAACTGTCGCGAGAAGTCTTTCGATGAATTCTTGTTGAGGATTTGTGGCACCGTCAGCGAGAAATTCGTGATGCTCTAGTTCACCTCCGTGTTTATGGATGACGTCTACCGAAAACTGAAATGTCACCTGTTGATACGGTCGAATACCATCATATATAGGTATGGGAATCCCATAAATGGTCTCGAAATCCATAAAACATAAAGGATACCATAGTGATTGAATAAATTTTTGTACGGCATCGACATCAATATGATTCTTCTGATGCAGTACACCATCAAGTTGTAGTTTCTGCCGCCATCCCAAGCTATCTACAGGCACATCCTCCATCTTGACAATTCCCCGCTGATAAAGCTTGAAACCGTCCGGCTTCCCTGTATCATTATAATCAAATACGGATGGAGCGGGTATATGTGACCAGCAATGACCGATAAAGTCACACGGATAATCCTTGTTACATTGAGGACCTATATCAATGGTTGGCTCCTCACCTTTCAGCACTGTCCTTTGTCTTTCGATTTCCTCTATAATGAATTTCTGCTTCTCTTGAACCTTTGCCGTAATATCTTCTTTATGAAAAAGTTTATCTACTTCGATTTCGCCATGCCGGACATATTGATTGTTAAGATGAACGAGAAATACTCTCGATACATGAAATCCCGTGCCTGTTATGACATAATATTGAACAGAAGCATCATCGAGATGGTAATTCTTCACTTCTGTCGAATTCTTAACCTCATAGACATCCCATCCATTATCACCTTGGTGAAGTATATCGGCCTTGATGAAAACACCATTGTAAAAGAAAGTGGCTTCATAAATCGTCTTGCAGCCATTGGCAATCAGGGAAGATGTCATTTCAATCTGCTCGTTATGTGAAAGTCCCTCATACGGAACAAGCTCTCCGCCGGGAAAAAGGTTGTGTGCCAGATCGCCAATTTCAAAGCCAACTTGAAAGTTTTTTTCTGTATCCGCTGAGACCTCATCTTTCAACTCCGGTTTATATTTAATGAAATACAGAGATTTATGGCAACGCACACCTCTAACGAAAAGTGACTTGCTGAGATATAAACTGTCTTTTTTGTCCATTAGTCTTAGTCTCCTGTTAACGCCATTGTTCACATTGCAATTTAAGTGCTTTCATAATTGAAGGAATATTTTCCGCTTTTTCAAGAGGCATTCGACCCCATAGACTATCTTCAATGTATTCATCATATCCCGTTTCCCAGGAAAGATTAAATGAATTTTCTATTTCCGTAAAATATTCTGAGAGCTTAGGGAACCAGATAGCGTTATGTTTGTCATACACTGCATGTATTTCATCTGCTTCAACACAAGGCTCAAGGACAGTATGAAAATAGAAAGTCAATTGAAAATAAATACCGCCCCAAGGGGGTGGTTCAAAACTGATTAACACCGTTGAGAAATCAAATGGACTGATTGGCGGTACGGGAGGGTTGGTTATATAGAAAGTCAAACCTAACTCGCCAGGTCTGCTGATAGTTGCCTGTGTGCCACGTATCCAACTAAAGAAGGGGTTTTCACAGCTCATTAAAAAACCGTCCGTTACCAATGTTTTTTGAATATTCAACGCCATAAGATCAATCGATGTTTCTTTGATGTCGTCTTTCATAATCCTCCAGGGTTAATTTTATCTGAAACGATGCTATTATCAATGGTTATCTTGCAGATTGCCAGCATAAAAAACCTTTGACTATTTATCATCGGGTTCCGTTATCTCCCATTGATAATTCGGATCAGAAACAAAAATAAGGGATATGTGCGATTGTCCTATTACATATTGACCATCCAGGACTACCCAACCGCCGGGGACTTTAAACCGGCATGTGCGTTCACTAAAATTTGGAGTTTTCCAATTTACAAATTGTTCTAATTTAATTGGTTCTTTGGTAACATCCCATGCTTCTCCACAATCAGGCACATATACCGTAGCATGACTGACTGGACTTCTTGGACCACTAACGTCCATGTACTTTACGAGCCAACCCCCAGGAACTTTCAAGCGTTTGATATGTTCCCTGTGCATTAAAACCCCGTGATGTATCGTTTTTACAAATTCCCATTTCATTTCTTCCTCCTTCTTATGCCTTAATTAATGTATCATTTTAATGGGCATAGTATCTCACGCCATCGTTCCATATTACGGAATGATTTTTATTATTTTGATTTACATCATTGGCAGGATAAGTTATATTCTCGAAAAATATTACGTTTAGAGCTCTGACCATACGGAGGGACTATGCCCGAAAAATTTGATCTTTATAAAAGTTATGGCGAAAAACTCATCGGTTTGTTTGTACGTCTGCTTTTTTCCGGAGAGAGTCACTCTCTAACGGAACTTGCTCAAATGCTCGATTGCTCCAAACAGACCGTTCTGAGATTAATTGATAATATCCGGAAGTCCTATGGCATTAATATTGAAGAGACTAAACAAGGAAATAGAAGTTTTTATCGAATCAGAAAACCAGTTGCCTCTCTCAGGAATATACCCCTCACGGAGGCGGAACTACAGTCCCTGCAGATGTGCAAAGCCTTCACGCAGCATCTTGTCGGCAGAAAACTTTATGAAGAAGCAACGCAGGCTATTTTCAAGAGCAAAGCCGCGCTTGCCGACGGACAGCATATAGGCGAATGTCACTTTACCGCCTTTCGTCCCGGCACCATTGATTATACGCCGCAACATCAGATCATCCACACATTGATTGAGGCGATGGAAAAACAAAATGTCTGTAAACTAACCTATCATGCTATAAACACGCCTGGCACGAAAACATTTCACATCAAACCGCTGAAGCTATTTTCTTATCATGACGCGATTTATCTCCATGCGCAGAAGGCAAAAGAACCGGGAAAACCATACCATACGCCGAAGTATGATCCTCTTCTGGCTGTGCACCGCATGAAATCGGTGGATATGACGGATATTAAATTCCAGTCAGATAAATTTGATTTTGAGAAAACCTTCAACCAGCATTTTGGAGTGATTAAGGATAAGGCGTTTGAAGTGGAAGTGGTGTTCACGGGTTGGTCTGCCGCTTATGTTGCAGAACGAATATGGAGCCCGGACCAGGTAATTTTAAAAAAGGGCAAAGATAAAATCATTTTGAAATTCACGGCGTCTTCAGAGCCGGAATTAATCAGCTGGCTGCTTTCCTTCGGCGAAGAGGCGACATTAATAAAGCCGGACCGGCTGGTAAAAGAGTTAAAGTCGAGAATTGCTAAATTAGCAGATTGCTATAAGTAAAACATTGCGGAAAAGAACAAACCCATTATCCCAAGTTATCGTAATATATCAATTATCAGCAAATCTTCTATATTAATAAAAAATAATGCAATCGTTCCTTCATATGGAACGTTCATGTGATAGATTACCCCCCTAAGTCTAAAAACAACAAAAATAAGGGGGCGTATATGGTAAAGACAAAGCAACTATTTCGATGGCATAAAGACAAGCCGAAAAGAAATATTGCTATAATCCTCGATAAAGAGGATCGTTTTGTAGTTCGCAATTGCATTGTCTATCTTGAATCTATATTAGAACATGACACAATATTAGACAAAAAATATTTGGAGATGCTTTCCTGGGTATTGGGAGATAAATTTAAAAAAATAGAAAAATATATCTTCAATACATTCACTGCAAAAGAAAAAGAAGAATATCAAAATGACTTCCAGAATATCAATGAGAAATATCAATCTAGCGATTTAATTTCCCACATACTCTACAAATCAAGCAAAAAGCGCATCAATGATTTTATTTCATTTGCCCGCGAGACGCTCATCACTCGTTATAAATCTCTTAATTACAGTGTCACTGGCGATACGGAAAAGAAAATATTGAACCTGGCAAAAATGCTTAATTTATCCGCGCAGGAAACGAAATTTTGCACTTTTCTTTATATTACGACAGCTTGGCAGAATGCTGAAGAATATTTTATATCTAATTTAAAATGTCATACTGTTTCCGGAAGACGATATTTAAAGAAAATATTACAATTGCAAAATAGGGAAATCAATGCCGTTCTGTCGGAAGCATTAATAAAAAGTGGATTTTGTGAAACAAAAAAAGCCGGTTTTGCTTCAACAGAAGATTTTGCGGAATATTTTCTAACATCATCTAATGAAGCATCGGAAACTAAGTATTTCAATAAAATATCATGTAAAGATATTCCATTAGATAATCCATTGATAGACTCTAAGAAGACAGAACATATTTTAAAATTACTACGCATTAAAAGGAAATCATCAAGTCATATTCTTTTACATGGTGCACCAGGCAGCGGAAAAACCAATTATGCTTATTGGCTGGCAAAAAAACTTAGGGTTCCAGCTTATGAAATAAGCAAAAAAGATAATAATGCCATGAAACGGCACGCAGCGATTATGGCCTGTTTAAATATCACTAATAATAAAGAAACAATTATCATCATTGATGAAGCAGATAGTCTTTTGAATTCACAACCCTCATGGTCTATGGGGAATGAAACAAATGACAGGGGTTGGCTCAAGCAATTTTTGGAAGAACCTGGCAATAAAATAATATGGATTGTAAATAGCATTAATGAAATTGATAATTCAATCCTTAAGCATTTTGCATTCAGTCTGCATTTTAAAAAAATTAACCAGCGACAGCGCTTCAATCTTTGGCAGTCCGCTCTTTCCCATAACAGGGTTGAAAAATGGTTTAATGACCATGATTTAAAGGAATTATCCAACTCTTATACGGTAGACGCTGCCGATATTGATTATTCCATCAAAAAGGCGCTGGATATTTCATCAACTTCACAGGAAGATTTTAAGGAGGCCCTGGTCATAAATCTCGATTCCTGTATGGAAATAATAGAGAATAAGCGTAAGGATAAAGATAAAGAGGAGTATAAAGGCAAAGTAATCAATAATAATATTGAAGATAATTATTCTATCGATGGACTCAATGTTGAAGGAAATCTAACATTCATAACGGAGCAACTGAGAGCTTATGACCGGTATCTTCGTCAGTCAGATAAAAATAGCCTCCGTAATTTCAATCTTCTTTTCTATGGTCCGCCAGGAACCGGCAAGAGTGAATTTTCCCGCTACATTGCCGAACATTTGGAAAGAGGAATAATGTGCAAAAGAGCAAGCGATATTATCAGCCCCTATGTTGGAGAAACAGAAAAAAACATAAACCTTGCCTTCGCGGAGGCAGAGGCAGACGGAGCAATCCTGATCATTGATGAAGCAGACTCATTCCTTTTTAAACGCAGCCAGGCAGTTCGTTCCTTTGAAATAAACCGTACCAATGAATTTCTGACACAGATGGAACGATTCAGAGGCATTTTGATTTGTACAACTAACATGCTGGAAGGACTGGACAGCGCCTCTATCCGACGTTTTAACCATAAAATAAAATTCGATTACCTGAAACCGGAGGACAATATTATATTTTACAAGAGGCTCCTGGGACCATTGATCAGCAGCCCGCTAAATGAAGTTGTGGAAAAGGAGTTACAAGCAATAAGGCAATTGGCGCCCGGTGATTTTCGTATAGTTCGCGACAGATTTTCCTTCTACCCACAGGATGAAATAAATCACCAAGTGCTTTTGGAAGCTCTAAGTCAAGAATGCCACATTAAACAATTTCAAAAAAATGGCGGCAAAAGGATCGGGTTTTAATAGTGCAAATATATCAACTATCATAATATTTTGAAGATACGATTAATAAGTAAGTATCTTAAATAAGAGGTATAGAAAGTCAGTGCAACAAAAACAAAAGACAGTAAACAAGGAAAGACCTATGATAAAAGAGAAAAGCATATTTAATACAGTAAGAAGTAAAATCGATGTTATAAGGAATGCAAAGACAACAAATGAACTGCCAAGGGAAAAGAAAGACAAGTTTTTAAATGATATAAAAATAATTTTGAATGTTATCGGTGAAATGGAAGAATTAAAAAAAGACGGCCTACATCAATTTTCTAAACAGGTGTCCATTCTTATTTATATGCTGCTCTCTAATCAAAAGTTGCTTGATAAAATCGTAGATGCTATATTACAGGAAGTTATCAATGATTTTTCCTGCCACAATTATTTATCTTTCATTTTATCCAGTTTCAACTGTGCTTCCACGTTTCCTTGCTTCGCCGCTTTCTCATACCAATCTATAGCCTCGTCAAAGTCCTGTTGAACACCTTCACCATCACTGTACATTTGCGCCAGATTGAACTGCGCCTCTGCGTTACCTTGTTCAGCCGCCTTACGAAACCACTTTACAGCTTCGGCATCGTCCCGTGGGACACCTTCACCGTTATAGTACATCCTTCCCACATTGAACTGTGCCGCTGTGTGTCCTTGCTCCGCTGCCTTAAGAATATCCTCGTAGTTCATGCCTTATTCTCCAATCTATTTCTGATGAATTGAATATCATAATAGCACTATTAATTATTTTTAAAAGAGGAAAGTACAAAGTCTCATTTATAACTGATCGAAGTCTTGCATTTTCGTTGAGGTTGACGATTTGTTTGTTACAGGCAGTAAGAGATAGAAATAATATTTTGTTTCACCCAAACAAACGACTTTGAAAAATCTTGACGTTGTAATTTATGACTTGAAAGGTGCAACGTACGACTCAGCGGGACGCTTTTCACTCCCCTTGTCCGTCATCGACACCTCACATTTTTTGGCCAAGATTTCCTTGACATACAAGCTTGGCCACCCTATACTCACTTCAGAAGTTACTATTCAATTGTAAATCACGGGTATGAACCCCAAAGCAAGCTTTGGAAACAAATTCCGCAGCAAGCTGCGGGGTATTATACCCTCCGCTTTGCGGGATAATTCGACCTGCAAGTTTCAGTGCACTTCGTTTCTGAAACTTGGGTCTCATTAACTTACCAATTCCGCTGAGCTACGCTTTCGGAATTGGAGTTTCACAATAAACATACAAAACTATTGACTTCCGGACGGTTTGTTATATGTATCCTTCAGGCATATTTTTTATATTAAGTTAATTGGATATATTTAAAGGAGATGTTTAAAATGCGGATGAATCAAAATATACAACCTTTAGAACAACCTGAAAGTGATCTATCTTTTAAAGAAAGTCAAGGTACCCCCCCTGATAAGCTCCGAGTCTTAAAAATACAACGTACCTGCGTTCATGACGGACCAGGGATTCGTACCACAATCTTTTTCCGGGGATGCAATTTGAGATGCTTGTGGTGTCAAAATCCGGAAGCGCTAGCATTTCGTGGCGAAATTACGCCTATTTGCAATTATTCAATAGACGACATAATGGAAGTTGTTTCGAGAGATAAAGAGTATTACTTCTCCACCAGCGGCGGGGTGACACTAAGCGGCGGTGAGCCTCTCTTGCAGGACACGGATAGCCTGATACGATTATTGCAATTATTTAAAAAAGAAAATATTAAGGTTTCAGTTGAAACGTCGCTCTATGTGCCATTGGAAAATATCAGCAGAATCGCGCCGTACATAGATCTTTTCCTCGTTGACCTCAAGGTTGTCGGTGACGACAACCTCCATGTAAAATACACAAAACAAGACAGCACCTTGATTCACAGCAACATTAAGCAGCTGATTGATTTAAAGGCTGATATTAAATTCCGAATGGTGATGTTACCGGGCTTTAACGATAATCAAAGCAATATACAAGCAGCTTCCGATTTTTTAAATTCAATCAATTATGACTCGATTGAATTGTTGAAATACTACAACATGTACGAAGATAAAGCCAAACGCTTAGGGTTGGAACAGGTGTCCTTGAACATCACCCCCGAACAAAGCCTTGCATCAGTAAATAATGGGGTTGAACTATTCAGATCTTATGGCATCAAGGCCGAAAACATTGACCTGGATTCTCCCAGACATCAAACCTTCTTTACGCAGCGGGTTATTGAAATACAGAATGACATCAGGGAAAGCGGCCGGGCCCTCTGCATAGAAGTATCCAAACTGAAAACAAAGTATTACAAGAAAAACGGCTTTAGTAAACCGACCCCCATTCACAGGTCGGAACGCCTTTCTTATGTATTGAAAAACAAAACAGTAAAAGTCTATCCACAAGAACTGCTCGTCGGTAATTTTACCTCCAAAAGAGTCGCAGGCCAGGTATGGGAAGAGCAATACGGCATTCTCATGATTTCATTTCTATATAAAATAAACCGGCAAAAACCGGTGTCATTTCAGTGTTCTTTTAAAGATAGGATGTATTTTTATTTTAAAATATTTCCCTTCTGGCTGAAACACGGCCTTATAAGAAAGGTATATCAAAAGTTATCTGATTTTATGTTAATGCTTGCGCGCTCTTCAGAAATGATTGCAGGGTTTAACAATAACATGGCGGCAATAGCGCATTTTATTGTCAACTTTGAGCGCATCCTTACACTGGGGACTACCGGTCTTATCGAAGAAATCAGGGCAAAACAAAAAGAAAAGCCCGGGAACAATCAGGACTTCTATAATGGCGCCATAATCGCCCTTGAGGGATTGGAAGCTTTTGCGCAGAGGTATTCAGACTCTCTGACAAGCATGTATAAGGATGAAAGTGATCCGGTGCGCCGTCAAGAACTGAAAGAAATGGCTGATATCTGCAAGCATGTCCCTAAATATCCCGCACGCACGTATCATGAAGCTCTGCAAAGCATGATGTTTTTACAAATAGCGCTGTGCACTGAGGCTTATGAAAATGCGGTATCATTTGGCCGTCTTGACCAGATTTTATATCCTTACTATAAAAAGGATAAAGAGGCGGGGAAAATCACTTACGAAAAAGCAAAAGAACTCCTTTGTTTATTCGTTCTCAAAATGGATGAATGTATTCTGGTTAATGACGGCGATTCCTATCTGAATGTCAGCAAGCTTTTTGAGACTCTCTCTACGGACCAGGCTGTGACTTTTGGAGGTGTTGACAAAGAAGGTAACGATGCCACCAATGACATTACCTATATGCTGATAGATGCCTGTGAGCTGCAGCCGCTCGCCATAAATATGACAGCGCGAATTAATAAAAAAAGTCCCGATAAATATCTTAACAGGCTTGCAGAGATATATATCAATGGATGTCCTATGCCGGAATTATTCAGCGATGCAATTTACATAGAATCCTTACAAAAGCATTATAACACCACTTTAGAGAATGCGAGAAATTACGCGATAGTGGGATGTGTTGAACCTAATGCTTCCGATGACCATTTCGGCAATACCGACTGCGCCAATATGAATCTTGCCCTCCCTTTCTTGCAGGCAATGAAAGGGCAAGAACATGATTTATGGAACTATAGTGTCCGTGATCAAATGGAAAAAATAACCACTAAATTTATAGAATATAACTTTAAAGGTAAAAATATTTTTTCCAGGGCAATTATATCGAAACGCAACAAAAAACTAAAAAAGCTTAACATTAAAAAAGGACTATATATATATAACCCGCCGTCCGGCATGGATGAACTCCTTGAACGCTTTCAAAAACGATTGAACCATCTGGCAACGTCAATACTGACCGACCACCAGCAAATTGAAAAGGTATTGCGTGAAAACTTTACCACGCCCCTTGCTTCCTCACTCTACAAAGGGTGTATCGAAAGAGGGAAAGATGTATATGAAGGCGGCACAACTTTTAACAGCAGCGGTATTCAGGCAATAGGGGTCACAGATGTCGCGGATTCGTTACATGCCATTAATGAAGTTGTATACAAGAAGAAGCTTTATACAATAAGTGACATCATCAACGCCATTGAAAATAATTTTGAGGGAGAAGACAATCAGAAGATCAGAACAGATTTGCTCGCAGTGACGAAATTCGGCGATGATTCATCCCGTGAAGCGGCGGAATGGGTGACCAGGGTAATGCGGATTTATAACAACGCCCTGGACTCTGTAGAGAACTGCCCGCGCAATGGCACATATTCAGCCGGCTATTATGCCTTGAATGTCAGCGACAGATACGGGAAAAAAACCCAGGCCTTGCCTTCGGGCAGATTAAAAGGCGTTCCTCTTGCCAACAGTGTTACTCCGCATTATGGAATGGAAACGTCGGACCTATTCTCATCACTGAATTCTATCGCCGATGTCAATTTTACCGATTATGCCGCGAATGGCACAACGGTCACATTCACAATTGATGCCGCGTTGTTTCAGGGCAAAGCTGGTGTAAGAAATCTGGCAAGTATATTCAAGACATTTCTTACAAAAGGCGGGATGCAATTTCAACCCAACGTTATTAACAGAGAAATATTACTTGATGCATACAAAAATCCTGAAAAACACAAGTATCTTATGGTTCGTGTTGCCGGATACTGTGCATACTTTAATGAGCTTTCCGATGAATTGAAAACGATCATTATCAATAGGACATGTTATTCCTAAACCCGAACTGGACGTAAAATACATTAAATTTAAATGAGGTTTGTTATGAAGAAAACTATTTTCGTACTATTTTTTTTACTGGCTGTCTCAACCCTGGCAGCCGCCACAGAAACCGATTTTGGAGCTGACGGCCTGAAGGGTATCAGCGCAGAACAGCAGAAAATGCTTGTTGAAGGAAAGATCGCCTTTTCAACTCAGGACAAGTCAAAGGAAAATTCCCTGATCGAAGCGGTCATTGTTTTCAACCAGCCAATTGAATCAACATGGTCATTGCTGACAAAAGTTGACGAGCAGGACAAATACCTGAGCGAAATAAATAAAATCAAACTTGCATCGAAAAACCCTGTTAAAGTGGAATTCGGCCTCAAGATTCTTTTCTTTTCCGTCTGGTACCAGTGCCAGTATCAGTTCGACAAACCCAATTATTATTTCTCCTGGTACCTGGACCCAACATACAAAAACGAACTGAAAAGCCTCAGTGGGTTCTGGAAACTCTATCCGTACGGCAGCAACAAAACCCTTGCCCGCTATGGAAGCAATGTGGGTATAAAGGGGATCCCTGACTGGGTCCTGGGCCCCTTCAAGAAAAGCGGCGTCGAAAAGGCCCTCCAAGCAACTAAAAGCTTCGTTGATTCAGGCGGTACATGGAGCGTTAAAAAGCCCTGACACATCTTCCAGTCAAAAATACCGGACACAGCCTCATGGTCAGAAGCTGTCCGCCGCTGTATTATTTTCATCATGATTATGTGTAAATAATATACATTAAAAAAAGATTTGCAGACACATCCAGGAGGTAACCCGGATGGTGAAGAAAGCGCTTGTGACCGGTGCGTGCGGATTCACGGGCACGCACATGGTGGAGTTGCTCTGCCGGGAGGGCTGGGACGTGACAGCGACGGACCTAACGGCCGAACAGCACGGGCAATTCTACTGTGAGAGCGGTAACTTGTTCCCGGCGCATTACGACAATTTCATCGAAAATCTCGGCGTAAAGTACGTCGCTGCCGACCTGACGGACAAGGAATCGCTGCGGTCTCTTTTCACCGGGGAGCGTTACGACGTGGTGTTCCACACCGCATCGCTGTATGACTATTTCGCTTTATGGGACGTGCTGTACCGGGTGAACGTGACCGGCGCGCAAAACTTAGCGGAACTCGCGGTGGAGTATAAGGCGGGCCGCTTCGTACACTGGAGCACCGACGGCGTTTACGGCGAGACGAAGCAACTGCCCGGCGACGAGAATAGCCCGTTCAACCCGCCGAACAATTACTCGAAGTCCAAAGCGGAGCAGGAAAAAATGCTATGGGCGATGCACCATGATAAAGGATTGCCGCTGACGGTGGTGCGCCCGGCGCCGATCTACGGCCCGCGACACCGCTACGGCGTCTTTCACATTCTCTACGGCATGAAGAAAATCGGCACTGGCGTGGTCGTCTCGTGGTATCCCAAGAGCAAGACGCTCATGATGCCGTCGGTACACGTGACCGACCTCGTGCGCGCGGCGTTGTTCGTATCAGACAAGGATGTCGCGCTCGGCCAAGCGTACAACGTGCTCAGCGACTGCATCACACAGACGGATTTTCTGCTGTTCATCTGCCGGGCGCTTGGACTCGAACACGTCATGCGCATACCGGTTTGGTGGCCGATGTACAAATTGTTCGCGGCGGTATCACTTCGCATCATTCAGCGGCTCGACCGTAAAGCCCGCGCCCTCGGCACCCGCCCAAAGGTTGATGTGCCGATGGTCGAGTACATCACTCACCAGTATTGGTTCTCCAATGATAAAATCAAAAAACTCGGGTTCAAGTTCATTTATCAGGACCCGTGCAAAGGCATGTGGGAATATATCGGCTGGTGCCGGGAAATGGGGTGGCTGTGATGCAAATATGCTTGCTCGACGTGCCGGCGATGTGTGTGCTCGGTTTCATCTTCGGTCTGTTTTACGCCAAACGGTTGAAGACGCTCAATCCGGACTGGTGGGTTTTCCTCGTATTGATTGTTACGGGCGTGTTCTGGATCAATGCGCTTTTCAGTGCAGTCGGGATGGCTACTCCTTGGCTAGGACTGCTTCCATCGGCTGAGGTGAACGTCTGGATTGCGCTGTTTACAGCGCTGAGCTACCCGCTGTGGTTCATCCAAGCTGGACGGACGGCGATGTTGCTGTTCGGCCACGACCGGACCGAGGGCGGCGTGCTGTGGCCTTTCTCGCTCCGCGAGACAACCGACCCGTTTCGGTCTTCGGAAAAAAATCACGGGTATGAACCCCAAAGCAAGCTTTAG
>Ga0209777_10004337_pt1 | contig 16821 bp, 18 predicted proteins | sample FrelakmetHBP12HB_FD_187147 | JGI IMG/M metagenome (GOLD analysis project Ga0209777, IMG submission 187147) | Freshwater lake sediment microbial communities from the University of Notre Dame, USA, for methane emissions studies -HBP12 HB (SPAdes)... | ecosystem: Environmental > Aquatic >...
CAAGCTACTTTTTCACAAAATTTTACACATCCTTTATATAGACAACAAAGTGGTATACAATCATTAGGAAATGCTGTTAGTCCTCAATATGTTGCAAATGGTGGAAGAATAGGTTTTAAAATTGGTGGTACTTTTGAAAATCTTATAAATCAATTACGTTCTAATGATACTGATAATACTCAAGATACAACTGAAACTCCTAAATTTCAAGAAACTAGTGATACTTCTTCTATAAATCCTTCAGGAAAATTAAGTTTATTTTCTAATGTAGCTAGTAAATTTCAACCTACTGAAAATCAAACAAATGATATACAATCAAATACTTCAGGATTAACTGGAATGGATAGAAGATTAGAAAATATTAAAAGTAGCCCTAATTGGTTTCAAACATCTCCATTAGATCAATATTTATATAATCAAGGATATATAAATAAAGGATCTAGTCCTAAAGAAGTAATTGAAGCTAGAAAAAATTATAGTTCTGAATTTAAAAATTTAAGTAACTTACCTTCTGATGTTAATATTCCTAAAGGATCTTATGGAATAGATCCTGCTTATTATAATAAATCACTTCCTGAAGGTAGAACACCTTTTGATATAGAACCTAATTATAAATCAACAACACTTTCTACAACTGATGGAGCACCAACTGGAAAAAAAATAGAAACTACTTCTAATGATCCATATAAAATAGCTACTGACCCATCTTTAACTTATGCAGATAAAGTTAGAGGAGTAAGAGATACTTTTAAAACTTTAATGCCTGATAATACAAATTCTATGATAGCTTTTGCTATAGCTAAAGCTTTTGCAACACCAGGAGGATTGGCAGATAAAAATAGAGTATTAAGTGATCAAATGGGAAATATAATTAATGCTCAAAATAATCAATCTGAACGTTTATTAGATCAAGCTTCTAAATTTGTTGAAAACACAACTTTACCTACTACTGAAATGAAAAATATTGAAAATGAAGTAAATGCTTATTTTTTATCTCAAGGAAAAGATCCTAATAAAGTTTCAGAACAAGAAAAAGCAGTTATTAGACAAAAAATATTTAACGATACTAGAGAACATGGTGCTCAAATGCAACATCAAGAAGATTTTATAGCTTTTAATAAATATGATACAAATCCTGTACAAAAATATGCTGACGATCTTGCTACAATAAATAAATATCAAATAGCTAAAGATTCTGGTGTAAGTCCAAGTGACGCTAAACGTAAATGGGATCCTGTAACTGATGAAAAAAAATTAAATGATTTAAAAAGACACACTGCTCCTTTATTAAATAATCCTGTGGTTCAAAAAAGATATGAACAACTTGGTTTGCCAACAATAGATAAAACAGGAAAATTTATATTTCCACAAAATTCATTATATGCTAAGGGTGGAAGAGTGCATCTTGCATATGGATCAAACCCAAATTCTAAAGAACAATTTTCAAAACCAGAAGATAAAGTAAGTGGTCAAAAAATAGGATATGATAGATTAAGAAATTCTTTACCACCTGAAATTGATGATAAAGTTATTAAATTATTAGCTAGTAGTACAGAAGCTTTACATGATTTTGGATATATTCAAACTGTAGGGGATATTGCTAAGTTTAATAATAAATATGCAGTAGATTTAAAATTACCTGCTAATATTTCATTACCACAAGACAATATTCAATCATAGGATCTAGCATGGCTGATCTACAAGAATATCTAGATTTAATAAATAATACAAAAGAAAATATTGAACAAGATATACAAGATTCTATAAATACACCTAATCCTGCAAAAGCAAGTAATGGTATAATGGATTATGCCGGAGATATATTTTTAAGAGCACCTGTAAAATCAGTTATAAAAGCTGGAACAGGGATATTAAGTATTCCAACTTTAGCTACTGATTATCTTGCTAATACAAATTATACTAAAAAATTAGAAGAAGCTGCTGAAGGTATATCTCCAACTATGCATACTGGTTTTGGAGAAGTTGAAGCATCAATAGGTCAATTTTTAATTCCTTTTAGTATATTAGGAAAAGTTGCTAAAGGAGTAGAAGTTTTAAATAGTCTTAGTACTATGAGAAAATTATCTACTATAGAATCAACTGCAGGAAAAGGAGCTGAACTTCTTAGAAGAATGGGTTATTATGGATCACTTGCAGGAGTTAGTGATGCAATAGCAACAGTTGCAAATACAGATATTACACCATCAGAAGCTTTTGGCCTTACGGATAAACCAGATATTAATAGTTTAGAAGGTTCTGAAAGAGCTAAAGCAGAACTGGCAGAAAAAGTTAAAGCAGGATTAGAAGGAGGTATAGTAGGTGGATTAGCACCAACAGTAGGAGATGTAGCTGGAGCTGCATTTAAAAATATAGTAGTTCCTGCAGGAGGAGCTGTTGCAACAATAACTGGTCCTGTATTTAAAGCATTAGATGCTGCGGTGGTGAATCCAATAGGTAAAATAATAGCAGGAAATGAATTTGCAGGAGTAAAATGGCCTGAATTAGTTCCAAATTTAATATCTGGAATTAGTAATAAAATTGAACAAGCTAAAGGTGCTATTATAACATCATTGGGAGGAAATCCAAATGTAGAATTAAGACTTAATTCTATTAATGGATTATTTGGAGAATCATTACTTAAAAGAATAGATAATATTAGAAGAAAATTTATTACAGAAGGACAATTAACTCCTGGTCTTAAAATAGATCAAGAAACCATGGAAGCACAAATAGCAAATTTACAAAAAATGGTTAATGATCATGCTGATAGAATAGATGATGTTATTAAAAGTATGGTTTCAAAAAATGAAAATAGTTTTGCATTAGGAGAAGATTCTTTAGATAGTATTAGAATTAAACAAACAGATATTAATAACTATTTAACTGCACCTAAAGATCAAGCTCAAAAATATCTTAATTTAATAGATAAAAATATTAGATCAGATGCAATAGCATTAAAAGAAATATTAACTGAAGTAAATAATACTTATGGAAAATTTTTACTTAATAGCGGTGAAGGTGCTTATGATGAAATAGCTCAAGCAATTATAAGAGATAAAGATAATTTTATGAAAGAAAGATGGTCTTCATTTAATAATAGTAGATATAATTACGATTTTGATTCAAAAGAAGGACAAAATGTAATTGGTTATATGAAAACAAGATTACTAGATCCTCAAGCATTTAGAAATGATCTTTTTAAACAATATGAAAAAATAGGTGGAAATACTGAAAAATTAAATACACAATTAGTTGATTATTATAAAAAAGTTGGAACAATTGATAAAGAAACAGGAGGATTTGAACGTAATTTAAATTTTAATGTTAATAAATATATAAATAATCTTCCTAATCAATTTAATGATTTTAAACAATTATTAGATGATACTGCTATGAATCGATTACAAATTTTAAAAGAAAGATTAATTGATGCAAATAAAACACCTCAATATTATTTTAATAATATTGCTGAACGATTTAATATTAAATTAGAAAAAGGTAATTTGGCTCCTGGAGAAACATTTGATGAAGCTATTAGAAATTTTTTAAATAAACCTCAATTTATAAAAGATATAAACGGTAACTCAATAGAAGTAACAAATTATAGAGGTTCATTATTAGACACAATATTACATGAATCAAAAACAATAAAAACAACACAGTATTTTGATCAAGCATTAAAAGAAGGATTAGAAAATGGTTTAATTTATGAAAGTCCTGAAGCAGCCATGGATGCAGGAAGAAGTCCAGCTTTTGCTAAGGAATTACAAGATTTAAATAAATTATCAGGAAAATATAAAAACAGTATAATAGGTAATAGTGATTTATTTGAAAAAGTAAATGGAAAAAATGGTTACTACGCAACTCCTGAATATGCTAATGCAATATTATCTGCTAATAAAGTAAGTAATAGTTTATTTGATCTTCCTTTATATAAAACTTTAATGCAAGCTAAATCGGCTGTGCAAATAACTAAAACTTTATTATCTCCTGCTACACAAGCAAGAAACTTTGGATCTAGTGGTTTATATTTAGTAGCTAATGGTCTTATTGGTCAAGACGTAAGTGTTAAAGATGCTTGGAAAGCTATTGCAAAAGATATTTATGGAAATGTAAGTAAAGAAGGATTAATTGATAATATAGGTGGAGAAGCTATTACAGTTGGAAATGCTTTAGATCGTCAAAATTTAACAAATTATATTAATGATGCTAGAGCTAGAAGTTTATTAAGTCAAAATATTGAAGTTAATGAATTAAATTATATTTTAGACCAAGCAAGAGACGGTAAAATTGATTTTGATAATTTTTTAAGAAATCCTGTAATAAAAAAATTAGCTGATATTTATACAGGTAGTGATAACTTTTGGAAAATATATGCAGATAGATTTTATCAATCAGCATTAAAACCTGCATTTGTAGATCAAGCAGTAAAAGAATATGAATCTACTACTGGAAAATCATGGGCTAAATTAAATCAAGCACAACAAGAAAAAGAAGGGTTAAAATTAGTTACAAAATGGTATGATGAAGTTGCTGATACGCCATTTAATCCTGTTAATACTTTTACTGGTCAAACAAAAACATTAAATGATGCAATTAAAGATATTTCTACTTATTTAACAACTAATACTATGCCTACTTATAGTAAAGTTCCAGAAATAATAAAATTTTTAAGACAATTTCCAATTGGAAACTTTGTGGCTTATCCATCTGAAATTATTAGAACTTCTACAAATATATTAAATATTGGAGCTAGAGAATTAACAAGTTCAAATCCTTTTATTAGAACAATGGGAGCTAAAAGATTAATGGGTATGGCAACTATGATGGTTGGTATTGATCAAGGATTTAAATCAATATCTTCTTACCTTACAGGAATAGATCAAAATATAATGGCTGCATATCAAAGAGCTGCTGCTCCTTCTTATCAAAAAAATTCAACTTTAATTCCAGTAACTTCTCAAGATGCTGATGGTAATTTTAAATATTTAAATTTTTCATATACTGATCCTTATACAATAATAAAAGATCCTATTAATGCAGTATTCAATGCTTTTGGTGATGGAAGTTTAAGAAAAGAAACAGTTAGTCAAATAATTGGTAATGCTTTATTTGGAGATCAAAATGGAAGAGGTGGAGCTATTACTGAATTTTTTAAACCATTTTTAAACGAATCTATAGCATTTCAAGCAGCAATAGATGCTAAAAATGGTAAAACAGAAAATGGTAAATACATATGGTTTCCTCAAGATGATTATTTAACTATAACTTCAAAATCTATTGGAAATTTTTTAGATAAATTAGAACCAGGAGCATTTACTTCTGCTAGATATATTTGGCAAGGTGCTTCAGGAGAATTTACAAGTGCAGGTACTGTTAGAGATGCTGGAACAGAACTTACTAAATTATTAACAGGAGTTAGAATAGAAGATGCTAAACCAATGGCAAGTATGCCTTTTATTTTAAGTTCTTATAATAAAGATAAACAAAATGTAGGTACTAAATTTGCTACTACATTTTATGCACCAAATGTTTCTTTAGAACAAAGAATAGGCGCTGTTAGAGATTTTTTTGCTGAATCTCATGATTCACAATCTAGATTATATCAAACAATAAAAGATTTACAAACTTTAAGAATAGATGATTCAGATATAAGAAAATCAGTTGCTGGTCGTTTTAAAAATGCAGATGAGACAAATTCTATGTTAAATGGTCAATTTAAAACTCCTGTATATAGTCAAGACAGAATTAATAGTTTAATAAATCAATTACAAAAAGAAAATCCAATAATGGCAGATAAAATTTCTGATCAATTTGATATTTTAAAAGATATATTCAGGGATCTTAAGAGTGAATATTCTAAAATGGATTTAAATACTTCTAATGCTAATTTTATAGATCAAATAAATAAATTATTAAATCCCCCTGTTCAAAATATTAGAAATACACCATTTCAAACACCTGTTAATTTAGGAAATATATTTAATTTAAATACACCTACTCAACCATCTCCTAATATTTCACCTGCAGTTGTAAATGCAGGTAATTCATCAAATACATTAGCAAATCCTGTTTCAGGAGCTATAGGACAAAATGCAGGAACTTTACAAAGACTTAAAGATTTTTTTCCTACTGGATTATTTTCTAAATTTTGATATATTAAATGACTATGCCAAAACAAGCCAAAACAACCGGTGAACATATAATAGAACTTTACGGCCATATTACTGGTTTAAAAAAAGAACTTTGTCATATAAAAGACAATCACTTACGTCATTTAAAAGATGATATACGAAATATAAGAAGAGAATTATCAGAAGGTCAAGATAAAATGCACAATAAAATGGATACTTTAACAAAAATGATAATTAGTGGATTAGGTTCTATAATACTATTAGTTATTACAATGATACTTAAATTTTATCATATTATATAAATGTTTGAGGATGTGAAAGAACGAATCAAGGCTCACGAAGGATTTAATAACAGAGTTTATAAAGATTCTTTAGGTAAAAGAACTATAGGTTATGGTCATTTAGTTTTACCAACAGATTCATTTAAAGATGGTGAATATTACGAAACATCTGTTTTAAATGACTTATTTGAACAAGATTTTCAAAATGCTTTAGACCAAGCTCAACAATTATTAGATAGTTATAATCTTCCAAATAAAGCTATAGGAGTCATTGTAGAAATGATTTTTCAACTTGGTATAGGTGGAGTATCTAAATTTAAACTTATGCTTAATGCTTTAATGGCAGAAGATTATGATACAGCGGCATATCAAATGTTAACTTCAGAATGGCATCGTCAATCTCCAAAGAGATGCGAGGAGCTGTCGGATATAATTCGTTCTTGTAAAAATATTTAAAATAAGTTCTTGCTCCCATATAAAAAAAACTATATTACGCATTTATGGAAAATAAATTACTAGTCCACAAACATTTAATTATTCGGGCAGAAGTTGCGAGGCCTCCCCAAAGTGAGTCTTATTTCCGTGTTTGGTTAAATTTTTTTATTAGAAGTATTAATATGAAGATTATGATGGGTCCATATGTAAAATATAGTAATATGGTAGGTAATAGAGGGTTAACAGGTGCTGCAATTATTGAAACAAGTCATGTAGTAGCCCATACATGGGATGAGGTTAGCCCAGCTTTAATGCAAATAGATGTGTATTCATGCAGTGAATTTAACCCTGAAAAAGTATGTGAAAAAATTAAAAAAGATTTTAAAGCGGTTAAAATTGAATATAAATTCATTGATAGAGAACACGATTTAAAAGAAATAAGTATTGTAAAATAAATAAAAATCAATTAAAACAATAGTTTAATAAAGAAAATATGGATTCTAAAGTTTACGTTATACAAGAATTGCCAGGAACTAGATCTGGACAACCTAAATTTAATATTATGGGTGCGTCTAAATTTGGAAAACTGACAGTATTACTGCCCGAATTTTCCCAGATAATACTTAGTCCTGGACCACTTATAATGAAATTAAGAACACTTTTAAAAAATTACACAGAAAAAGATTATTTATTATTAACTGGTGACCCAGCTATTATTGGTGTTGCTTGTTCTATTGCTTCAGATATTACTAATGGTAAATATAATTTATTAAAATGGGATAGACAAGAACAAACTTATTATCCTATTGAAATTAATTTATATGAGAAAGGTAAGGTTGAAGAAAATTAATATATCCTACATATTGACATATATAAAATAAATGTTATTTATATATACATGAGTAAAATAGAAAGAAAGATAACAAATAACGAAAGGACTAATATGCAGACAATAAACTTTGAGGCTGATCAAACAGAAGCACTCACACAGGTCAATGATGCAAAATCATTATCTGATCAAGTAATTAAACTTCGCAATTTAGAAGATAGAATTGTTGAAGCAGAAGAAAATTTAAAACATTTAAAAGAACAAGCAGATAAATTATCTGGCGATGTCATTCCTACAATGATGCAAGAGATGAATATATCTACATTGAAATTAGCAGACGGTAGTGCTGTAGAAGTTAAACCCGTCTACGGTGCATCTATTTCACCTGAAATGAAAGAAGATGCATTTAACTGGCTTCGTAAAAACGGCTTAGGTGATCTTATTAAAAATGAGGTTACCGTTTCCTTTGGCCGCAACGAAGATAACAAGGCAATTGCTTATGCAAACCTTGCGCAGGAGAGTGGGTATCAACCTATCCAGAAATTAAAGGTTGAACCCATGACTCTGAAAGCATTGGTCAGAGAGCGTATTGAGTCTGGACTTGAGATGCCCTCTGACCTATTTAACGTGTTCGCAGGAAACAGAACCAAAATAGTGAGAAAACAATAATGAACAAAGAAACAATAAACATGAACCACGGAAATAAACATGCAGTTACAGAAAAGAAAACTGCAGGTGCTTTAGCTGCTAACTTCTTAGAAGCAGACGCAGATAAAGGGTTAGGTAATCTAAGTCATGAGGATTTAGCATTACCATTTTTAAAAATACTAGGACAGTTATCTCCTGAAGTTAATAAGAGAGATGGTAAATATGTTCAAGGTGCAGAACCTGGAATGATTTATAATTCTGTTACTGGTGCATTATATGATGGTGAAAAAGGTATTGATGTATTACCTTGTCACTATAAACTTGAGTATATTGAATGGCAAGATAGAGGAGAAGGTTTAGGCGCTCCTGTAGCTATTCATAATGCTGCAAGTGATATTATGTCTCAAACAAAACGAGATGGCTCTTATAAAGATAGATTACCTAATGGTAATTATATTGAAAGAACTGCAAGTCATTTTGTTATTATATGCGGTGATACTCCAACTACTGCATTAATTACTATGAAATCTACTCAATTAAAAATTAGTAGAAAATGGAATAGTATGATGACTGGTATCAAACTAAAAGGAAAGAATGGATTATTTACTCCAGCTTCTTTTAGTCATGTGTACAAATTAAAATCTGCTCAACAAAAAAATGACAAAGGTACTTGGTTTGGATGGGAAGTTAGTAAAGTAGGTCCTGTAGAGGATGCTACTTTATACCAACAAGCAAAGTCTTTTGCTGAAAGCGTTTCTAGAGGAGACGTTAAAGTTAAGCATGGTGAGTCCAACGGTTCTGATAAAGGATCTGATACCCACTTTTAGTTATTAAACTGTGGGCAAGAAATTGCCCACATTAACACATGGGAAAATGGAAAAAGATTTTATAGAGATATTTACTGGATTAAAAAGAAATTATGGGTTTGCTGATCTTAGCGAACTTGTTATGGATAGTGCTTCCGGTAAGATGAGACCTAAAAGATATGGATGGACTCATAAAGAAATAACTGACAAAGATTATATAGATCATTTAAAAGGTATAAAATCTATAGGTATACAACCTTGTACTGATGAAGGTTTGGTTAAATTTGGTGCAATAGATGTAGATGATCAAAAAGGATCATATAAACAAATTCCAATTAAACAAATATTAGACACTATAAAAGATTATCATCTTCCTTTAATTCCAGTAAAATCAAAAAGTGGTGGACTACATTTATATATTTTTTTAAAAGAATTTGTAAAAGCAATAACTGTTAGAAATTTTTTAGATACAATGTTGTATACTTTAAAATTAAAACCTACTACAGAAATTTATCCAAAAGAAACAGAATTAGGTAAAGATGAAAAAGGTGATTATATAAATGGTCACTTTATAAATCTTCCTTATTATAATCATAACGAAAGAGTAGCTATTAATTTAGATGGTACTCCATTTACATTTGAAGAATTTATACAAGTTGTCAAAGCAAATCAAAAGACAGCTGATCAATTAGAAGACTTTTCGCTTACCCATGTGAAAACTGTTATACAGGGAGGCCCAGATGAATTAAAAGATGGTCCTCCTTGTTTACAGATCATGGCTAAAGATAAATTAATGGATGGTAAAGATAGATGGTTATATAATTATATGGTTTTTGCTAAAAAGAAATATCCTGAAAATTGGGAAGCTAAAGTTATACAAGCTCCGAATGATTATTTTTCAAGAAACGCTGATAACATTAATGAATGGGATCAGAAGAAAGTAGAAGATAAAATTAAATCTTGGAAAAAAGATTCTACTAAAGGTCATAGTTGTACTCAAGAACCTATAGTTAATTTTTGTATGAAGAGCGAATGTTTAAAAAGACAATTTGGAGTTAGATCTGATAAGAAAAAAATATTTCCAATATTATCTTCTTTACAAAAGATTGAGTATCCAGAACCTGAATATACTTTTAATGTAGAATTACCAGATGGTAGAAGACCATTAGTAAGAGCTAGAAATATTAAACAAATAATGCTGCAAGAGGAACTACGTGCTTTGATTATGAAAACAGCTAATATATTTGTTCCGATAGTTAAAGCTGATGATTTTAATGAAGTAGTTAATTCCTTAATGCCACCTACTGAAATACATCAACCACCTAAAGGAACATCACCTAATGAACAATTAGAAGAATATTTAAGAGAATATATTAATGGACCACAAGCTAAATCACATGCTTCATTTAAAACTGGAGCTGTATTAATAGAAAAAGACCATGCTTATTTTAGATTTTCTAGTTTTTATAATTTTTTAAAAAATAAAGAATGGAAAGAAACTAAAGGACATACAGGAGAAAAATTAAAAGATTTATTTAAAGCAGAATTTGGCATTCAAAAAAGATTTCCTAAGAAGGATAATGAGAAAATTTCTTATGGAGTAGAAGTAATAGAGGTTCCAATACAAAAATTTAAAAAAGAATCTTCTGAAGTAGAAGTACTACCTATGAAGAGCAAAGAAGATATATTCTAATGATTAAAAAAGTATTAGGTCCTCCAGGAACAGGTAAGACAGAGTATTTATTAAATGAAGTTAATAGATATTTAAAAAATAATGTACCTTTAAATAAAATTGGTTATTTTGCTTTTACTAGAAAAGCTGCCAATGAAGCTAGAGATAGATTTTTAAAGATGCATTCAGAATATACAAGATCAGATGTTAAGTTTTTTCAAACTTTACATTCATTAGCATTTCATAGATTAGGTATGAGAGAAGAAAATGTTATGCAACCAGTTCATTATGAACAAATAGGTAAAGAGTTAAGTATTAGGATTAATGCATATTCAGAAGATAAGGAAGGTTGTTATTTAAATTGTGATAATGAATATTTTAAATTGATTAGTAAAGCTAGAATAAAGAATATTTCTATTGAAGATGAATTTAATACTAATGAATGGAGTAGAGATATAGATTTAGATATTCTTAATCACATATATGCTAATTTTATAAATTTTAAAAAACAAGCTAATTTAGATGATTATACAGATATGATTGTTAAATTTATATCAAAACCAGAAGTATGCCCAGATTTTGAAGTTATATTTATTGATGAAGCTCAAGATCTATCTCCTATTCAATGGCAAATGTTTGATATATTAAAAGCTCATTCTAAAGATGTATTTCTTGCAGGTGATGATGATCAAGCCATATTTGCTTGGGCAGGAGCTGATGTAAATAGATTTATTAATGAACCGGCTATTGAAGAAGTATTACAGCAATCAAGACGTATTCCCCAGGCTGTATTAGATATTTCTAATGTAATATTAAGCAGGATTCAGGGACAACGGAAAGAAAAGAAATATTATGCAAAAAAAGATAATAACGGTAACATAATACATGGAAAAGTAGAACATCTATTTAACCTTGATAATATTAATTTATTTAATGATAAATGGCTTATTTTAACTCGTACAATATATAGATCTTTAGAAATTTCTAATTTTTTAAAAGAACGTAGTTTATATTTTAAAAATCAATATGGTAAAAGTTTTGATAATACATTGTATAAATCTATATTGAAATGGACTGATCTTACACTTGGTAAATCAATAAACATAATAGATTGTAAAGATATTTATGAATATTTAAGTGAAGTATATGATGAAAGTAAATTTAAAAATAAAACAGAAATTTTAATAGAAGATTTAGGTTATGTTAAAGGAACTCCTTGGTATGAAGCATTTACAAATTTAGATGAACATAAAGAACTTTATATTAGAACTATGTTATCTAATAATGAAAAATTAAGTGAAGATCCAAGAATTGAAGTATCTACAATACATGCAGCAAAAGGTGGTGAGTGTAAAAATGTTGTCTTAGTATTAGACAATGCAGATAAAATAAGAAAATCTGTTGCAATCAATGTAGATAAACAAGATGAGGAAAACAGGGTATGGTATGTAGGTTCTACTAGGTCAATGGAGAATCTATATATCCTTAAATCAAAAAAAGAAAGGTATGGTTATCAACTATGACAAATAAGACGTTTTTTAAACAGGTGGGAGGAGCTCATTACAAACTAATGAAAATACAACCTTCTAAATTTATAAATGAAAATAATTTACCATTTGCAGAAGGTAATGCAATCAAGTATATATGTAGACATAAATTGAAAGGTAAAAAAGAAGATATATTAAAAGCTATTCATTATTTAGAAATGGTAATAGAAAGGGATTATTCAATATGAAAGTACCAATATTTGAAGCACAAACAGAATGGGTTGAACCAGAAAGTTTTCCAGATTTAAGATCTTATGATGAGATAGCAATAGATTTGGAAACAAGAGATCCTGGTCTTAAAAATGGAGCACCTGGATTTATAACAGGTAATGGAGATGTTGTAGGTATAGCTGTAGCTATACCAGGTAAAGCATTTTATTTTCCATTTGGTCATGGATCAGGTGTCAACATGGATAGAAAAAAAGTTTTAAATTGGTTTGCTGATACTATGGCATCAGATGCTATAAAAGTGTTCCATAATGCTATGTATGACGTGGCTTGGATAAAGAAATTAGGTATTAAAATCAATGGTTTAATCGTAGATACTATGATTGCTGCCTCTTTAATAGATGAAAATAGATTTAAATATAATTTAAATGATTTGTCTTGGGATTATCTTGGTTATGGTAAAAGTGAGAAAGCTTTAAATGAAGCTGCCAAGTCAAGAGGATTAGATCCTAAAGCAGATCTTTGGAAACTTCCTCCTTTTCAAGTTGGAGCTTATGCTGAAAAAGATGCTGAACTTACTTTAGCTCTTTGGCAAGTTTTTAAAAGAGAAATAGTTCATCAAGATATAGAACATATATTTAATTTAGAGACAGATATATTTCCATGTCTTCTTGATATGAGACTTAAAGGTGTTCGAGTAGATCGTGAACGTGCATTCATGTTAAAGAAACAATTAGTTGCAAAAGAAGAACAGATTCTATTTGAAATTAAAAAAGAAACAGGAATGGATATTAACATTGATGCTCCAAGACAGGTTGCTAAACTATTTGATTATTTAAAACTTGATTATGAAAAAACTGATAAAAATAATCCAACTTTTCCTAAAAACTTTTTAGAAGAACATCCCCATCCTATAGCTCAAAAAATATCTAAAGCTAGGGAATATAATAAAACATATAGAGATTTTATTGATGGTTTATTTCAATGGGAACATAATGGTAGAATTCATGCTCAAATTAATCAATTAAAATCTGATGATGGTGGAACTGTTACTGGTAGATTTTCTTATAGAGATCCAAACTTACAACAGATACCAGCTCGTAATAAAGATTTAGGACCAATGGTACGTTCTTTATTTTTACCTGAAGAAAATTGTACTTGGGGGTGTTTTGACTATTCACAACAAGAACCAAGATTAGTTGTGCATTACGCATCATTACAAAAATATCCATCGGTATATGATGTTGTAGAATCTTATAAAGATGATCCTAATACAGACTTTCACCAGATAGTTGCTGATATGGCAGGTATACCAAGATCACAAGCTAAAACAATTAACTTAGGATTATTCTATGGAATGGGTAAAGGTAAGCTACAAGAAGAACTTGGTTTATCAAAAGAAAAAGCTGCTGAACTATTCGAACAGTATCATGCTAAAGTTCCATTTGTTAAACAATTAACAAACGCTACTATGAATAGAGCTCAGGAACGTGGTCAGATAAGAACGTTACTTGGTAGATTATGTAGGTTTCATTTATGGGAACCTAATAGCTTTGGTATGCATAGAGCATTGCCTCATGAAGATGCATTATTGGAACATGGACCAGGGATTAAAAGAGCTGGTACATACAAAGCTCTTAATAAATTAATACAAGGTTCTGCTGCAGATATGACTAAGAAAGCTATGTTAGATTTGTATAAAGAAGGAATAATTGCTCATATACAAATACATGATGAATTAGACTTATCTGTAGAATCACCAGAACATGCTAAAAAAATAGTAAATATTATGGAAAATGCTGTACAATTAGATGTTCCTAATAAAGTTGATTATGAATCAGGAGAAAATTGGGGTGACATATATAATTAATTATGTTAGTTTAACTTTAACAAAGGAGTAACTATGAAAATAAGTACTATCGAACAAGACCTAGGTAAAGTGTGGGTTGTTATTAAAAATATTTTAATAATTCATATCCATATTATCGAAGCTGCATATAATGTTGTTAAAAACATTATTATTGGCATTATTGCTGGGTTTTCTAAAAAACCTGTTGTAACTGTAAATGCTACAGTTAATGCAACTGCAACTACTGTTGCTACTGGCACTACTACTAATTAATAATTAGTTAATTATTATCTCAATGAAAAAACTCATTAGAGTAATTAAGAATTATTGTGTCTTTAAATTAGCTATAGGTTGTTGTCTATTGCACAACTGTAAATGCAAAGATGATTAAAAGATTCATGCAATATCTTATTGCTGTGTTTATAATTGGGTTTGGCATAGGAACGTTTTTTCCTAATGCTTATATACAACATAAAAACGACCATAAAATTATTGCATGGGCTAGAACATTAGGATTCGGACCCCCCAAATTTGAGTATACTAATAATAGAGAATATTTAAATTCTATAAAAAAATGTATCTCTTATATAAACTTTGACCTTCCCCCTTCACAACAAATAAACACAGAACTAATAATAGCCCAATCAGTAGTAGAATCTGATTATGGTAGATCTCGTTTTGCTAAAGAAGGTAATAATTTATTTGGTATTAGAGTGTGGAGTAAAAATGGTATATTACCTTATGGACAGCCATATAATGTAGAATGGCGTATAAAAACATATAAAAATAAATGTGAATCAGTACAAGATTATGTGTATTTACTTAATACTAAACGAGTATATGCAGAATTTAGACGTGTTAGACATGACTCTTGGATACAAAATCCTTTAAAATTAGCTAAAACTCTTAATAATTTTTCAACTAATAAAGAATATGAACAAAAAATAGTTGAAGTAATACATATTTTAAGAAATAGTAAAGCAAATGAAAAACTTTAGTATTGATTCTTTAATTGTACATGGGATTTGTCCTCATTGTAAAGAATTAACAGCGTTAGTATCAATACATGATAATATTTATAAATGTACAAATTGTGGTGATGAACTTGAACAATATGTTAATGGTGTTATAAAATATCTTCCTATGAATAATAAAAAAGCAAGAAAAATTGTTTACGATAAATAATGGCACGTAAGATACAAACAGGTACTGGTGGTTTTATTAAACTTACCAATAAGAAAAGACCAGGTAGACATTCCAAAAGACCTAATAAAAAAAACACGCATAAAGTGTATAAAGGACAAGGTCGAATATAGTTGACTTGACTATATTAATATATTATCCTATATTTTAATAAACTAATAATTAAGAAAGGTAGTATGACTGATATAAGTAAATATAAAAACGTAACTTTAGCAAAAGATGTTTATGCTAAATTAGAGAGAATAAGAAGAGTAATTGTGCCGGATGCTATTGTGAGTAGATCACAAACTGTGTCTATACTTGTTAACGAGAAAGCGAGACAGTTAAATGGTAAACTTAAATAATTTACAAACTGAACGGGAAGATCAAATTAAATCTCCCGAACAAAGATTATGGAAAGCTATACTTGCACAAGCTGTGTATGATGCTTTATTAGATAAAGAAATAACAAATAAAAATGAAAGACGAGATGCAAGAGATTGGTTTTTATTTAAAACAGAATCTTTTTATGAGACTTGTCGTAATGCAGGCTTTGATCCAAACTATGTTTATGAAAAAATGAAAAAGAAAATTTTAAATCAAAAAATGATTTGGAAAATGCAGAAACATGGTCAACGTAAAAGTGCTATATTAGGAGTTAAAATACATGACTAATTTAATAATAGAAACAGTTGTATTAATAGCTTTAATTGTAATAACTATGGAGATAATGCGATGATGTCAAACAACAAAGTAATCTGCCCTGAATGCAAAGGTAATGGTTTTATCATGAGACATTTTTATGATTCTAAACCATCTTACCATGATTGCCCTAGATGTCGTAATCAAGGTGAACTTAGAGAAAATGATTTAAATCCTTATCATCCTTATAATTATTTAACTTGGTGGGATAGATTAATTTATAAAATATCAAGGTTGTTAGGACTATGAATAAAAAAATAACAATTAACCAAGCTGTGATTGCAAAAAAATTGGGTGTTCCTTTTAAGGAATTAAAAAATAAATTATATAAAGTGTTTGTAAATAAACAAGATATGAAATATTTAAAAAGTTTAGGTAAAAAATGACTTGTAAATGTAAAGGCAACTGTAGTTGTAAAGGACCAAACGATTTAGACGCTATTATTGAACGACAAGCAGCTAAAATTGTAAGATTGGAAAAACAAATAGATATATTAAATGAAGAAATACAATTAATGACTATTAAACATAGTCAGGAAATAGCTTATTTAACTCCGGAAGAAGAAGCT
>Ga0209777_10004338_pt1 | contig 16820 bp, 18 predicted proteins | sample FrelakmetHBP12HB_FD_187147 | JGI IMG/M metagenome (GOLD analysis project Ga0209777, IMG submission 187147) | Freshwater lake sediment microbial communities from the University of Notre Dame, USA, for methane emissions studies -HBP12 HB (SPAdes)... | ecosystem: Environmental > Aquatic >...
ACCTTCTACGGATCATCCCTGCTCCAGCAGCATGCAGTCTCCCTCGACACGCTCCTTACCACTCTTGAAGAGAACAGGTTCCGGGTGCAGACGAAAGACGATCTCTTGAAGACCCGCCGCGTCAACCCCCTGCAACTCCTCTATTCGACCCTCTGGTACTCCGCCGATGCACAACGGAAAGGGGCATCCTCTCAGTCGCAGCGACCCCTCCGGCATCACATGGAGCGCGCAGCGATTCTGCCAGCCTGTCTCCTGCAGATCCTCTACATCCTCTACGCTCGGTATGGCTACTTTGTAATCCTTGCAGAAAAAACACGCGAAAGTAGTGCATAAACATTATCAAGCCTTGATTTCTTCAGGACAAGACAAACAACATGCGAATCGCCGTCCTCATCAAAGACCGATGCAAACCCAAGAACTGCGCCTACGAATGCATCAAATTCTGCCCCCGCGTCCGAGCAGGAGACGAAACCGTCACCAAAGGAGAAGACGGCAAACCCATCATCTCCGAAGAACTCTGCGCCGGCTGCGGCATCTGCGTCCACAAATGCCCCTTCGAAGCCATCAAGATCATCGGACTCGCAGAAGAACTCACCGAAGACCTCGTCCACCAGTTCGGCAGAAACGGCTTCCGCCTCTACCGCCTCCCCACCCCCATGGCTGGCACCTGTATCGGCGTCCTCGGTCAAAACGGCATCGGCAAGACCACCGCCATCAAGATCCTTGCAGGCCAAATCATCCCCAACCTCGGAGACTACACCAAGAAACCCGACTGGGGACCTGTCCTGAATAACTTCAGCGGCACCGAACTGTACGAGCACTTCAAAGGCCTCTCCAACGGGTCGATCACCGCAGTCTTCAAACCCCAATACGTCGACCAACTCCCCAAAGTCCTCAAAGGAACCGTCAGCGACGTCCTCCATAGAGCCGGGACCGCCCATGCCTACAACGACATCGTCTCCACACTCGGGATTGAAAACCTCGCAAATAAGGTAATCGAGAAAGGCACCCTCTCCGGCGGGGAACTGCAGCTCGTCGCCATCGCCGCCTCCCTCATCAAAGACGCGGACTTCTACTTCTTCGACGAACCCACCTCTTACCTTGACATCTATCAACGACTCAAAGTCGCCCGTATCATCCAACGGCTCGCCAAAGACAAGAAAGTCATCGTCGTCGAACACGACCTCGCGATCCTTGACTTCATGTGCGACAACGCCCACATCATGTACGGCACCGAAAGCGCCTACGGCGTCACCACCTTCCCTCGCGCAGTCCGTCACGCCATCAACACCTATCTCTCCGGCTATCTCAAAGAAGAAAACCTCAAGTTCGGGGAAAAAATCGAGTTCGTCGCCCACCCACCCAAACAGCGACAAGACCTCCGAATCTTTGTCTCCTACGGGAGACTCACCAAAGACTTCGAAGACTTCACACTCGAAGTCCAACCCGGCATCATCCGCGAAGGCGAAATCATCGGCATCGTCGGACCCAACGCCATCGGCAAGACCACGTTCGTCAAGATGCTCGCCGGCGTTCAGAAACCGACCTCTGGCACGATTGAATACGACCTCAAGATCAGCTACAAACCACAATACATCTCACCGGACTACCAAGGCACCGTACGCGAGCTCTTCGACACCAGCGCCCCTCAACTGTTCACCTCCTCCCTCTATCAAGCCGAGGTCTTCGAACCCCTCCATCTCAAGACCTTGCTAGACTGCCAACTCGATGCGCTTTCCGGCGGAGAGATACAACGTGTCGCCATCGCCTCCGCCATCTTGCGTGAAGCCGATATCTACCTCTTTGATGAACCTTCTGCATACCTCGACAGCGAACAACGCATGGTTGTATCACGGATGATACGACGTATCGTTGAGAAATCCGGCAAATCCGCGCTCGTCGTCGACCACGACGTCTACTTCATCGACATGGTTAGCGACGGCCTCATCGTCTTCGAAGGCACCTCCGGCAGGCACGGCGTCGCCAACGGTCCGTACAGCCTCCACGAAGGCATGAACCGGTTTCTGCACAACGTCGACATCACCTTCCGCCGCGACGAAGACACCCAACGACCCCGCGTCAACAAACCAGACTCGTACCTGGAACGCCAACAAAAGGAGAGCGGGGAATACTACTATAAACTGTAATTCTTCTTCGAATACCTTCTTTAAGAAAAACCAATAATTATATCAAATATGATAATATCAAATATGATATAATAACCCATATGAAAACTTCGAACAATCCCAAACCAAGTCCATAAACTCATTGAAACACACATCGAAGCAAGATTCATGCCGTTACATCCGGCCTTCGAACTCCCCAGAACCGATATAGTGACATCAACCCCAAACCAATCTTCCATTAAATAATTAAACCAAAGGACTTTATCAGCTCCTAATGGACTTCTTCCTCAGCCTGGTCCTCCTCATCAGCGTCGCATTCCTTATTCCAATCCTTTACGCCATTTGGATCCGGAACACAGAACGCTGCCACCGGCAGAAATGGATCTCCATTTTCATCTGCTTCTTCTGGGGCGCCTCTCTCGCCATCATTGCCGCTTTCCTCCTCGAATTTGGCCTCATGACCAGCCTCATATCATCCCTGCAGAACGCCAAGGAAGTCTCCATCCTCATGGTCATCATCATCGCCCCTATCGTCGAAGAATTCGCCAAACCACTAATCCTCGGCACCCGCGCAGTCCGCAGCCAACTCACAGAACTCGAAGACGGCCTCATTTACGGCGCAGTCGCAGGACTCGGCTTCTCTGCCACCGAGAACTTCTTCTACGGTCTCGACTACCTCAACCAAGACCTCGCCGCCTTCCTCGTCCTCATCGCCCTGCGCAGCTTCGGCGCCTGCCTCCTCCACGCATCCGCCACCGCACTCACCGGCTACGGCTACGGCAAAACACTCCTACGGAAAACCTCGCTGCTCCTCGTCCTCCCATATTACATCCTTGCCATCTTCCTCCACTCATTCTATAACTTCATTGTCTCACTGGACGTCACCGGCATTGCCATCGGCTTGATTATCGCCTTCCTCTTCGTCGGACTCACGATTACTCTCATTCGAAGCAAAATCCAGACGCTGGATCAACATAACTGCGACGACACGACGCCTTAGGACGGCACGGTCTCAAACCGCCACACCAACGACTGCCCATTCGTCATAGAATAGTGGTCCGCGCCAACCGACCCGAGCACACCATTCACATAATACTGCCACCAGGTCATGTTATGACCACTATCTGGACCAATGCTGTTGATCATCCAGGAGTTATACGAGGCATAGAACGTTGCATCCACCGAGAGATGATGGAGCGTCGCCTCACGCTGCAACAAGCTGAAGGCCGTCTCACCATTGTATGCGACAAGACGATCACTCACCGTCCAACCATTTCCTTGTAAGGTCACTGAGACGCTTGTAGAATCCGCCTTCGCCAACCAGATGTCCGTACGATCCGGAACCCGTGCAGCCATCCCAGTAAACGACACTGCAACCAAGCCCAGCACTAGACAGATTACCGGCACAGCATGCAACCGGCGCATGGGAACAAGAGCAGGAAGAGACAACTTGTGCGTCGCAAGCCACAGTAACGGGACGCCAACGACCGTGAAGGTTAACAACGCAGACAGCACATGATACAACATAAACAACGCACCCGCGGAGAACACCAAGCCCAGGGCGCTCGCAGTATGCGGATATAACAAATACCACCAACCGAGGTTCGTCCAACAATCATACAGCAACACGAACCCGACGCCCAGCCCCGCAGTGAGACCAACCGTTCGAACTGACAAAGATGAATACAAAGGACGGACCCGACTTCGGAACAGATAACTGACCGCCGCAAGAATCGTAAATCCTGAATAGGTAAACAACACAATCCGGTTCATCTGATCTCCGATGAAGATCGGATTGCCGATCAGTATATCGCTACCCACCATGCAACCCAGTGGGATTAAGAATGCGATCCACGGCCGGACCAAGAGCATCGCGACAAAGGTTACGACCATGACGACTTCGAAATTCGGGAATGGTTGCAGCCCGTACCCTACAAGGAAATACCGGCCGAGCAGTCCCAGTACAAGTAAGCCTAATCCAACAAGAAGTTCCGAACGTAACGTCCGAGATGTCTCCATAGTACCTTTGCCTCCCTTAATGTGGTCCGTGAATCAAGCTTGATGTATAAATGGCTTTCCTAGTTTTCAGATTTAATAGATTTAGGAGGGAAAATGAGGCTCCTAGGGGCATTTCCGAGGCTCCTACGGCTCTATAGAGGGATAGGATAGGGCATACATATAGAATGCGGTTTTTAGCCACGTAGACGAACGAAGACCTATAATCGACTTAGTACTCGTGGGATGGTTTGTTTGTGTCGTGGCGGACATTGTATTGCGTCTTGTATGTGCATGTCTGAAAATGCTGTACCCCGGCGCACGTGGAGCCATATGCGTAACTACCACAAACAAAAGGGGGCATGGAAACCCACCACGGCCTACACAAGAACCGCCCACGGTAAACTAATGACCATTGTTTGCCTGCTTGTCGCCGTGGTCGGCTAGACGAATCCTGCTACGACCAACTTCTTCATTATTTACCTCTTAATTCGGCTGTTGTGCTGGCAGCCAATCGAATTGAAGAATCGGCAGATACCCGAAGATGGGTTTTGGTAAGAGTCGTGGACGATCCCAGTAGTTGTGTAGCCAGTGGTTGTGGGAGATTTGCCCGAAAACATTGAGTTTGTTGCCTTCGAAGTTGTTGCGGATGAAATTGTTTTTGTTTGCGACGTGGTTGCTGACGCCGAAGGTGTTGTTACGGAAGGTGTTCCGAGTGAAAGTCACGTTCTGGCAGTACCATACCTCGATGCCCTCGATGCAGTGTTCGTAGAGGTTGTCTGCCAGGATGGTGGGGCGGTCGGCGTACCAGAGGTCCTGGCCGAGCTGGCAGTCGCGAATGGTGTTATTATTGATAAATATGTTATAGGAGGCGATACTGAGCCCGCACCCGTCGTGTTCAAAGAGGTTGCCAGTGATGGTGTCTCCAAAGGTTTCAGAGGTAATACCGCATCCACTACAGTTTTTGATGATGTTGTCGCGGATGATGTTTCCTCCAGAGAATGGAACCCAGGTGTAATTCAGACGGATACCGTATTCATCCTTAGCAGGATCTCCGATTATGACGTTCCTCTCAATGGTATTGTTGCTGGCATCATCGGTTTCAATAGCTGGAAAGTAACATTTATCAAAGTAATTATCGGAAATGATGTTATTTCTCGTATAATTACCACAAAGGTAGATACTACTATTGGAGAATTTATTATGGTAAACGTAGTTTTTTGAATTATGATATGGGTTCGCAAAATCACCAATGTATGAACCATATTTTGATTGAATGATATTGTAGCAGATTTCATTATTATTGCAGGAACTTCCTATTCCTATCTCAATTCCACATAGTCCCTGGATGATATTGTTAGAGATTGTACATTGAGATGCTGTGCTAATATTGATACAGCAGCCTTTTCCGCTGGTAACGTTGATGGTGAAGTTGGAGACCACAACTCCGTTTGTGTTTATGCTTAGAACTGGTGTGGGCCACCATGGTTGTCCTACTTGATAATAAAGGATTGTTGTTGTTTTATTTTCTCCCAGAAGATGAATCGTCTTCGTTACATTCACCCTCTCATAGTACCTTCCAGCGAAGACAAAGACGGTATCGCCATCTGAGGCGTTGTTTACACCATCGTGAATATATTGGTAAGGATGTTCCAATGTCCCATCCCATGGCCCTGCGGTATTATTGGCATTGACGTAGATGATTGCCCTCCCATCACAGGATTGGGGTGATGATTGCGGGGATGCTTGACCTCCAACCCCAATGATAATCCCTTGCATCACGACCAAACCGACAATCAGGACTGCCGTTCCTCGCATATGATTACAAATATCTGCCATCGTATATAGTTCTTTTTCTTAAGCAATCCTGGAAAAGACCCCTGATGAAATGATTTTTTCATTTTACTAAATCTTCCAGATATAAATATGTGCGCTGGCGTGGTCTCCTGCAGTGTCGTACGCGGTCGCACTGATGGTATGTTTGGAATGTCCGTGTATCCATCGATAAGTGTAAGGTGGTTGGGTGACGGTGGCTTGGAGTTGGCCGTCGAGGTAGAACTCTACGTGGTCGATACCTAAGGGAACTTGCGTTGCTGATGCTTCGATGGTGATGGGCCCGATGGCGATGCAGTATTTTCGAAGATTCATGATTTTGTTGTCACCGATGTAGATGCCGTTGGTTGGCGTAGTGATAGTGATGGTTGGTGCGGAGTAGCTGATGTGGACGGTAGCGGTGTCGGTGGTGTGGTTGCCGGTGGTATCGGTGACGGTAAGGGTTGCTGTGAAGTTGCCGGCTATGTTGTAGCTGTGTGTCGGGTTTTGGTCGTTTGAGGATTGTCCATCGCCAAAATCCCAAGAATAAGTATAGGGTGGTCTGCCGCCGAAGGCTTCTGCGTTGAATTGGATGGGGGATGCAGCATAGCCGCTGTACGGACCATGAGCTTCAGCGATGAGTGGTCCGTTCCCAAAGGCGTAGAGGTATCCTAGGTCCATTTGATATGCGCACCCGATGTAGATGGTTCCATCTGAGCCGATAGCTGGACAGGAATCAACCCAATAATTAGCTATTTGCTGGTGCCAACGGATCGTTCCATTGGAGTTGACGGCAAAAATTTCTCCTCCATCCCCTGCAGCGTACTCTGTTCCAAAGTAGATGATGCCGTCAGCAGAGATAGCTGGTGAAGACCAGCCGATATAGTTTTTTCCTCCTAAATAGACCTGCCAACGGAGGGTACCGTTGGGGCTGACAGCATAGAGTGTATCACATCCTGTGTATATTGCTCCATCTGGTCCGATAGATGGGTTGACACAACTTCCATAACCCATTGCGCATCGCCAGAAGAGTTTGCCGTTTGTTGGATTTAGAGCGTAAAGGTAGCCGTCTGAGGAAGGCATGTAAATTGTGCCATTAGTGGCAATAGAAGCTGAACTTTGGACCTCGTTTCCAGTCTTGTATTTCCAGTGTAATGTTCCATTTGGATTAATCGCATAGACATATGTATCTGTGGAGCCGAAAATGATCGTGCCATCCAACGCTAGGGCAGGTGCTGATGTCATCCATGATCCTGCTTGATACTTCCATTTAAGAGTACCCGTAGGATTGATGGCGAGAAGGTAGTTTTTTGGATCTATAGTCGTTACATAGATTGTTCCATCGGGACCAATAAGCGGGGATCCTTCGCTGATTGGAGATTGACAGTTATACCTCCATCGTTCGGTACCATTGGGGTTGAGGGCATAGAGATAATAATCCCAGCATCCAGCATAAATGGCGCCATCTTCGCCGATAGCCGGGGTTGTTTCTATCCAGCCGCCTGTTTTGAACCGCCATTTCATCGTACCGTTGGAGTATGCTGCATTCAAGTGGTTATCGTTGCTGCCGAAGTAAAGGATGCCGTTGTTGTCGATGGCGATGCCACCATCTACCCAGTCTGTCTTTATTCGCCATTTGATCACATCCGGAGTGTTTGCCGTTGGGTAGGGGCTAAGGCCGGTGTGTCTGGTATCGTGGCAGCACATCGGCCATGACGAGTTCATCGGTCCATTGGAAAACGATGCCGGATGATGAGTGTCTCGTATCGTTTTTTGCATTGAGGGTTGAACCGGGGGGAACAGAAGTCCTTGCATTAGAACCAAGCCGACGATTAGGAACGCTGCTCCTCTTATGACAGACACAAGGATTACAAATATCTGCTATCCTATATAGTTCTTACCTTACTTTTAAGGCAAGTTCTTGGGTTTTAAAACACAACAGAGTTATAGGGCAAAGCCCCCCCTAATAAAGCATGGGATTCATATGTAAAAGTCACGCTCTATTATATCAGATTTTTCTGATTCGATATGATTTATCTTTTCTGTTTTCTTTGACCCAATCATTCGCATTTTTCTTATTATATGAATGATGCATCGTTCTTCCCGTATCGGGGTTGACTACTTTGTATTTCAGTCGTCGAGCCATATCATGTTCCTCCCTTATTTTTCTATAAAAATTTTAAAGGATTTTATGAGTTCTTGTTCTTCTTCAGTTATTGTATATTCGTATATTTTTCGCTTCCAACGGCTTTCTTCTTTCTGGACTGTGCTACTATCCAATAGATAGTTTCACCTGTAATATTCCATTGATTGATAGACTTATGATATAATTGAGTATAGAGTATCTCTGGTTAAGGTCCGTTTTTTTTCGGATGGTTCGTTTCCCACTCTTCGATAGCGAGAAAGATGAAATCGCTATACGATAGTATCCCACGGTTTCGGTCTACCCGTTCTGCTACGGTTTTTCTTAGGCTTATCCTTTTGAAGTTATCATTTGCTTTCATGTTTCATCTCCTCAACAATCTTCATACATTCTATCCAGGTTTTCGCCTGGTTCAAACTAGTCCTCTTGTCAAACGCCTCTACTATTTCCTTATGGAAGTTCCCGTGTTTCTCGTGGGTTATGCCTAGCCTGTCGTAGAGGTTTTTCTTACTCTCTTTACTCAATTGGGAGCTACCGAGTAACAGGTATTTCCAGAGTTCATCGTCGTCGTACTTTTTGAGTCTGTCTTCTGATAGAGCGATAGCGGGAGATTCTTCTCCGCATTGCTCACACTTAGAAAAGAGAGGAACCTGTTCCCCTTTCTCGTACCGTACGATGAACCTCTTTATGCATCGTCGGCAAACGTACTTAATCCACGTTTTCGGGTAGCATCGTTTCGTCATACCCTCACGCACCGGTGACTTACGCATAATGGGCATTCGTCTAATGGTTCCTGCGAGATGAAAGTATATCCGCAGGCATTACATCGCTGGCGCACTGACCAGGCCCCGGGCTTCGGCTCATCATTTTCCATAGTCACTTACCATCCTGCTCAATTTCTCGCAGTAGCTTGAGTCCCATCCGTGACATATACGCTAAGTCTTCATGCGGGTACCCGCTGACAAGGCGCACATGAAAGTTCATCGAGGTCAATGTGACTTCTCGAAACATCGGTTCGTCAGGAAGTTCCTCTTTTTCGGGTTTAGAAAGTCGAGTCATCATTCATCTTCTCCTGTTGTCTCCGAGAAAAGGGGTTACCCCCCATTCCCCCCCTGTATATATTATATATTGATTTTTTATATGTGGGGGGGAGATTGTGGGTAACCGCCTCTAAGGAGAGAGTTCTAGCTGACGATACGCCAACGATAGTACGCCACCTCCTCGACGTGGCCGCCGCGTTCGCTGATTTCATACGTCTCAGGGTCCTTGTATGTCCAGCCGCCGATGCGTTCTTCACGGACTTCTTTTTCAACGACATCCGACCCCCACAATACCTCAAGCTGGGTCTTCACCGCATTTCGTCCTATCTTCGTACGTGCCGTTAGGTCCGATATCTTGAACCATTGGTCATAGGACGCTTGAATGACATTCATGATAAGCTGTCGTACCTTGTTCCCAGAACTGTCGACAATGTGACTGATGATCTGTCGGGCTTTTTCCGCAGGGTAGTTGTCATCTAGACTCATGAGGCATCGGTAGAGTCGTTGGAATTGCTTTATCAGACGGGTGGGGACCTCCGGGTATATCGGGTTCTGGAGTTCTCGGTATGTCTTGTCGACCATTGCAGTTGCCCGTAGTATCGCCAGCCGTTGCGCTTCTTTCTTGAGGAAGTTTTTTATCTCGGGTGTGATTGTGATATCTTTGGGTTTATGATAGGCGATGAACTCGGTGACCGCTTTTTGTATTTCTTCTTTCATTTGAGCTTCGTACTGCTCGTTTTTCATGGCTGCTTCCATCTTGAAGTCGTTGTCTATAGCGTCGGTACCTGTGTCGTATATTAGTTCCCTGGTCCCGAGTTGTGCATGGATGAGAATCTCGTCACGGATAGCTTGTGTCGTGCAGGCGATGAGTGTGACGTGGCATCCTTCATACGCCTTGTTGACGCCACTGCCGGTTCGTTTGTAGATGGACCCATCATAGAGGTTCCTGAATTGTCCCCAGATGATGCTTTTATCGTCAGTGTTCATCGAGGAGAGGCAGGCGAGGTCCGGGAAGAGGAGTATTTTGTCGGAACCTTGTAGTTCGCTGCCGAGGTCGTGTGCATCCCTCTGCCCGCTAGCGAGGGTGTTGGGGGTTAGCTGATCTACTTTGATGACGTTTCTCAGTCCTGAAAGGCCGTTGGAGAAGGCGCTTTTCCAGTCGCCGCTATTCCCGCAGATGAACATCCATATCGGTGTTCCCGGCAGTTTGTTGCTTATAGCCGTGGCAAGGATGACGTCAATACGGTTGCGGTCTTTTACCTTGATACCTAACCATTTCTCCGTGGTCTTGTAGACGTTCTCCAGTGTCGCTTCTTGTAGTTTCAGTCGTTCTTGTTCGATACCACGGGTATGGGATTCATTGATTTCATCTTGGACGAATGACTCCATCGATTCTTTGAGAGCTGCCTTAGTCGTGGCGCACCCGACGCCGGCGTCGGCAGTGCTGGGCTTCGGATCATTCATCGAGGGACCTCCTCTCGGTTGTCTCTTCGAAGAGGTCGCAGAACGAACAGTAATATCCGTTGCGTGTTCGGAGCATCGGTTGACCGCAGGAGGCGCAAAGATGATGGTATATTTTCATATAGGTATCACCTCCTGTATTCGTGAAAATGCTATGAGTCCCGTCTTCTGTATTGTCGAGAAAAGAAGAGAGTCATCATACAATTCGTCAATGGTTCCCCAAAGGACAAAACCATTTGTTATGACAAGTTTGACATTTTTGCCTTGAAATCGTTCGAGTGCTGTCCGATTCATATCCCGTCTCCTTTAGACCTGGTTTTGTTCTTCTTCTTCTGTCTATAGGAGTCGGTCGTCTCAAGGCGAGGGACTCATTGGTGTATTTCGGTATTTCGGTGTGAGATAACATGATATTAAGAGATTATAAAGTTTATCCCAGACCAATTTTTGTACGGATTTTCCGTACGGATTATTTTCAAAAAAGTATATCTTGAGTTGTTTCCTTCGGTGTGAGTTTCTTCAATGCTCTGTTGATGCCGACTTTCTCTTCGTCTTTATTGCTGAAACCCATCGCCCAATACTTCCATTGCCCGAAATCGACGTACATATAGGTGGTCTTGCCGAACGTCTGGGGATATCCGTACGTACGGATGAATTTGATGAATCGTACGAATGTTTCCTGATCATGTTTGGGGAGTTGATACTTGATGATGTATTGGTGCGGTGCGAAATCCTCATACGTCTTCGCAACCGTCCATTTCTGACGTTTGATGAATGCCCGTACCCGGTCCTCTTCGACTTCCTTGATCATGCTTTCATCCTCTTGGGAAGTTGGTCTTTGAGGGCTTTTTGGAGGCGGGCATTTTCAGCCTTTAGTCCTTCGAATAATGCCTGGTTTGTTATCATCGTGTCATACATGACGGTAAGCTTCTGTTCCATACTGGTAATCCTTGTTTCCTTGTTCTCTAGTTCCTCCTTTATGTCTGGAGTCTCGAATATGGAGATATTCCCCATGTGTTTACGGTATTCCATGGCGAGGTCTTCAGGTGTCTTACATCGATATGTCTTGGTGAGTCGTGACCCATGCCCCATTAGAAACTCGCTTAAGTCTGAGTCGCCAAAGTACGACCTAAAGAATTTTCGTAGACAATGCGGGTGTGTCTCTGCCCGTTGATATTTTTGCATCCGTTTCACATGGATATGCTTATGGCCGTTCTTATCAGGCTTCGATACCCCTTCTGCATAACCTGCTTTTACAACCAGTCCATACCAAATGAGGAGTGCATTGGAGTAGCTCATGGGGAAAACCCTGCTGTCTTGAGCCTTTAACGGTGTCGTCTTAGCTCTTCTTAATGACCGTATAAGGTATCGGTCCCTCTCCTTCATCCATGTCTTGTACGCCGATGCTGCTTCATCGGAGATGAATGCCCGTGTCTTCATCCCTGTCTTTGTACGGTCTGAACCGAGAGTTTTCCTGATGTTTATCCATGCTACTTTATCATCCGCGTGTACATCTTCTGGATTCAAGGATAGGACTTCCCCGATTCTCCTCCCGGATGAGGCGAGTATGAGGAATAACGCTCTGGATAACGCATTTCCATGCGAGAGGATGCTTTTGATATCAGTTCGGTTCAATACCGTTTCATCGTTTGCTGGCTCTGCCCCTCGCATACGATGGGTGAGATGTTTCCAGAAGTCCAGGTCGCCAAGTTCTTTTCGCTGTGCTTCCATGAGGAGTTTCACTGCGTTCAAGGTGACTTTGATGGTGAGGATAGATTTCTTTTCTGAGACGTAGATTTCGTACGCTTTTTGTAAGTCTTTTTCGTAGTCCCTTTTCTTCGTGAAATAGGTGTCTATGTCTTGTCCGATGACTCTGAAATACGAGTTGATGTATCCTCGGTAATTCTTTTTGGTCTTCTCTGAGGTAATTAGCCTAGACCGTAGCATCTCTTCGATGAGGTCCTTTTTGCTTGTATTAGGTGGTTTCAAAATCTCTATTCCTCCTATAGGACTATAGGGGGATAGAGTATATAAAGTTTGATACTAGCATATAATTTAATGTATAAATGCTTTAGCCTTTTCCTCTACCACACTGCCCTGTGCCCGGTGGCACTGGGCGATGAGACGGCCTTTAATTGCATCATGGCACATCACTCGCACTAGGATTCCATCATCGTAGGACACCGCCATCACCTTGGTCTTCCGATACAGCTCTGAGAGAAACGCGTTCGCTGCCTTGCTGGCAGGAAGCTTCATTAATAACTCGACTTGATGAGGAAGCAATGAGGTGATTGTCTCAAGCAAGGTGTCGATATGGAGCCGTTGCTTAGCTGAAATCGGCAGGCAGACATGGTCTGCGCACACTTCATGTCTTGCAAGATACTGCATGAGCCGCTCCAACTCCTCAGCGGACAAGAGATCGATTTTGTTGATTGCAATAATCAGCGGCGCCTCTACGCCAATCTCTCGAAGCTCTGATAGAGAGACCTGCAATTTCTTGGCGACCACCGAGACGTCCTCGCTGCCGTCAACCACGACTACGACGACATCTGCAAGCTCGATTTCCTCCAGAGTGGAATGGAAGGCATCCACGATCCAGGATGGCAGGTTCTCGATGAATCCCACGGTGTCTGTTAACAGGATTGGCAGGCTTCTTCCCTCAGTTTTATCCGTGATATTCCGCGTCGTCGTAGACAAGGTTGAGAACAGGCGTTCCTCGACTTTCACTGACCCGCCAGACAAGGCGTTCATGAGGCTGCTTTTCCCAGCATTGGTATATCCAGCGAGGGAGACAGCGTAGAACCCGCTCTGATGCCGCGTTTTACGCTGGAGCTCACGAGTGTCTCGGATCCGGTCCAGTTCCTCTCCTATCTTTTTGACCTGCCGCTTAATCATTTCGTAGTAGTCATCTACCTGGTATTCGCCACCTGCCATGAGACCCGGATGTTCACCGGACCTGGCACGATGGATGAGTTCGCGGACATGCGGTCGTTCATACTGCAACTGAGCCAGTCGTACCTGTAACTTTGCCTCTTGGTGATCTGCGTGCTCTGCGAAGATAGCGAGAATCAAGCGGATTCTGTCATAGACTTCGATTTCGAATTCTTTTTCAAGAGTGAACCACTGCGATGGTTTCAGCTCGCCGTTGACGATGACGAGGTCGATTTTCGGGTCTGCGTCGGTGATATAATCATGGATTTCTTTGACTTTTCCTGAGCCCACAAAGGAGTTGGCCTCTGGTGTGGAGCGCGGTTGAACAAAGGTCTTTTGGATGTGGTAGTCTAAGGTATCCGCGAGTTCCGCAAGCTCGGTGGTATTTTCCGAAAGAGAGACGATGATGGCTTGTTTTTGTGACGTGGTCATTGGTGTGAGAACCACCTAAGGGTGCCGATGAATCGTTGTACTGCTGTGATGTTGCCAACGACGGCGAAGATGATCATGGCGACTTCAAGAATCGTGAGCTGGTATGGCAAGACAGTGAGACTGTTGAGGTAGAAATGCTGGAGGATTGGGAAGATGATGAGCAGGGCGATGCGATCTGCTCGTCCGAGGAGTCCGGAGTAGTTGCGTTTGCAGCCGACGGCTTGTGCTTGTGTGCCCATGTAGCTGGTGAGTAGAACGCCGATGACGGCGAGGAGTCCGATACTGGGGCGGCACCAGGGGCTGAGGGCAAGGCCGCCGATGATGAAGACATCCGCGTATCGGTCGAGGGCGTGGTCGAGGAAATCACCCCGGGGGGTAACGCGTTTGGAGAGGGCGGCGACTTTGCCGTCGATGGCGTCGAACAGGCCGTTGAGAGTGACGCATCCGGCGGCGAAGAGGAGTAAGAAGGTGGTTGGTTCGGTGGCTGGTTGGGCGAGGTAGAAGAGGATGCCTGCGGTGATGGCGAAGAGGAGGGCGATGGCAGTGAGGAGGTCAGGGGGTATGGAGCGGAATGGTTTGGCCAGGGCGTTTAGAAGGGGATCCATGCGATGTCGTGTAGTGTCGAGGACCATGTGTCACCATGATTTTTATTTGTCTTTGAGGAGTTCTTCGGACCAGTCGATGGCTCCGATTTTATAGGGGGTGTCTTTGGGGAAGTCGGTGGTGATGAGGGTGTGGATGATGGCGGTGATTTTATCTGGGTTTTTGGTGGTGGTGTCGATTTCGTAGAGGTGGTCTTCGGGGTGGATTTCAACGGCTTCGCAGAGGATGATGTCGAGGGTTTCGGCTTCGATGTTTTCGTTGATTTTTGCTTGTGTGTAGTGTTTGGGTTCGAGTCGTTTGCGCAGTGTGGTGGGGTGGCAGCGGAGGATGATGATTGTGTTGAGGGGGAGGAGGTGGGCGAAGTGTCCTTCGAAGATGATGGTGTCGTCGGGGTCAAAGGTGGTGATGATGGCGTGGTTGAGGCAGTCGATGTCGACGAGTTTGGTGTCGTGTTCGGTGTCTTGGCCGGTGATGCAGTCTGTTTGGGCGGCGTAGTTGGTGAGGTCGATGACTTGGTAGTGGTAGGTTTTGCGGAGGATGTCGGCGGCTGTGGTTTTGCCTGTGCCGGGGGTGCCGGTGAGTCCGATCCACATGGTGGTCTCAGACGAGGTGGTGGTAGTCGTAGCCGCGGTAGCCTTTGGTGTAGCAGTATTGGAGTTCTTGGTAGTCTTTGCGGAAGGATTTGATGTCGTCTTTGATTTTCTTGGGGTTTTCTTTTTTGAGGAGTGCGCGTTCGAAGAAGACGGCGACGTCATCCATTTCTTGTTCTTTCATGCCGATGCGGGTGAGTTCGGGTGTGCCGAGTCTGAGTCCTGAGGGGTTGAGGGGGTCGGTGTCGCCGGGGATCATGTTCATGTTGGTGACGATGCCGCTGTCGACGAGGATTTTGGATGCTTCTTTGCCTTTGCCTGGTCCGATGCTGACGAGGACTTGGTGTGATTTGGTGTAGCCGAGTGCTTCGCCGAAGACGTTGAAGCCTCTGTTGTGGAGGGCGTGGGCGAGTCGTTGGGCGTTCTTGATGATTTGGTCGGCGTAGGCTTCGCCGAAGTCGAGGTGTTCGGCGTAGGCGATCGCTTTGGCTGCGACGTGGTGGAGGTGGTAGGAGCTGGTGACGCCGGGGAAGACGCCGAAGCCGAGTTTTCGGAGGAAGGCTTTGTCGTCTTCGCTGGTGGTGCCGTGGTTGGAGAGGATCATGCCGCCTTGTGGTCCAGGGAGGGTTTTGTGGGTGCTGCCGGTCATGACGTCTGCTCCTTCTCTGAGAGGGTCTTGGAAGCGGTTGCCGCCGATGAGGCCGAGGACGTGGGCGGCGTCGTAGATGACGAAGGCGCCGACTTCGTGGGCGGCGTCGGCGATGGGTTGGAGTGGGGTAGGGAAGAGGAAGACGGATTGACCGCACAAGGCGAGTTTGGGTTTGACTTGTTTGATGAGTTTGACGGCGCCGTCGACGTCGATGTTCATTTGTTCGTCGTTGAAGGGGTAGCTGACGAGGTTGATGCCGCGGACGCCGGCTGCGCCCCATTTGCCGAAGCTGATGTGGGCGCCGTTGGCGGTGTCGAGGACTGTTGCTGTTTCGCCGGGTTTGATGAGGGCTTTGAGGACGGCCATGTTGGCGGTGGTTCCTGCGGTGGGTCGGACGTCGGCGTAGGTGGCGCGGAAGAGAATACGGGCGAGTTCCATGGCTTTTTCTTCGACAAGGTCGAAGTATTGGCAGCCTTCGTAGTAGCGGTTGCCGGGGGTGCCTTCGGCGTAGCGGCCGTGGAAGTCGGTGAGGAGCATTTCTCGGCAGAGGGGTGAGAGGACGTTTTCGCTGGCGATCATGGGCAGGGAGTGTTGGAAGAGTTCGTTGTTTTTTCTCGCCTGGGTGCGGATGTAATCGACGTCTCTGAGGTATTTCATGGTGTTCACGTTTTCCGTGGTGTGAATGAGGTGGTCTGTTAAAAAGCTATTTGCGTTCTTTTCTACTGGAGTGGGGTGGTGTGTTAGTCGTGTTTTTTACGTAAGGTTTGGAATGCGGAGGGGAGGTGGATGGTGTAGGTGCCATCTTTTTGGATGACGATGGGTTCTTTTTCGAGGAGGCCTTTGAGGTCGATTTGGTAGTTGCCGGTTTGTTCGATGTCGATAGTCTGGGGGTGTTCGGAGAGGTCTTTGGTGGGTGTCTGGGGTCGTTTCCCGTTAAGGGTCGTCAATGTGGTGGTTTTTTTCTTGGTGCTTTCCTCGATTTTTTGGATGATGAGCTGGCGGAGTTCTTTAGGAGTCAGTGAGATGGCTTTGTTTTCGCCG
>Ga0209777_10004339_pt1 | contig 16819 bp, 15 predicted proteins | sample FrelakmetHBP12HB_FD_187147 | JGI IMG/M metagenome (GOLD analysis project Ga0209777, IMG submission 187147) | Freshwater lake sediment microbial communities from the University of Notre Dame, USA, for methane emissions studies -HBP12 HB (SPAdes)... | ecosystem: Environmental > Aquatic >...
ATTGAGTGTTCGAAACCTTCGTATCACAGCATCTCGAAACAAATACTATGCTATTTTTGCTGTTCAGGTTGAAGTGCCCGAGAAGAAAGCCATTAAGCAGATCATCGCACTCGATCCTAATCATAAAAATTTTGTCTATGGTGTCGATACTGATGGAAAAGCAATAGAAGTTGCATCTCCAAAATTCACTAAATCCTTTTCAAAACGCATTGACGAACTAAAAAGCAAAAGAGACCGATGTGTTAAAAAATCGAAGAAAATTGTCGTTTTAGATGAAAAAGGCAAATCAACAGGAAAAGAGTTTTTTAAACCCTCAAGGAGGTGGGAAAAGTTTAATATTGCCTTGCAGAGAGCATTGCAAAAACGTCAAGAACAGACTAAGACCTTTGCATTCACGCTCGCTCACAGGTTGTGTCGTGATTATGATTGTGTAGCCATAGGAAACTATACCCCACATGGCGATGTTGGGCCTCATAAAATGAGGCGTGCCATGTTTAACGATTCACTCATTGGTAAATTTAAAGATATCCTCTCTTGGGTAGCTCTAAAGTCGGGTAAAACCTATGTCGAATATGATGAAAAAGGGACAACACGCACATGTAACATGTGTGGTTTTGTTTGCGAATCTGGTATTGCTCCAAATATTCGTAAATGGTGCTGTCCACAATGTACGATCGAACATATTCGAGATGAAAATGCTGCACAAAACGGTCTCAGATTGGTCTTAAAAGACCTTTCAAAAAAAGAGGGAATGAATGTTCCCTTAGTGCCTGGCTCGGGCCTCGTTCAAGTTAATGAACGATGGGCTTGGTGTGTTCTTCCTAGTGGAGTGGCAACACTTTGCGGGGGAATGAACGGCAAGCAATTGCAGCACCAAGAAATTCAAACCGAAAGCATGGGAGCTTTCGACCGAAACCTTGTTGCGCCTGTCAAGTTTAATATAGTTTGACCAGGTTTGACCAAGTTTTGGAGAGCGGCATGGAGCTCTGCTATATCCTTACCTCCATAGCCCTCCCAGTTAAACCAGTTCATATTGCGATAATTGAGATATTTGTTCACACGTTGCTGCGCAGACTGGATCCAGTTTGGACTTGTTCCACTTGGACTTGCAGAATAAAGTAACCACACGTCAAGGACCTCTGGTGGAAAGATTTTGGGCAGACTCATCATCTCCAGCAACAGTTCTGGGAAATCTCGCTCGAGGTTGATTTCCTCGTGAAGATGCTGCCTGAACTGCACTATGTTTGTTTCATTTCCTTTTTCGATCTCGCTCTGAAATACACCTTCCACCTTTTTGAGAAGTTGGAGGAGTTGCTCTCGTGCGACGACATTTTCAGCGGGTATTGCAGCCAAAAGCTTTTCTGATTTAAACATTTCTTGGGCGATAAGACGGGCGCCAGCCATCTGTTTATCGTGTTCGTTTTGCGACAGTGGAGCAACAGAAGTGCTTGAGAGTGGTTGGCTCTGCGCGACAGCTGGTGCTTCTTGCTTTTTTTCTTCTTGATCTGCTTTCTTGATTGAATGGGCAAAAATCCTGTCGCATTTTTCGTTGATGGCAGGATTACTTTCGCATTGGTGGGGTAATAAGTCCATAATGAGCTCTTGCTCGAGCCTCGAGCAATGGTTGAAAGTCGCAGCAATACGCTGACAGGATTGCTCAGATTTCAGCACCTTCTCGACAAAATTACATGCGACAAACCAGGATGGAGCACAATCGCTGGGACATACCCAACGAAAATGGCGCACTCCTAAATAGCCACGTAGCCCATCCCTCCAGGAATAGGCAAGTGTTGTTTCTGAATGATACGTTACTTGGGGAGCCCCTTGAATTTTTTCTTCTCGAGCTGGCTGCTCGATTGAATAAGCAAAAATACAGTTGCATTTTGCAATGATGGATGGATTTTTTTCGGAGGGCAATAAGGAAACAATAAGCTCTTGCTCTCCCCTCGAACAATGGTCGAAAGTCGCCGCAATACGTGTACAGGATTGCTGAGATTTCAGCACCTTCTCGATAAAATTACTTGCGACAAACCTGCCTCGATCACAATTGCTTGGACATAACCAACGTAAACGATGGGCGCCTAAATAGCCACATAGCCCATCCCAGCATGAATAGGGAAACGTTGTTAGTGAACGATACGTTCTTTGGACTGTCATATTTTTTCTCCTTATATTTTTTTGCTCACATAGTTTTGGTTTTTAGAACAGAAGTTTTACTCATTATTGTGCGCTCTTTTTGCGTGGTCGAAAATTATAAGTGTTCGTTGTTGCTGGTTGTTTCTTTTGACGAGAGGATCTCGATGGAGCTGCTGGAGCGCTGTCATGTTTAGCAAGTGTTACTTCAGATTCGGCAAAAGTTACTTTTTTCTCCTCCTTTGCTGGCTCAGGAGCAGGATGGTTCTGAGTAGCTGGAGCAGGGCTTTTGACAGGCTTACTCGGTAGGATCGGCACATTTGGCGCCACATGTGCTTGATTGTCACCAAATAACCTATCTCGAATTTTGTCCTTAAAGTTACTTTTTGCCATATTGTCTTTCAGTTCTTGCATCGTCTCTTGAAGCTCTGGGTATTTTTGATCATATTTATTATCTTTCAGACAAATCAAATCATTTTCAATCTGCTCTATGACTTGGCCACTCTCCAATTTCTTTTGCAATTCATTCACAATATCGTCGCGCCATTGGAGGAGCTGTTTTTTAGCGACATCCTTTTCGTCTGGTATTGCCGCCATCATCAGATCTATGTGAACGATGTCATTCACAAAATGAAGGGCTATTTCATGAGCCTGCTGCGAGGATAAATTTTGCAATATTGCAGCTCCCGCTTGTATTTCCTTTGGCGCCACATGTGCTTGATTGTCACCAAATAACCTATCTCGGATTTTGTCCTTAAAGTTACTTTTTGCCATATTGTCTTCCAGTTCTTGCATCGTCTCTTGAAGCTCTGGGTATTTTTGATCATATTTATTATCTTTCAGACAAATAAAATCATTTTCAATCTGCTCTATGACTTCACCACCTTCCAATTTCTGCTGCAATTCATTTACATTATCGTCGCGCCATTGGAAGAGCTGTTTTTTAGCGACATCCTTTTCGTCTGGTATTGCCGCCATCATCAGATCTATGTGAAGGATGTCATTCACAAAATGAAAGGCTATTTCATGGGTCTGCTGCGGGGATAAATTTTGCAATGTTGCAGCTCCCGCTTGTATTTCCTTGATTATACGTGCAAGCTCTTTTGGATTATCCTTGTTTGGCGTAAAAATAGGGTTCAACAGACAGACATCTTTATGATTGCGCGGTCCTGTATGAGGAAAGAGGAGATCATGGGTAAATTCCTCAATATTATACAGGTGTCCAGACCAGTCCATTTGAAGACGTCGGCGTTGTTCTAAGTCGAAATCAGTTATTTTAAATGGCTTAGCAGATCCTGCCTTCTGGGCCTGATTATTTTCGCTGGCGACTGTCTGTACAGGTTGTGCGACATCTTTTGACTGGGCCAGGCTACTTTGACTCGAGCTGGTTGGCGAGGAGGGAGCGGCATGGCTTGAAGATGATTGATTTGTTTGGGCAACTGAAGCTTCTTGCTTTTTTTCTTCTTGCACTGGCTTTTGCATTGAATGGGCCCAAATTCTGGTGCATTTTTCGATTGTGGCGCGCTCTGTTTCTTCTGACAATATCTTCAAAATATGCCGTTGTTCGTCGCCTGTGCAATGGTAGAAAGTCGCAGCAATACGTTGAGAGGGCTCAGATCTCAGCACCATCGCTTCAACACTATAAGCGACAAACTCCGATTGGTCCCAATCATTTGGACATAACCAACGGAAACGATGGGCGTTTAAATAACCACAAAGCCCGTCCCACCAGGAATAGGGAACTGTTGTTTGTGCATGATACGTTATTTGTGAAACCATATTTTTTCTCCTATATAAAAAATACTTTTACAATGAGGACATTACAATTGGAAAGGAAGGGAGTATGCCACCCAAGATGATTTTCTACCATTTAGCCATCTCTTTCTTGCGATAAATTTTTGGATACCGTACGGTTGATCCTACCCGTTAAATTACGAGATTTTTCATGAACAAAAAAATTCAGAAAGTTGCCTGCATAGGCACCCATGGAGTCGGAAAAAGCACTTTTTGCTATCAGCTTGCAAAGCAATTTAAAAGCCAAGGCAGAAATGTGCACATTGTCCAAGAGAGGGTTCGCTTTTCCCCTTTTCCCATTAACACTGGAATGAGTGTTGAGACCGCTATTTGGGCGTCGGCAAACCAAGTCAGTAAAGAGCTCGAAACAAGCCAAAGAGGTTTCGACGTGATCATCTGTGATCGAAGCTCCTATGACACCTTTATGTATGCCGCCTACTTCAAGTTGGAGAGCCCAACACTTGCTGCAACTCAGAAAATGGCCGAGGCGTGGCTTTCAACCTATGATGCATTCTATTGGATCCGTCCAGACATGGAGGCACATGACGATGGTGTCAGATCAACTGACATCGATTTCATCAACGGCGTCGATAAACTGTTCGAAAAAGAAGTTTATCCCCTCGTGGCCCCTAAGACACAAATTTTGTACACAAGTAACATTTTTTCAGAGGAGTTTTCACTATGCAAGACCTAGCGTTAACAGTATCGACTTGGATTATCGTCGTCATGGCTCTTTATGGCGCTTTCTTAAACGCCAAACAAGATATCCGTGGCTTTCTTTTATGGGGTGTGACCAACACCTACCTTTGCGCCCGCAATCTTTATATTGGCGAATATCCCCAAGCACTTCTTTTCTTTGCCTATCTTTGCATCACCGCACAAGGTTTTTACACCTGGCGCAAACTGAAACGAGAAAAAGAAAAGGCTGTCAAAGTTCCTGTAAACGAATAAAATTCTCAAGTTGCCTCTCCTGCTGGAGGGGCAACTGCCCTCTTAAGAAAGATCGACCACTTCTCCATCTGTCAGTTTACGCCGTTTTCTTTTTATTTTTTTATGGGGAAAGATTTTGTAAAGATCTTTGTAGGTAGATCCAGGAGGCATAAAAATGATCCCTCCCTTTTCTCCTTTTACAAAAATTGAAAGTTTTCCTTTTTGGCAAATGACAAGCGTTTGATTCGGCTTTAGAGGCATATCAAGCGGCAGGCCCATCACTTCTGCCTCGGGCAAAAGAGACAGTCGGCCTACAGCATCTAAAACTGTGCTTTTTGACGCCATTTGAAGCTCCTTTTTCCCTCCAACAATAGCCCCGACTGCATGAACTGAAAAAGAAGCGGCTTTTTTCGCCTCTTTCCAATGGCCACAAAGTGACACCTGGGCAATCCAGAATAAAACAGCCAAGCAGATCCCGACAAAAATCGATTCTATAAGTGTGAGTTTTGCTTTTTTTTCCATGTGCTAGAAATTGTGCAACTTCAGGATTTTAAGTCCACTGTTTCAGACCAAACTTCACCAGGAAAGCTGCGGCGGCTACGATCGAGCAGACTCCCACAAGGCCTGTGAGAGAGGAGGCCGCACAATAGACTCCACACATTTCAACCACATCGAAGAGCATGGCAAAAAGGCACTCCCAATGAAATCCATTCACAACTATATCTCGACACACATCCAAAATATCGAATAAATAACTGACATAGTTCAACGAGTTCACAACAGGGTCTGAAAGCAGCTTCACAAAATAAGAAAGAATGGCAAAGCCTCCACAGCTTTTTGAGATCTTGGCCCAGTTGATCACTTCGTTCCTGTCGAGAAATTCGACGCAGGATTGGATGTCAGGGATTAACTCCGTAACGGTTGAGGCAGCACGAAAGATGTTTGGAAATATATAGTGGTTGCCATCAACTTTAAGCGGAATTCTTTCTTGCCTTGATGCACTTTCTTTTCCATACATCGCACCGGAAAAAATGGAGTCGAGGACCGAGATCCAACGCGTGCTCAGATAATATTGAGAGACCTTTTTTGCCTCTAGAGCACACTCATTCATCCAGGCTATATTTTTCAATGGCGACGCAAAAACAGTCTCCCGAAACAGGCGCAAAAGCTGTGACGAGCAAGATTTATCATTGCCGAACTCACCACAAAAGCGAAAAGAAAAGGAAACAATAGCGCCTATAGAGGGCATGCTGAGCCAAAAAAAGGGTTGATTATTATTATTTAGCCTTTTTCACGCTGTTTTTGGCAATGCAGGGTCGGGAGGGCCTTGCGGAGCAGGGGGTGATATGACGTTGCGAGTCAAGTTACAGAAAGCAGCAGTTGAGGCAGCGATACAGGCAAGCAGTTGGAATGAGGCACCAGCATACACCATAAAGAAGGCACCTGCTATCTTGATGATGTTTTCAATGATCTTAATTACGTCAGTGGCTTTAACTTCATTTTTTGAAATCATGCTACGGGCAACATCCGCTAACGCTAGAGTCGAGCCAATAATCGCAAAGGTGGAGCGGACAGCGCTAAGTGAGATATTGGCGACGAAACTAAAAGCAGAAATCTGGCCGATAGATGTTGCGAGTTGTCCTAACCTTAAAAATTCCATCTTGTCGAGCCATACCATCGTCGTTCCGATGTCAGAAATAAGCAAGCAGATGGTACTCATCCCCTTGAGCAAGTTGGGAATGGGCCTTCCTTCTATGTACATCGCGTCACTTTTTCTAATAAAATATTCCCCTGAATCAGGGTAGGTTCCCCATCCAAAGGCATTCCAAGTCATAAGCTGATTAACCTTGTCGACCCAGCTTCTTGCATTGGCAAATTCATTAACGACACCCATGGTGTCGGCAAATTTCGTTAAAATGGTCGTGGAGAGTTTCAGGTTGACAGCGTTAATCGTATTGTAGAACAGTTTTGCCACCTGAGCTGCAGTATCGACGTTGTCGACAATAAGGCTTGTCGAATGGACTGCTGTAGCCGTTACATTCCAAACAGAACCAACCGCACCAAGAATAGAAGAGGTCATCTTATTACTCCTTACTATAACTTTTTTGCTTCCTGTCTATTGCAGGAGCACTATTTTTTAAAACAGTCACACTAACTCTTCGGCATCGGTCTTTCAGGATCTAAAACACCAGAAGCAATACCGCACCCGGCAGCGACAAGACCTAAAAATCCAAGCACAAAAGCTGAAGCGCCACCAGCCATGAGTAAACCTAAAATAAGTGATTCAGAGGCACAACTGATGATATCGGTAATATTATAGGCAATGTCATTAGGGGAAAGAGTCGCATATTTTGTAATAAGAGTGATCGCGTCACTGACTGCCGTAATGCTCATAGCGGCGATGAAGGCTCCAAAGCTAATTGTCTCAAGTGTTTTTCCAAAAACAGTCAAGACACCTGTGTGGGCAGCAATAATTGCCTTCGCTTCGATAATCCCCTGTTTTGCCGCCCAAATTGTGACGGAGAAAACACGCGCAATGAGGTAGGCCACTTCAGAAAGAATCTTGCAAGTATTTCCACCTTGATTCCAGTGCTCGACGAAGTTATTTTCCTTCTTGGGACTTTCTGCCTTCTTGGTGTTATCGACGGGCTTATCACTACTTGTCTGTTGAGCGCCCTTCTCCGAACTCGCAGTTTTTGCCTGATTGTCGCACGGGGCCTTCTTGTCTTTATCTTCCTTCTTGATGGTACCTGATGTAAAATAATCGACCGAGCAGATAATTCTAACGGCCATCAAAGCCTCAGCTACTGTATCAAACCCATTTTGGGCTTTCGTTGTCAGAGTCACTCTTCCCAATCCGACGGTTCGGGTAACAAGATCTAAAAGAGTTGCGGCTCCGACAAAGGCGTTTCTCAACGAAAGAGGAGACTTGGTGACATAGGTCATTGCTTCGCCCACTATCCATACCCAACTTCTGGCTGGCGGTGTGCCGCCGCTGCCGCCTGCTGCGGCCGGGGCACAGTGGGTTAATTGAAGAGAGTCAGAGTGAGAGAGCTTTGTTAGTGAGAGCTCTCCTCCACCTTTAGCTATTAAAGATAGAGAGGCGGTTGATGAAAGCGCTGAATCGCAACTCTTGAGGAGTAAGGATGACAGTTCTGAAACTTTGTCTGAAGCCCTGAACGATGAGCTTGATGGAAGCGCTGAATCGTCATTGTTTCGGCTTTGGGCTATCAGTTGCGAAACTTTGTCAAAAGCCATTATCGGGGTTCTTGGGGCAACCATTGCAACTGGGGTGTGTGAGACATTGGATGATAGTGACGAAACCATGTCAAAAGCCGTTAACGAGGCACTTGACGGAGCCAATGTAACTTGAGTAGACATATCCTCATTACTCCTTATTTTTACTCTATGGTCTTAATCCTTAAACTATTCTCATCGCTCAATTGCTGCTGAAAAATAGTCCTACTTAATATAAAGCGACATAAAAAATAACCCTCTCAGCTTATTCAGGCAATCTCTTTTTCTCCATTCAAACAACTGCTATTCACCCTTATAAAATATTAATAAAGCATTAATAAAAGCAAAGACAAAGCCTTGTTATATAAAGACAATTAATTTTATAATTTATCCAAATATAAAAGTTAAGTCAGGATTACGTGTATGTATGTATCATTTTCTTTGCCATTTCAATGGTATACAGAATCAAACGGTTACGCTCAGCCTCTCGAACTTGCTGACGAGGCCTTCACAGCTCTTTTACTGAATGAGCCGACCATTTTTTCAGTCGCCCAAGCTGTGTTCCAGACACTTACAGAACAACAACCACTGCAAGAAGGGACATATGAACAAAGCTTCTTTACAGCTCATTCCTGGAGCGCTGTTTATCCTCAGCAATATGTTCCATTCTTCGAATCACTCTACCAATGGAGCTATTTTTCTTTTCCACAATATGTCCCTCTCTTCAATGCAGCCGGTGTGTCAGATGCAATCCCAGGGCCAGCTCAACCATGCCAAGCGCCCTCAAACCAACCAAGCGTTCAACAGGAGGCATCTTCTTCGATTGGTGGACAAAGTGAACAGAAACTTGAAATGCCAGCAGAACTTCAAAATAAGCCCGAATATCGAGATAATAGTGATCTCAAGGCAACTATCTCCTTACTTCAAAACATAAAAAATTCAGGTAGAATTGAGACACAAATGGCACAAGATGAGATGGAAAAACTTCTCTTAGATGCATTTAAGGTGCAGGATAAAAAAGAACTGCTGCAGCACTACAGAAAATTGTCGCTCCTCATTCATCCTGATAAAATAGCCATGCTGTCAAATGAGAGTCAGACTTTTCTCAAAGAAATATATTCGTTTTTGAATACCTACGTACCGAAGATCACACGACAGTAAGGGCTTCTTTTTTGTGCCCTTTGAGGAATTCTCCAATCGCCATTGGGGCTTTGCCTTCAAGTTGAACTGTTTTCCACCAAAGAATGCCTTCACGACAGGCTATTCCAAGGCTGTGAGTGCCTTTTTGATAAAGCCCCTTTGGAATGAAATGGACATCCTTTTCATATTCTGAACGAAGAACTTTGAGCCGCCTTTTTTCACCCTTGTCGATAATTTCACACCAAGCCCCTGGCTCAGGACTGAGGGCTCGAACGAGATTATGGTTTTGCAGACTTGTCTTTTCCCAATTCAGTTTGCACATTTCAGAAGTTATTTTCGGAGCAAGAGTTGCAAGGGTTTGGTTTTGAGGAACCGCTAGGACGGTCTTATTTTTAAAATCATCGACCACCTTGATAAGCGCCTTGCAGCCAAGATCGGCCATCTTTTCTTCGAGCTCGCCATAGGTGATGGAATCATCTAAAGCCATTTTTTCAACATGAAGAATATCCCCTGCATCCATCTGAGCGGTCACCTTGATGACCGACACCCCTGTTTCTTTCTTTCCATCCATCAGAACATGGCGCATGGGAGCTGCTCCTCGATAGGCGGGCAGCAGACTGGCATGAACGTTGATAGCACCAAGTGGAGGAAGGTCTAAGACAAACTGCTTGATGATCTCTCCATAGGCGACAATAACAAAGAGATCGGCGCGAAATTGGGATAAAAGGGAGGCAAATTCAGGAGTAGAACACTTCTGCGGCTGCAAAATTGGGATATTGGGCAATAATTTTTTTGCCATCTCTTTTACAGGCGGAGCAATGAGTTTGGCAGAGCGGCCTTGAGGGCTATCTTGCCTAGTGATAATGGCGACAATATCAGCTTTATGGTCGACGAGGGCCTTGAGATGGTTGGCCGCAAAGAGAGGGGTTCCAAAAAAAATGATTTTCATGCCGGCGCTAGAGCCTGTTTTGCAGTCTCTTCTTCTTTTTGTTCTACGACAATTTCTTCTTGTGTTAGTCCTATGAGACCACGCTTTGATGCGCGGCAAAATTGCAAAAACTGAACAACTTCTTCAATAGGCTCAACAGTTGCTTCAATAGCCTGCAGAGCATCTTTCACACCAAGACCTGATCGATACAATAGGCGAAAAGCAGCCGCGAGCAATTTTCTTGTTTGGAGAGGAATGCCTCTTCTTTTTAAGCCGATTAAATTGAGTCCACCAAGTCTATAAGGCATGCCACCACCGATTGTAAAAGGAGGAATATCGTGGGAAATTCTGCTCATACCCCCCACCATAGCGTGGCGGCCAATTCGGCAAAATTGATGGACGCCAGAAAGCCCTCCAATAACAACATGATCTTCGACAATAACATGGCCTGCCAGTGTGGCATTGTTGCTCATGATGACGTCGTTGCCCACTTCACAGTTATGGGCAACATGGCAATAGGCCATGAGGAGACAGTTTTCGCCCACTTTCACAGTCGTGCCTTCTTGGCAGGAAGAGTTTATCGTGCAGCATTCTCGAATTTCAGTATTTTTGCCGATGTCGACAAAGGTTTTTTCACCTTGAAATTTCTTATCCTGAGTCTTGGTTCCTATGACAGCACCAGGGTAGATCGTCACTCCTTCATGAAGGGTTGTATGCCCTTCGATCCAGACATGGCCTTTTAAGGTCACTCCCTTTTCTAAAGTGACATTTGGGCCGATCACACAATAGGGGCCAATCACAACATCATAGGCAACCCGCGCACCTTCTTCGATAATGGCTGTCGGATGGATTGAAGGCATATTTTCTTCCTTTAAATTTGAGATTTATCGACAAGAGCAAACCAAATTTCAGCTTCGCAAGCAAGAAGCGTCCCAACATGAGCCTGAGCAAGCACCTTACCACCTTTCGAGCTAAAATGAATTCCGTCACAGGTGAGCGTCAAAACGTCCCCGGGGCGAACTGGGTGGCGAAATTTTGCCTCACGAATATTGACAAGCAGTGCCGCCTTGTCACCTTTTGAGCGCAAATGGACCAGCACTCCGCCAGCTTGGGCCAAAGCTTCCAAAATCAGGACGCCTGGCATGATAGGGTTATCGGGAAAATGGCCTTGGAAAAAGGGCTCGTTGATGGTGAGATTTTTTCGCGCCACAATCTTGCCAGCATTTAACTTAAGCTCAAGGATTCGATCGATTAAAAGAAATGGATATCGATGGGGTAAAATTTTGATGATTTCTTTAATGTCGAGGGTTTGAGAAGCCTCTTGCGGTAGTTCTGCAGTCATTTTAGGTCACCTCCTCTTCTGAAAGATGTGCAAATAACTTTTTAGCAAAAGCAAAGTTTGTACTATGGCCTGAGCGAATGGCGATAATATGGGCCAAAAAGGGCATGCCGACTAAAGAAAGATCACCGATCAGGTCCAAAATCTTATGACGAACCATTTCATCGCGGAAGAAAAGGCCATTTTTACTGATGATAACCTTGTCTTTTATAACGACAGCATTATCGAGACTTCCCCCTTGAATAAGGCCTTTATCCATGAGAAAAGAGAGCTCATCATAGAGAGCAAAAGTTCGACAGGGAGCTATCTCTTTTTTAAAGCCCTCTTGCGACAAAACAAAAGAATAAAACTGAGTTCCAAGGGCAGGTGATTTTGGATATTGAAGCGTGTAGCTGATTCGGTATTCAGTATCGGGGATAGCAACCAGATGAATATCGCCCTCTGAATGAAAAACAGGGCTTTTTAGAGAACAGATAGGAACTGAGCCACTTTGAGTATGGACGCCCGCCTGTTCAATCAGATCGACAAAAACATCTGAGCTGCCATTACAAGCGGGGGGCTCTATTCCAGATATATCGATCATGAGGTTATCGATCTCATAGGCACGGAGAGCTGCCAAAAGGTGTTCTATGGTGTAGATTTTGGCATTTCCAATTTTGATATTGGTGCTGCGTGATGTGTCGAAGACATATTCAAATGTGGCAGGAATAATTGGGTGACTGGGCAGGTCGACCCTTCTGAAACAGATCCCAGTGCCCTCTTTTGCTGGATGGAAAGTAATGTGGACCTCATGGCCTGTATGGATGCCAATGCCAGAATAGGAAACAGAAGAGAGCAGCGTTTTTTGAGCTCGTTTTTGAATATCTTTTTGAATGGCAACCTCTGGCAATATCTGAACCAATTTCTTTCCTTTCGTATTGTTAGGCCAAAATGATAAAGAATTGGCCTTTTCTCAAGAAGGGAAATGAGTATGTGCTCTTCGCTATTTAAAGCTTGCACAGGCGATGGAGCCTTGTCATCTGCCGCGGCTCACTCTTTTGTAAATAGCCTCATGTATTTACTGCAAAAGTGAGTCTTGCATCTGCCAGAGCTGCATCAAGAGAGGCTTCGCTTACATAGTGAAGAGCACATACAATAGGTCCAATTATTTTTTCAATGAGGCAACAAACTCGGCAAGACACTGATAGACGTTAACAAAACCTTCAGCCCGAGCCAGCTGCTTTGGCCTCTCTTGCCGAATACGATAGAGAAGTTCTGCAGGGTTTATCTTTATCTCATCTAGTTTTATGCCTTGTTGTAGCTGCTCTTTGATTTCGCGTCGGCACAAATCTAAGAGCGCAACAGTGCCAGTTCTTCCGGCGCCAGCATGACAATTGATCCAAATAGGAGCTTCTTTCGAAGGTGATCGAGTATCTTTTCGATCGAGCAGATCGTTCATCAAAAGAGCTATTGGCGCCGCATGATGATCCTCCCAGCCTTTGTACAGAAGATGATAGATCGTGCGCTCCTCTTTGCCTTTTCGTGCAATAAGCTTGCTTTCGATAATTTGAAATTTTGAGTCGTCATTTTCTTTTTCTTCAGTAGGGGTTTTCTGTTCTTCTTTCATTTCTGTTTCTGTGATGGTTTTCTGCATTTTTTTCGCTTGCACTGTTTCCTCACTCACTTTTTCAATAGACCAGCCATCGCGTAGCGTGAAGCCTGGCGTACCGTCTGGATTTTTAAGTTTGAGCACATCGTTTTCCCAGAAAGCACCTGTGATTTCAACCTCATGGGGTTGATGCAGTGATATGAGCACAGTCGTTCCTTCTTTCAGAATAACATCGAACGTGTCTTGTGCAGCTTTAATGGATCTGGGGCAGATTCCCAAAATGTATGACTGACGATCGTCAATTTTAGCCAGGCTCGCATTGATAAAAAGCCCATCGATGTCTTTGCCGGCGCGATTGAAGTCATAAGGACCACAATAGTTGCATATATCTTTATGTGCTTGGGCTGCATGCCTTGGCTTGTTGATCAGATTGGGGTCAACATTTTGCGTCCGGAATTTAACTTGATGAAAGAGAGTTTCAAGTTCTTCGCGGTTCTCTAATTTTTTTGGTAATTCTGCAAGAGATACCCAGCCTTCGGGAAATTTATTAAGGGCAACAGGAGCTGCTGTGGTAGGAGCTGTTGTGGTAGAAAGTGCTGTACTGGAGGAAGAAGTCGAAGTCATCAAACTCATTTCGTTGACACGCTGCAGAAAACTGAGTTTTTGCTGAGCTTTTTTTGCTTTTTTAGCGGCTTTAGCAACTTTTGCAGAGGAGATCTCAGTGTCAAAAATCGTCATCGTTTTGGCGCACTTTTCTTGCAACTCTTTCGAAAGACCACATTCCTGATACTTTTTGTTGAATTTGGTGACCATTGTGATCGCCCATTTTTGGGCTTTGTTCTGAGAGAGCGCTTCGAGAAAGAGCGGAATGAGTTTTTCCCTTTCCGTAGATGGCAGTTTCAACAGCAATTTTGGAACTTTTTTGTCCTCTGAAGCCTTTTCAATAATTGGCTTAAGTTCCGTATTAGCAAAAGCTTTTATAGCTTCAATATTCATAATTAACCTCTAATATATAAAAATGGTTTATTTTTAAATTATTATATCTTACTAACGTTTTTACTTAAATCGTTTAATTCGTTATTTTTACTCTGTAGGGATTCCATAAAATCTACCATACACTGATAGACATGGAGAAAGCTTTTCGGATTGGACAAAGCGCTAGCCCTTTCTTGCCTGAGACGATAGAGCAGAGCAGGTATATTGATAGAGACCTCTTCGAGTTTCGTGCCTGCTTTTAACTGCTCTTTAACCTCTCGTCGCGAGAGGTCTAAGAGTGCAATAGCGCCAGTTCTTCCGATTCCTGCTTTACAGTTGATCCAAATTGGAATCTCTTTAGAAGGAGAAATCTCATCTTTTCGATCGAGCAAAGTGTTCATCAAGAGCGGAATAGGTGCCGCCAAACAATCATGCCAGTCTTTATAATGGAGGTGGACAATCTCTCTTTTTTCGCCTTGTCGCTCAGCTAAAAGATGTCTTTCAATAATCTGAGGATCATCTGAAGGATTTTTCTTCTCTTCATTTAATTTTTTTGCAAAAGCTTTCGTGCCGTCAAGACTAGAGTCTTTTTCGAGATTGTGAATTTTCCAACCATCTCGGAGTGTCAGTTTTGAAAGCACTTTTTCTGCCCAAAAATCACCTGTAGGGCCTATTTCCTTGCTCTGATGCAAAGAGATGAGTACACGAACACCCTCTTTCAAAATGACATCGAAGGTATTTTGTGCATCCTCGATCGTCTTAGGACAGGTTCCTAAAAGATAGGATTGACGCCCACCAATTTCGGCAAAACTGGCATTGATGAAAAGACCCTTGATATCTTTGCCAGCTCGATTGAAGTCATAGGGATAGCTGTAAGGACAGAGCTCTTTTTTTGCCTTGGCTGCTTCACGGGGGGTGTTTATAAGCCTCTGATCGAGTACTTTTTCTCGAAGCGTCAGTTTCATAAAGAGCGCATCAAGCGCATCTGGATCTTTCAATTTCGTCTTCAGTTCAGCAAGTGTGCACCACTCGAGTGGAAAATCGTGAAATGGCCGAATACCAATCAAAGGAGATGGTGTAAGCTTTGAACAGGTCTTTTCGTTATCCCTTTTGACAAGAAAACTAATAGTTTTGTGCGTAATGGCTCCGTTAAAAATTTCTAAAGTATTTCTGATCTCAAGCTTTAGTTTTCCGGGTAAATCTTTTCCATGTTCTAGAAATTTTTCATGGAATTTTCTTGCTACGTCAAAAGCCCATTTCTCTTTTGGGAACTGGGCAATCTTTTGAAGAAAGATCGGAATGAGTTTTTCCCTTTCTTCAGACTGTAGAAGCACTTTAGGAATTTTTTCTCCCTCAGTAATTTTTTCCTTTTTTATGATTTTCCCAACAGGAGTGTTGGAAAAAGCCTTTATAGCTTCAATAGTCATACTGCCATCTTATTTTTTAATGATTCAGCAAATGCAACAACGCACCTATAGACATTGACAAAGTTTTTTGAATTACTGAGCAGGCCTGCCCTCTCCTGACGGAGGCGATACAGAAGTAGGGGTATATTGATGGAGACCTCTTCAAGTTTACAGCCTTTTTTCATCTGCTCTCTGATCTCGCATCGGCATAAATCTAAAAGCGCCACAGTTCCCGTTCGGCCAAATCCTGCTTTGCAATTAATCCAAAGAGGCGTCTCTATCGAAGAACAAAAAGAGTCTTTTTGATCGAGCAGATCATTCATTAAACTTGGAACTGGGGGCAACCAATGGTCGTGCCAGCCTTTATAGTGCAGCACATAAATGTCTCTTGTTTCATTTCCCCGCTGAGCAACAAGATGCTTTTTAATTATGTGCGCTACGGGCGAGGGATTATTTTTTATTTCACTTTGAGCAGTCGCAAGCGTTTCATCTTTCTCAGTATCGCGAATCGCCCAGCCATCTCGAAGTTTTGGTTCCAAAAGAGGTTTTGGGTTCGAAATCGGCTCCAGCACCTCTTTTGCCCAAAAAGCGCCTGTAGGGATAATTTCACTCGGTTGATGAACAGAAATGAGCACTTTGACATTTTCTTTCAGAATGACGTCAAAGCTATTTCGGGCATCTTTTAATGTTTTGGGGCAACACCCTAAAAGATAGGATTGGCTATTTGGAATTTTAACGTGGCTTACATTGATAAAAAGGCCATCGATATCCTTTCCTGCTCTGTTGAAATCAAAAGGGCAGCTGTGGGGGCATAAATCTGGATAGGCTTTAGAGGCCTGATGGGGCATGTCAATAAGATGCTGATCGAGGTTTTCCGTTCGACGTTTTAGCCCTTCGACAAGAGCCTCAAGTCTTTCGGGATTTTTTAATTGTTCTTTTAGCTGAGCGATTGTACTCCACTCCTTCGGATACTCATAAAAAGGTCGAATGCCAATGGAGGGGTCTTGATGTTTATTGAGTTGTTTGTCGCGTTCTTCAGCAGCTTTCTTTTCTATCGCCCCTTTAAAAAGTCCTAATGTTTTCTCACAATCTGTCTGCAAATTTTGCGAAAGGAAATTCTTATATTTTTTGTATTTTTTGTCGAATTTGACGGCAAGTTTCACTGCCCATTTTTCTTTTTGGAACAGGGCCATCTTTTCAAGAACGATCGGTACCAGTTTTCCCCTTCCATTTGACACCAGCGCCGCTTTTGCAATCTTTTCCGGGTCTGAAATTTTCTGATTTTTAATCACTTCCGAAATTGAAGTGTTTTCAAATGCTTTTATTACTGCTGGGTTCATATCATTTCC
>Ga0209777_10004340_pt1 | contig 16816 bp, 16 predicted proteins | sample FrelakmetHBP12HB_FD_187147 | JGI IMG/M metagenome (GOLD analysis project Ga0209777, IMG submission 187147) | Freshwater lake sediment microbial communities from the University of Notre Dame, USA, for methane emissions studies -HBP12 HB (SPAdes)... | ecosystem: Environmental > Aquatic >...
AGCAGGAGCTGCTGGCCGGATTCAGCGCCATCAGCACCGATACCAAAGCGCGCCTGCCCCTTGATCTGAATTTCGCCAAAGCCAACGCCGGCAAAATCCTCTTGCAAGTTGAAGGCCGCAATGAAGCCTGGTACGTCAGTCCGATAGACTATAAGAGATATTTCCTGGGCCGTCCGGCCGAAGCGCTCAAAGCACTGGAAGCATTGGGGACGGTGGCCACTTCCACTTAATTTTTGAATATATTGAATTAATGTTTGAAAGCGACACCGCCGTCGGCGGTGTCGCTTTCAATCTGGCGGCAGGCAAGCTCCTGGCCCGCGCCTTTTGCAATCTGCACGGCTTGTGGCAGGCGGAGGAACTAGCTTCTTAGCTTTTAGCTTCTTAGCTTATAGCGTGAAATTATTATCTGTCATCCCGGAATCCGCCTTAAGCGGATATCCGGGATCCAGGTTTATTAAATTAATTCAAATAATTCAAACAAGTAAATTAACCTGGATTCCGGATAACCTCCCTACAGTCGGTTTCCGGAATGACAAAAATTTTTTTCCCCTTTCAAAGGGGGAGTGAAGCCCCGTCGTAGGTGGGGCGAAGAGGGGGTTCTGAAAGAGAGAATATCACATAGTAGATGTATTATTTATTTTTAACTTGTTTTCAAAACCCCTCTGTATCTCCCCTTGGAAAGAGGAGATTAATTTAAAATAAAAAAGAGTCACCTCATTCGGTGGCTCTTGCGTTTTTTGAGATAGCGGCTCGTTGATCCGGACGACTGCAACTTAGTCTCGGGGCTCCGGTTCGTGTTCGTTTTGGCTGCTTGCCGGCCAGCTGAAACGGATGCGGATCTTGGCCGATTTGACACCATCAATGTCGAGCCTGGGTTCGCAAATGATCCCTTGCTTGCGGCAATAATCTTCGATCAGCTTGAGGCCGCCTCCGGTGCGGCAAAAATCGAAAGTTTCCTTGGCCAAGCGCGCAAAGCTGACTTCATATTCAGGCTGATGGCGTTCATGAGAAGCATATTCCAGCTCCTTAAATTCTGTGCTCATCGCCTCTGCGATATCAATGAAATTCAGTAATTTTTGCTCTTGGCATTCCTCCTCCGCTGCCTGTTGCAGTTCCGTGGGCAATGTTGAGAGGAAATCTTGAGCTCCCTTGATAAACGGCTCTTCGCGCAGTTTGCGCGCCGTTTCCTCCTCGGCAACGCGTCGATCCACTTCAGCTTGGGTTTTTTTCCTCAAGATGTCGCCTAATTTTGCCGTTTCATTATTGTCGGCCATGGTTTGCTCCTTTCAAAAAGTACTTGGTTTTTACGAGTGTTTTATGCTGCAACTATCGTTAAAATATCCCAATTCAAACAATTTGTCAAGTTGCCAGATATTAGCCGTTAATCTATAATGTAGTCAAAGCTTAAGACGGCAAAATATGGATTCTATCCAGTATTTAGCGCCCTTCATCCAGGCCTACGGGTATCTGGTGGTTTTTTTGGGCGCCGCTTTTTTCGGCGAGACAATTATTTTCGCCGCAATTTTTTTGTCTTTTTTCGGCTATCTGAATTTTTATCTGATCATCCTCGTCAGCCTCTGCGGCGTGATCTTTTCCGATACCTGCTGGTATCTGGCGGGGTATCTGATTAATCCCCATGTGACGGGCAGGCGCCAGGGAATATTGTCGCGCCGGCTGAACGCCAAAATAGATTATCTGAAATCCCAATTCAGTCAGGATCATAACAAATTCCTGGTTTATTCCAAATTCATTTATGGCCTGCGCATCATCGTCCTGCTCTCGGCCGGCTATGAGCGCCTGGCTTATAGGCGGTTTCTGGCTTTCAATCTTTTAGGCAATTTTTGCTGGGTGCTGCTGGTCATTCTCATCGGCTCGGGCATGAGATTCACGCACCATCATTACCAGCAATATAATTATTATTGGGTTTATCTGGCCATCAGCGTTTTTTGCGTCCTTTGGCTGATCAGCTGGTGCTTTAATAAGATTTTAATAGTCGAGTATGAGCGACGAGATTGAGGAGATCAAAGCGAAAGTTGATATCGCCGAATTGGTCGGCGATTATGTCAAGCTCACGCCGGCCGGCGTGGGCAGCTTTAAGGCGCTCTGTCCCTTCCATCATGAAAAGACGCCGTCCTTCATGGTCACCTCCTCCCGCGGCCGTTTCAAATGCTTCGGCTGCGGCGAAGGCGGCGATATTTTCACTTTTCTGATGAAAATGGAGAATTTGGAATTTCCCGAGGCTTTGAAAATCCTGGCCAAGCGCGCCGGCGTGGAGCTCAAACAGCTCTCGCCCCAGGCGGAAAGCGCGAAAAACCGCTTGTACAGCCTGCTGGATCTGGCCGCGCGCTACTATCATAAGGTGCTGCTGGATTCGCCGCGCTCCAAAAGCATCCGTGAATACGTCAAGGAGAGGGGAGTGAGCGAAGAATCGCTCCAGGATTTCCGCCTGGGCTATGCCGTCAATGAATGGGACAATGTCAGTGAGTTCCTGCGCAAACGTGGCTATCAGGAAAAAGAGATTTTTGAAGCCGGGCTCGGCGTCAAAAAAGATCGCGGCAGCGGCTATTATGACCGGTTCCGCGATCGGCTGATGTTTCCCATTATCGATCAGCATGGCCGGACCGTGGGTTTTGGCGGCCGGGCCATGCGGGCGGAGGAAACAGCCAAATACATCAATACGCCGCAGACTCCAGTTTACAATAAAAGCGCGGTGCTCTACGGCCTGTACCAGGCTAAAGAGGCGATCAAGAGAGATGATCTCTGCGTCTTGGTGGAAGGCTACATGGACGTGATTCCTTCGCATCAGGCTGGCATCGCCAATGCCGTGGCCATCTCGGGCACGGCTTTGACTCTGGATCAGCTCAAGCTGATAAAAAGATACACCAATAATTTGGCTTTGGCGCTGGATATGGACGCGGCCGGACAGCGCGCGGCCCTGCGTTCGATCGAGATCGCCCTGGAGAATGAAATGAACGTCAAAGTGGTCATCCTGCCCAGCGGCAAGGATCCGGGAGAATGCGCCACCAAAGATCCGGCGGCTTATGCCCGGGCCATCAAAGAGGCCCAGCCGGTCATGGAATATTTCTGGGCCAAGGCTTTCGAGGGGCGCGATCCGGCCGGCAGTGAAGACCGCAAAGTCATCATTAAATTCCTCTTGGAAAAAATCGCGAAAATCGGCAATACCCTGGAGCAGGATTTTTGGCTGAAGAAAATCGCCCAGGATTTATCCGTATCCGAGCAGGTCTTGCGGGAATTAGCCTCTAAATTGAAGAAAAAAACAATCAGCGGGGAGAAGCGGCCAAGCCCGGCGGCCAAAGCCAGAGACAGCCAGGACTCCCAGATTTTTCAAAGGATTTTGGCCATTATCATGTTTTATCCGCATTATTTGCCAAAAGTAATTGACACTTTGCCGCCGGAAATGCTCGAATATTCGCCGGTCTCGGATCTTTACAAAAAGTTAATCCTGTATTATACTAAAAATGTTAACCTCTTTGATGCGCAAACTGTGGATAAACCAGAATTCGATCTGTCGGCCGGCTTTGACAAATGGCTGGCGGAAGATCAAATAGTCCCCGAAAAAGAGAAAAACTTTCTAGGGGATGCGTTTTTATTGTGTCAAAAAGATTTCCTGGGACTGGCCGAGACGGAAATCAAAGCCGACTTGGAAAATCTGCTGCATTTATGCAAGAGCAATTATCTGATCCGCCGCATCAATGAGCTCAAAGCAACGCTCCTGCAGGCGGAAAAGAACAAAGATCTGCCGGAGATCAATCGTCTCGCCGCCGAGCTGAACGGATTCATCAAACAAAAAATTTCCCTTTAATTAAAATTTCAAATGCCTCCGAAAAAAAATAAAAATAAAATAAAAAGGAAAAAAGCGCCCCGGGCGGGAAAAATCAAGGCTAAGCGGAGAAAAGCCGGCCGACTTAAACGAGCCGGCAGACCAGGCAAAACGGCTTTCAGGAAAAAGCTGAAACTGAAGAAGCCTCCGGTCAAAGAGGCGATCCTGCCGGATGAAGAAGCCATCGCCTCCCTGTTCAGAAAAGGAAGGATGCGCGGCTTTGTCACCGAACAAGAGCTGACCGTAACCTTGCCCGAGATCGAGGAATACGTGGAGCGCTATGAACAGACGCTGGATGATTTGGATCTCGCCAATATCCAGGTTGTGGAAACGCCGAGCCTGCTCTCGCGCCTGGGCCAGCCCCTGCCGGAAATCAGCACCAAGAAAACACCCAAGATTAACTTATCCGAAGATATCGACTTGGGCGATATTTCCGCCGATTCCATCCAGATGTATCTGCGGGAAATCGGCAAGGTGCCGCTAATCAACACCGAAGAGGAGGTTTCCCTGGCCAAGCGCATTGAAAAAGGCGATATCGAAGCCAAACAGAAACTGATCAAGGCCAATCTGCGCTTGGTCGTTTCCATCGCCAAGAAATTCACGGGCAAGAACATGTCTCTGCTCGATCTGATCCAGGAAGGCAATATCGGGCTGTTCCGCGGCGTGGAAAAATTCGATTACCGCAAAGGCTATAAATTCTCCACTTACGCCACTTGGTGGATCCGCCAGGCCATCACCCGCTCGCTGGCCGACCAGTCGCGCACCATCCGCATTCCCGTGCACATGGTGGAAAACATCAACAAATTCCAGCAGGTGGAGCGCCGCCTGGTGCAGGATCTGGGACGCGAGCCTCTGCCCGAGGAAATCGCCGCGGAAATGGAAGAAGAGCTGGTCAAAGTCAATCATATCATTAAAATCTCGCAGGAGACCATTTCGCTGGGCACGCCCGTGGGCGATGACAGCGAAGATTCCATCCTCGAGGATTTCATCGAGGATCAGAAGACCATGACGCCGGACCGTTCGGCCGCCTTGCAGATTTTGCGCGATTACGTGCGCACCGTCATTTCCGAGCTCACGCCGCGCGAGCAGAAAGTGCTGGAGATGCGCTTCGGCCTGCGAGACGGCGTGGCCCATACGCTGGAGGAAGTGGGCAAGGAATTCGACGTCACCCGCGAACGCATCCGCCAGATCGAAGCCAAAGCGCTGGAGAAGATCGAAAAGATCAAAGGCGTGGAAAAATTGAGGGATTACTAATCAAAAAAAATTCAATTTGGATCTATTCTTAAATGAACATACCCCGGCTTAACGCCGGGGTATTTTCAGATTGAATTTTGTAGAGACGCGCCGCGGCGCGTCTCTACGGCCGTTTCAATTTATTAGTAATGATATTTGTAGAGACGTGGCCTCTTGACATGATTAATCAGGCTTGCTAAAGTGAACGCGCCGACAGGCAGAAACCGTTCTTTGCAACGCTCCGACCGGAGCAGGAGAAAACAACATGAATGACAAAACCGAAACAAAAGAATTGCCAGTTTACCACCGAAGCCAAGAATATGAGTATCTTCGAGAAGAAATTCGCAGAAAATCTGATCCCTTGTCAGTTTTCGCCTTGACTAATGTCTTGGAGTTGCGGCGGATATCGCTGGAGAAATTCTCGGGGAAAGGAGAGATTATCTACTACGCTCACGCTGACAAGTGGGAGCGCCTGATCAAATCGCTCAAGGAGCAGGATGATTGTCTGTGGGAAGATGTTCTTTCTACGTACATTTTCCGCAGTTCGATTCTTGGCATTTTGCGGGCTCTGCGCTTTGCCATTAGGATTTACTTCGCCGACATCGTGCGGCCCAAAGCGGTGCAGAAGATTATCGCCGGCAAGATCAAGGCGGGCATTTTCGCGATCGGACAAGAGCATTGGAGAGAGGCATCGCAAGAAGAGAGAGATTACGCCGAAAAAGGGCTTTACGCCGTCTTGCCGGAAATCAGGCCTCTGCTACAGGAGATGCTGGGCGCGGTTCGGGGAATTCTCGATCCCAATCAGAGTCGGGAATATTTCGGCGATAATTTCGTGGCCGTCAAACGGGCCATAGAGATCATGCTGCGCGAGCCCTATGATCAGGAACTGGCGCAGCTGCTGGATGAACTGGTCATTCTGCACACCAACAAGACCATTCGTCCTTATGACGGCGATGGCTGGTCAACGGCTGTGGTCAACCAGGCGTATTTGAAGGAGGCCAAACGCCTGCTGGACAAGAAGCGGCGCGAGGAGCTCAAGGAGAGTCTCCAACCCGCGAGCAATTAGAAAGCCGGCTCTGCTGGCACAAAAACAATTTATTTTGACCCCGCTCCGATATTGCATCGAAGTGGGGTCATTTTATGAGAAAAACTACCCCGCCATCGGCGGGGGTGTGTGCGTTTAAAGCGTTAACTCTTGCTTCTAATAACCAATAAATAATTATGCTTTATTTGATATTCAAATGAATAGGATATAACAATAATAATAAAAGAAAATATATATCTTCTTGTTCTTTCATAACTGAAAGAACCAAAGGTTTTGGGGGTGATTAGTTTTCCCTTTACTTGGCTTATCACTACCCTTTAACCGCCCTTGCTTCGCACAGCTCCGCAAGGGCTCTAGGGGAAAAGTAATCACCCCCAAACCCCCAATCTTGCTGCCAATTTAATTTTGTAATAAATAAATGAATGAATGAGCCGGTTTACCTTTATGTCGTCAATGTAAATTTATCCAAATTAGTGGATTTCCCGCGTTGACAGCAAGGAAATTATTTGTTAAACTATTTTTGTGGGCAAATTTTTGGCAATCTATGGCTGAAGGCTGCACATTAAAATAATTATATTCAGCGACCCGCCTGTCGGCATTAAAGATGCCGACATTTCGGGCAGGTAGCTTCCGCCAGAGGCGGACCCCGACATAAAGTCGGGGCAATGCAGAGCAACCTCCGCCGGAGGCCCCGCCGCGGACGGGGCAGGCGGATCAGCCTTTGACTGAGGCTATACATTATAGAATTAAATATTCAGCGATAGCTCAATGGTAGAGCAACCGGCTGTTAACCGGTAGGTTGCTGGTTCGAATCCAGCTCGCTGAGCTTATAAAATTAAAAGGCACCTGTAATATTAGGTGCCTTTTAATTTTATAATTTTAGGCTGGATTCGAACAGGTCAGAAGCGAAATAAGCTACGAGGTGGAAGCCGAGTAGCGCAGTTGAGCGTCGCTAAACGCGACCATCAGGAGCGTTTGGCGCTGACCGCGGCAACGAAGACATTTGGCTATTTGGCCAAATGGCTGAGGCGGAAATCCCCGCCAAAGGCGGGCAGGCAGCTCGCTGAGCAAATTCAAAAAGACGTCCGCAAGGATGTCTTTTTGAATTTGTTTTACAAGTACTGAATTCGAACACTTGCCTACCGGCAGGCAGGCGTTCAAAATTCGGCATTGGGATTTTTTTGGAAAAAAATTCGTATTTCATTCAGTAGGGAGAGCCAAAAAATTCCTCGCCGAATGGTGAGGAATTTTATATTTAAAGCTATTCAGTTTTTAACGCCGCAGAAGTTTGACAATCCAGATCAGGATAACAGCTCCAAGCAACGCCACCAGAAAACTGTATAAATTGAAGCCGCCAACGCCGCTTTTGCCGAAAAAGCTCATAAGCCAGCCGCCAATTACCGCGCCGATGATGCCGATTATAATGTTCAGCAAGATGCCTTGTTGTGCATCAGTCTTCATGATTAGGGACGCGATCCAGCCGACTAAGCCGCCGAAGATGATCCAAAGAATAATTCCCATAAATTTATTCTGAATTATTGATATTATTACTTATCATTTTTGCCTAATTTCGCCGCGGCTTCCGGCGTAGACATTGATTTGCTCATGGTAAGCAGCTTAACAATGCCCCAGGCAATCAGCAAGTAGACTAACATGGCTAGAATGGTGGTCCATTCGAAAATATTGCCTGCGACCTGCGAAAAATGGAAGACAGTCAGAAACGGCATGACAAAGATATAACTGACGCCGTAAATAAAGCCGGTAAAACCGGCTGAAGGGTTGGCGGCTAGCAGCTTCAAGACAAAACGAAACGCCATTAGAACCTCAAGAATTCCCAGAATATACCAGACAATCTGTGTGCCGCGGTATAACGGCTTGGTAGTTGGAGAATTGTATGACGAGTCCATATTTTTTTATATTTAATAATTACTGACTAAATATTTTAGAGTTTAATGCGCGGTTACGACCATTACCGCGTATTTGTTAATTACAATTTAGTCTTTATATACTATATATATTATACCATATTTTCACAGTGAAATGTATGGCATCCGCTCATTGCTAAGATTAAAACAAGGTATGGAAATTTTCTTAAAAGAATTAGCTAATTCTTTTTTTTATCATACTCCAATCTGGAGTTCTAAACTCGTTCACGAAAGGGAGCCACATTGAACGCGTTAGCATTCCCGCGCCGCCCTCACGGGCGGGCGGGGCAAGGGCAACATCAGGCGGCGTATTCGTCGAAGGCGAAAACGAAATTTGGCGGCGCGGCGCCGGGGTGGGTGGGCAATCCCGCCTTGGCGGGACCCCCCCCGACCCCCTTCCTTTTTGCCCGCTGATCCGCCCCGGCCTGCCTGCGCAGGCAGGCGTTCAAAATTCGGCATTGGGATTTTTTTGAAAAAATTCGTATTTTGTTTAAAACGGGGAGCGAGTAAAAGAAAATTCAGCTCGCAGAGCCAAATTGTCTGTTTTAAGTTTATTGTCTCTTCCCATGGTCAGAATTTTTTGATACAATAACTTAATACAATAACAAAGTTTAATTTAAAAAATATGGACACACAGACGATAAAATCAACCGGCTGCTGCGAGCCGTTTAATTCCGAACCGTGGCAGGATAAGGAGATTACGTGGAAAGATAAAATTTTTGTGAAAGATCACGTGACGAGTTTTTTGCACATCCCGCTCAATTTCGGCCACAAAGTGGTAAAGAACATGAAATTGATCAAGGCCGCCGGCGCGGCAGCGGCCTATCAGCTGATGCTGACCGATGAAAATTCGCTTTGGGGCGCGGATATTTATATTGATGTTTCCAAGGAAGTTCCGGGCGCGCAAATGGCTGCCCTTTCCGGCACGTTTCTGACCAAGGTATTTGAAGGGCCATATCAGAACGCCGGCAAATGGGCGAAAGAAATGGCAAAAGACATCAAAAGCAAAGGGAAAGCATTAAAGAAAATATACTTTTCTTACACCACCTGCCCAAAATGCGCCAAAGCCTACGGCAAAAATTATGTCGTGCTTTTCGCGCAGATAAGTTAGAAATAGGCTTTTAAAAATCAGCATTCGGATTTTCGCTAAAAAAAGTTCGTATTTTATTTAAAAGAGGGAAATAATTTTTTAAAATTTTATGAATCAAAATTCAAAACCTCAAACTTTGGGTTTTTCCGGATTAGGCATGGCGCCAATTTTTTTAGAAATTTTAGCCAAATTAAATTATAAAGATCCGACTCCGATTCAGAAGCAAGCCATTCCCATCGCCATAGAGGGGAAAGATGTGGTCGGTATCGCCCAGACAGGCACGGGAAAAACTCTGGCTTTCGGCATTCCGATGATTCAGCGCTTGAATCAGATCAAAGGCAGGGGTCTTGTGGTACTGCCGACGCGCGAGCTGGCTCTTCAGGTGGACGAGGTATTGCGCCGGATTGGAACGGGCCTCGGCCTCAAAACAGCGGTGATTATCGGCGGTATGGCCATGGGGCCGCAGAAACAGGCGCTGGCGAGAAACCCGCATATTATCATCGCGACGCCCGGCCGGCTAAATGACCACTTGGGCCAAAAAACAGCGCGCTTGGATAATACCCGGATTATCGTCCTGGATGAAGCCGATCGCATGTTAGACATGGGGTTTGCGCCGCAAATTCAGAAAATTTTTCACGCGCTTCCGGCTGATCGGCAAATCATGCTTTTCTCCGCGACCATGCCCGCCGAAATTATGAAGCTGGCCACGGCGTACATGAAACTGCCGATTCGGGTAGAGGTGGCTCCGACCGGAACGACAGTTGAACGAGTAACGCAGGAAATTTTTGTTATTCCGAAAGAAGCGAAAACGCGCTTAGTGGAAAAACTTTTAGGGCAATACAAGGGCGCGACGCTTATTTTTACGAGAACCAAATATGGGGCAAAAAAACTCACCCAGGCAATACGCGACATTGGCCATACGGCCGCCGAGATCCATTCCAATCGCTCCCTGAATCAGCGCCGAGACGCGCTGCAAGGATTCAAATCGGGAAAATATCGGGTGCTCGTCGCCACTGATATCGCCTCGCGCGGCATTGACGTAGCGGGCATCGAGCTCGTGATCAATTATGATTTGCCCACCTCCAGTGAAGACTACGTGCACCGGATTGGACGCACGGCTCGCGCCGGCGCCGGCGGGTACGCGATTTCTCTCGCTACTCCCGACCAGCGCGGCGAACTGCGCGATATCGAGCGCCTGGTGAGGAAAAGCCTTCCCATCTCAAAACTTCCGGATTTGCCGCCGGCGCGCGCGCCTAAAATTTTTCCCAAAAGCCAATTCGGTTCAGCCCGCCCGCAAAGCCATTCAGACTATGGCGGCGAGCGCCACGGCCGGCCATTTCGCCGCCGGGCTGGATCGCGAAGTCAGCGCGGGCAGGGGAGATTAAGCCGATGAAAGTGATAAAATTGGATTAAATTAATACGTGTCTGCTTTGGGAGTTGTTAAACAAATTTATGATTATTAAATCAGTCGCTCAAATCGGTAACCCGATTATTAGAAAAAAATCCAAGAAGGTTAAATTAGTTGCATCAGCAAAGATTAAAAAAATCGTTAAAGATTTAATCGACTCCATGCGCTTTGCTAATTTGGTAGGCATGTCTGCGCCTCAAATCGGATATAATTTGAGAATTTTTGTGACTGAAGTAAGAACTACGACTTTACGAAAAACAAATGAGATTGACAAACTTCGAGTTTTCATCAATCCCCGCGTTATTCAAGCTTCCAAGAAACAAGTTCTGGGATATGAAGGATGCGGCAGTGTCGCGTCGTCGGGTATTTTTGGAGAAGTATTAAGGTCTAATGAAGTAACAGTGGAAGCGTTCGATGAAAAGAATAAAAAATTTGTTTTCACCGCCAACGGGTTATTGGCTCGTGTCATTCAACATGAACTTGACCACTTAGAGGGCATTGTATTTTTAGACAAAGTTACTGACAAAAAGAGCTTAATGAGTCGGGAAGAATACGTTAAGGGTTAAATTTAATTTTAGATATATAGCGTGTAACCCGGTGGGGTAATCTAAACCAAAACTGTATGAAAATCCTTAAAACGTGGGCATTTAAATGGTGGGAGGTAGGTGTAATAAAAATTTGCCTTCTATCACTTGGCATTTTATTAGGCCTGTATTTTTACGCCTACCTTATCGGCCTAATGTGGCTTTGGTGGGTATTATTTGTTGTGACTGCGATATATTTTATCGTGCGACTGGTACGCGAAAAATAATTTTAGGCCGTGCTGTCGCGGCAGTAATCGCAGCACGAGAAATCGGAGCCGGCCGATAAAATGAGTTTTGATTCGGGATTTTTTTTGGAAAAAATTCGTATTTCGTTTAATAGAAAGAGTGAATAAGCTAAAAACACCCCTGCCAGAGCGGGGGTGTTTTTAGCTTATTCTAAACAATAATTTTTTTTATGTCTTTTTGATTTGCGATTTCAAAACCCACTGCCCGTCGCCGATCCTGTACCAGCCGTTTTTCTCCTCAAATACCCGTACTGCCGCGCCCTTTGATAACTTGGTGACGATGGGTTTTTTGGCGGATGGGCCGCTGCGCACGTTTAAAGTTTTAGTTGTAGCTATTCCTCGAGCCAGAATCGTCTCCGCCCCCATGAGCAGCGGCAGGGAACGCGTCGGCTCCACGAAAAATTGCCCAGGCAGGTTATAGCCGCAGGCGGCGCTGCCGCCGCCATCAGCCTGTAGCTGATGATCCGGCGAAATGCCGGCCAGCGCCAGCGCATTACTGGCCTCGTCAACCGTGGCCAGCTGGCTGCAATATATCAATAATTCCTTGCCATCGTCAGAAACGCCTAAAAATAAACGCGAAGCGGCTCCGCCGGCACTATCGGAAAGCGGCACAGTCGGCGCAAAGCCTTCCAAAGCTTGGTCGCCGTTTTTGTTGTCTATGAATATTGACGAATCAAAATCTTCAATGGCAGCTTTGCCTGTCTGATTATTGATGATCAGCATGCGCCGCGGCTTGGCCATGTCCGGGATAGAACGGCTGCCGCTCGTTATGGTAGTGGTAGTGCCGGCGGTATATTTGACGGCCATGCTTAATTCGCTAAACACCGGCTGCAGATTGAAAAATTGGGCATCCCAGAGGAATTTCACTGGTGCGGCTATGGCTTTGGCTGCTTCCGCACCCAATCTGGTAAAAGATAAATTATGGAAATCGCTGATGTCGGCAGCAGTTGTGCTGGAGCTCGTTGTCGTAGAAAAAGATTCCTGGCCGGAACTTGCTGTATCTGAACCGGAATTGACATCCGTCGCAGTCAGATCAGCCGGGGTATTGGTGGAAATAATAAATTCAATCTGGTTCTGCGGCAAATAAATGCGCGTCACAAAGTCAATCGCTCCATTATCATCGGGCGCTTTGAAGAATGACGCGATTCCCGGGGCTTTGGCCCAGGCAATGGGGGAGTAACCGTCGGGAGAGAGCGGTTTCCACGCTGCTTTCGCGGCAGCGGATTTACTGGCCGCTAAAACCGGAGAGGCCGATAATAACGCAAGCATGATTAGCAGAGCTAAATAAAGTTTTTTCATAATAGGCAAATTATTTTTTCTTATTATAGCATAAAATAAAAATCTCGCCTAAGCCGTACTCTGCAAAGTTGCATGGGCTTGACAGGCAAATATTATTTGGTATACTGTAATTAGATCCTTGATAATAACAAAATCCATATCGTGGACCCTGCAAGAGTGATCTTGCCAGGGAATGGGCCTCGATAGTCCATTAGGACAGGATGATCTCTGCGTTTAGTGGAGATCCGGCTTCCTCCGTAATCATAGGATAATTGGTGTCTGTCGCAAGACGCATGAGCCAATGAGTGGAATAGAACATCTCTGATCGAGGTGCCTATATTTCAGAACAAGGGTGGCAACACGTGGACTAATAATCCCCGTCCCTGTACGCATATTTGATGCGTGCGGAGACGGGGATTTTTTTTGTCAAAATCGTTCTTTAAAAAGGAGACTGTCATGAAAACAATGCAACAAGTCGAATTGGCGCGCGTCCGCAAATCCCTGATTGACGCGAACCGAACTCTCAGCCAGAGCCCGGACTGTGTGGAAAAAGCGCTTTTCCAATTGGAACAAATACTGGAATTGGCCGGGCCGTACTCGAAAAGCAGGAAGATGCTCCTCCGCTTGGGGAAAATCCTCCTTGCCGTTTCCGAGCCGGCCATTATCGTTCCGGCTTGTCCGGATTACAGCCATGAAAACGGCAAGTACACCTTCCGCAGTTTGCGCGGCGGCGTTTCGCTCTTATCCGAAAAGCATATCGATTTCCTGAAGCAGATCAACGCGATCCTGCCTGAGGCGAAAGTGCTTTTTCTTCTGGCGGATCATGAAGCGGACGATCCGGAATTATGCCGGGTGGTCGGAAAGACAAGGGAGGAATTTGCCAATCTGGTCATCGAGTCCGTCCGCGCGACCAGGAAGCGGACGGAAGAGTTCGGCTGGAAAGTCGAGCTCATGACCGTGGTAATTCCGAATCTCATCGCGGAAGAAGCGAGGATCAGCGAGTGGATCGCCAATAATCCCGAATTTACTCGGCGGATCGTTTCCGAAACGATCAGCCGGGGTGAGATGTATTGCAAAATCAGCCGTTCCTTCACCCAAAAGGAAAAAGAGCTCCGCACGATCCGCACCGCGGCGCAGTATCTCGCTCTGGGCCAATTCGTGGCCCGCAGCAGCCACCTGGTCTGCAATCACACCACCACCAACTTGTCGTGGTATCTGCGGACGGAGGCGGCGCTAATCCATAATCCCGTCTCCGTTTACTAACCGTCTAAGTCTGGGTTACCATAGACTGGTAACCCAGACAGACTTTTTTCTGCCTATGATTACATTTATCAAAATTTTAGAATATTGCCTGAAGCCGGCACAGACGGATACTTTTGATTATTTAGCCGAAGTAACTTCCCAAAGATTAGACCCCCCGACGCTTAAGCCCGAAGGCTTACCGATTAATGAGGGAATAGTTCTCTTTTCTCCCCTTAAACGCGCAAAGGATTGTATAAAAGAAATAAAAGCTGTCCGCTACCTTGAACTGCCGGAATTGAAAGAAATACCATTCGAACTCAAAAATATTTGTGCTAAAGAAGAGTGGGAATCGGAGAAAAGCACAGCCGTGCGGAAAAGGTTCAAGGAAGCTTTCATCGCCGATAATCTGTCGCTGTCGCGTGAACAAATTTTTTTTGAGATTAAACATCTTTTAGCCCTAGTGCGCCGCTGCGAGAAAGAATATGAGAATGTCACCCTCATCTCCCACTCATTCAGGCTAAAGATCATTGAAGCATATTTAGCCACCGGCGGAGAAATCGTCTTTAAACCATGCTTGATCCACGATTTTATTTTTGACAATGAGAAAACCTACGAATTCGGCAGCGGCTTTCGCCTGTCAGCCGGGTTTGGCGTCATTCCTCTTTAAATCGGCCCATAGTCTCAGTCGGTTATTATTTTTTTGCCCGCTCATTAAGGCAAATGCAATCCTAATTTCCAGAATTTATGACACGCTGAAAACGGGCGTCGGGACCCGGGTTGTTTTTAAAAGGAGAAAGTGATAAAATTGGATAAAACACATTTATGCCAAAATTTGAAAAACAACCGACTGCCCAAGAGGATGATAAATCAACAGAACATTTCCGCACAGAATTTTTAGGTCCGAAAACACCAGAGCTTTCGCCGGAAATAGTTGAACAAATCATCGCCGAAGCTGATCCGAAAAAAATAGCCAGTTTTTTTGAATGCACTGAACAGGAGATAGTACCGGCGGTCTCGGCCGCTATTGAGAAAATTTTTTCCGCTGCCGGCGCCGCTGATCGGCCTCAGATTGAAGGATTGGTCCGCCAGGCGCTGCGGCACCTGGAGGAACTTTCCCAGTTGCAGGCGGATCAGCTGATTCACGGCACCGGCACGGATGCGCTTTACCGGATAATCAGGGACGGAAAAATGATCCCAGGAGGCGCCGGTCTGGGAGGCGCCGATACCGCCGGCGGGCACAAAACCGAGGGCAGCTATATTTCCGTTTCGCAGAATTCCAATATGGGCTACGCCCTATCCTATGTCTATGCCAAGCAGTTTGAATCAACTAAGACCAAGGGAGATTGGGAAATCAATGCCGATTCCATCAATAACAGCAATGCTGCCGTAGAAAGTTTTGATTCCATTCCGGCAGGCGAACGGCAAAGGATAATCGATATCTTTGAAACAAGAGGGGTAAAAGTTACCAGGGAATATTTGGAGAAAAATACCGATCGGCCGCTTTATTTTGATCGGCATTTAGCTGAGGAAAAGATTCTGCTCTATCAGCAGATTGTCAGAGATATCGAAGATAATTGGGATAAGGTGATTAGCCAAGGGCCGAATGCGGATGCCATTACCGACGATGAAATCGACACTTTGCTTCTCAATCCCAAGGCCACCATCGATCCTATCAGGCGGAGGCTTTGGTCGAATATACGAAGAGAGACATGGGAAAACGGATCGTCAGAGGATAAGGAATACCTGTTAAAAACCTATCAAGGCAGGCTTGCTAATTTTGAAAAGCAGCTAAGCGCTTTCGAAAGCTTGGATCCCGATGAGCAACAGCGTCAGGAAGAGCAGCACGCTGTCATTATTATAATTGACAAATCGGCAATGGGAGAAAAGAAGCTGGAAAGCGCCAAAGAAAAAAACGGCGAGCTGGAGCCGATCCATCCTTCCGGTAAGGAGATCAGGGTTCATGGCGATATTGAACTATCTGCGGTTTCCGCCATCCAGGCGCCGGAAAAAGAGCTGCCGGAAATTGAAAAGTGGATCAAAGAGAGAATATCAGCAACGGCCGATGAAGCAGAGAGGGAAAGACTAAGCGGCATCAAGCTGATACCACTGGAATTGTATGAAGTCGAAAGGGTCATCAGGAAGGAATTGAATGAAAGTAAATCTTCTTTGAGTCAGTAATTTTTATCATATGCCAGACAAATTCAAACCGACAACTAATCCCGAAGATAAGCCTGCCGAAAATGAAGCCGCAGTTGACGTTGTGGTGAGTGTGGAAGATCCCGGCATTGAAACTGCTGATAATCTGTCGGAGGCTGATAAAATCGACAAGTATAGTCCGGAGTACAGACGGGAAGTCATCCATAGGATAGCAGAAAGAATCAGGCAATGGGCGGAAAGCAAGGGATTCGCCGAGGGCCGGGATTATCTAATAGTCGAGGATATGTACGCGAGCGTGCAAGACAAGGAATCGCAGGTTCCACACGACAAAGATTTCAAGCGGTTCGCCATGGGCATACGGGGAGATCATTACCAGCAGTTCCGGGATTATTTTACAACTGAATTTCAGCAGGAAAGCCAGGCGGAAGATTCCGCTGCCAAAGTCTGGCTGGATTACAGCTGGGGCGGCAGATTCATGGTCGCGGGCGGGGGAGTACCCCTCGATACCGTGCCAGTGCCTGATGTGGCCAAAGCAATAACGCCCACCCATCATGAAGAATTCAGACAATTATTCAAGGAGAAAACCGGTTTTGAATTTCCTACGGCCGCGGATTTGAATTCCCGCTTGAAGGAAATCAGCGATCAGTGGGGAGATAAATATGAAGAGGCGTACAAAAAATTAACGGAGATGGCTAAGGCACAAGAATTGCCGGGGGATCTTTACGGCTTGATCGACGCTTTGGGCATGGCGGTAAAGATTTTGGAAAA
>Ga0209777_10004341_pt1 | contig 16814 bp, 8 predicted proteins | sample FrelakmetHBP12HB_FD_187147 | JGI IMG/M metagenome (GOLD analysis project Ga0209777, IMG submission 187147) | Freshwater lake sediment microbial communities from the University of Notre Dame, USA, for methane emissions studies -HBP12 HB (SPAdes)... | ecosystem: Environmental > Aquatic >...
GATACTGCTCAGCTAGTAAAGCAGTGGGACTTTACAGGAACATTTGCTGTTACAGAAAGTGGTATCTTCGATGCTTCTACCGCTGGAAACTTGGCTGCTCGACAAGTGTTCTCTGCTGTGAACGTCGTTTCAGGCGATAGCTTGCAAATAACGTGGAAAATGCAGAAGAGCTAGAAACTAGACAATAGTGACGTCAATCTTGCAGGAGGGTGCCTAGAAATGGGGACTCTCCTGTTTGTTTTTTAGAATATGCAAAAAACGTAGTATTATATGAGTATGGGGACATTCTATTGCATTGAGTGTGGTATAGAGCTTAAAAAGAAAGGCAATCATTGGATAAAGCATTGCTCTGATACGATTGTCTTAAAGGATTTTCAAGAGAGAGCTGCCAAAGCTGGTAGAGCCAATAAGGGAAAGACTCGAGATGAAGAGCAAAAGAAGCATTATAGCGATAGTAAAATTGGAGAAAAGAATCCTCAGTTTGGAAAGCCTACATCTCCAGCGCAGAAAGAAGCAGTCTCAAAAGCATTAAAAGGGAAACCAAAGAAATACAGTCTTGTGTTAGGAGGAAAGTAGATGTCTACAAATTTTTTAAAGCCTGCAAATAGAGCAGTATCTATACTTTTGTCGGGAATAAATAGTGGTGATTTATCTTTGACTTTGACGGCAGGTGGAGGTGTAAAGTTTCCTTCTATTTTTCCTTTTCATATCACAATAGATAATGAGATATTAGAATGTACAAATAGGAGCACAGACACGCTAACTGTGACTAGACATGCAGAAAGTACAACAGCAGCTTCTCACAGTGCTGGTGCAATGGTGTCGTTAAATGCTACAGCCCAACTTTTTTCAGAGCTTCAAACTGCTGTAAATACGCTGGAAGGTGCATTCACACCAGCTTTTATTGCTGCTTCTGATGCTACTGCAATGGAGAAAGCCAATGCACTTCTCTCGGGTGGTGCTGTTTGTGATGGGACTGCTGATGAAGTAGAGATAATTGCTGCTATTGGTGCAGGCAAGAAAGTTATGCTAAGCTCAGGACATTTTATTATTACATCTAGCATAACAAAAGCTGTCAATAGTGTTTGGATAGAGGGACAAGGTGTTGATGTTACCTTTATCACAGCTGCTAACAATATGGCTGATTATTATGCTATTGTAGTTCCAGGAGGAAATGGTTGGCACATAGACAAATTTACAGCAGATGGTAATGGAGCACATCAAACAAGCATGTGGTTTAAAGATGGTATTCGTGCTGTTTCTGTGTCAGATTTCAATATAGGAACTCTTAAGATAATCAACGGATGTGGTTCTGGATTATTTCTTAGAGATGTAAATGGATTTTACATTGAACATTTAGAAACTGTTGGATGTTGTGCTGGGACAAATGCAGATACAGTTTTTCAGATTGATGGTGATACTAAGGATGGATATGTAGGATATTTCCATGATACTGGCATGCTTGGTGGTGGGGATTCTCTCATGATATCTTCAAACTTTGCAGATAGAGCACCACATAGTATAATATTTGATACTATTCGTTCACATGATGCTCACTATTGTGCTTGGGTAGTTGGTGAAGGTTATGGTCCGTATATGCCTCATCATATTGTAATAAATAATACTTTTGTAACTGGCATGGTTCGAGGAGCTATTGCAAGGTTTGAAGGTTGCAGTTATTGCCATGCTGGAACAGTAGTTGCTGATAAGTGCTATTCTGGTTATTTTGAGGGATTTGAACCCGATGACAATGTAGATGGTTTTGGATTTATAGGAGGCAATAATAACTCTATAGACAACCTCATAATGAATGAAGTTATGGGTGGCGTATTAGAAGTATGCCAAAATGAATATGATAATACTCAGCCAAAAAATATCCATGTAGGAAATGTTGTTGCTAAGAATGCTGGTGGTTATCGTCTGGCTGGTACACAAACAGGAGTTTTTGTCTTTGATGAAACGGTAACTGGTGCATCTTCTCATGCCACTGCTTGTTTTGCTGCAGCTGGTACTTGTTCTGGGGCAGCATATATTATGGTGAATAGAGTGCATGGCACTTTTGTGGTGGGTGAAGATGTTGTGGGCACAAGCGGAGCTAAAATACATACAACTTCTGTTATGGATAGAGGACCATACCAGCTTTCAGATATTGAAGGTGCTATAAATTTGGTGATTGATTCTTTCAATTATTCTATAGATTCGGCTTACGATATTAACAACTTTTATGGGTTGATTATAACGAAAGGAAATCAAGCTGGTACACCTATAACAAATGGGGTGACAATCAATTCTTTGAATGTGGGAGCTTGCAAATGGGAATCTGTTCTCATAATGGACAATAGTGCTAATATAAAGATTCTCAATGCTTCTTTGGCTGGTGATTTTGAAATAGAAACTGGCACAGATATTTATTTGGGCAATACAAAGATATCTGAAAGAGAATCGTCCATAGTTTTTGGTACTCCAGCATCTGTAATTAACTTTACAGCAGAAAATGTAGATTGGAGTGCTTGTGCTGTTAATCCTATTGTGACTGGCACAGTCAATACTAAATTTATAAATTGCATAGACAAAATGGGAAGTTATTATTCAGGAAATGTTGCACAAGGACGCTCAGCAGACATAATAATCGCCACTCATGATGCTTATAATAAGGTTGGAGCAGATATGGTTCTTACAGGAGCCGATGACCAAATAATGATTAATGCAGCTCTTAATACTTCTGGAGTTAATACTGTTCGTATAGTTGGAAACGCTGTTATTGCTTCAGACCAAATTGTAATTGCAGAGAATAAATCACTTATCTCTACAGGTATCAAGTTTTATCCTTATGATGCTACCAGCAAAATAATAAAGATTCAAATAGGTGGTTCGATATATGGAGGATATTTCGGATGTGGCGGCGAGAACACTACTTTCTATTATCGAACTGTAGCGTTGGAGATAGAGGGAACTTGGACAACTGCGGGTTTGAGAAGCTGGTCAAAAACACACATTCGTGATTTGGAGTTTGTCAATGGATATCCTTCTGGTGAAACTCCTCCTCTAGAATTTGATACTTCTGCTATTTATCTTAATTGTGCCCATGGAATTGACGGAGAGTTTATCTGTGGCATAGATGTTCAGAATATTAGAATAGTGGGTCAATTTGAGCATGGTATCTTCCTTGATGTAGCTTGTGTGTCTGGGACTCCAACTTACGAGCAACCTTGGATAAATGCTAATTATTTCAGCAATATCTGGATAACTGGTTCAAGATGGCCTATCTATATGAGAATAAATGATACTGGTAGAACGGCGGGTTGGCCGAATATATATGGTAACATTTTTAGAGATTTGATTCTTGAACCTAGCGAGCTCCATACCCCAATGATAAAAATGGTAAATTCTGGCACTGGTGTTATTTGGGGTGGCTATAATGAATTTTATGGTGTTGTTTATGATTGGAGCGAAAGTGAAGGTCCAATATTTGATTTTGGTGGCTCTAATGGAAATTTAGTAGAGATGTCATCTTCTACGTATGATTATATTGGCAATAGAATGTATACTCAGACTAGAGACAGTGATGAGGAGTTAGGATTAGAAGGAAATATCCTAATAGACCATGAAAATCATAAAACAAATGATGCTTTGAATTGTAACAATCAGACAATAACTGTTGGTGAATTGATACCAGCTTATAGTGTGGTATATCGTGTATCTGCAACTGGAGAATGGAAACTTGCTTCTGCGTCTACGGCTTCAACTACAAGAGGCAGATTGCTATTGTGTCAGAATGCTATTGGAGGTGGAACTTGTACTAATGGAACTGGGCATTGTAGTGGTTCTCCTGTAACTTTAGCTCTTGGTTCAAATACGATAACTGTAACTCAGCAGGGGACATTTACAATCCATTTGAATGGACAGGGTGTTTGTGCTATTCTTTCTGGTATCACAGGATTAACACCTACAATTCTTCATCCTGGAGACAATGTTGTTACAGCCACAGGAACAGGGACTTTCACAATCACTCCTTCATCAGTTGGCGAGGGAATAACAGATGGATATCTTTGGTATGGTGGCTGGTCTTGGGATTGCACCAAGGACATATTCCTTAGCACAACAGCTGGTTTGATGACGCAAACTCCTCCTTCTTCTACTGGAAATCAAATAAGAATTGTAGCATGTCCTAGATATGGTGCTGCATTGAATTGGGCAGGCTGTACTGACTTAACATACGGAGAAATATAGTGACTAATAGATATTGGACGAAACAAACAAATCACGGTACTGGTGATTGGACCAACACAAATATGTGGTCTGCTACAAGTGGAGGAGTTGGTGGTGCAAGTATGCCAAACGGTGGAGATGATGTTTTCTTCGATGCAAATTCTTTTGACCAAGCTGGAGCAGTAGTTACTGTTAATACAGACATTGATGTTAGAGATATGAATTGGACAGGTGCTTTGTATTCTCCAGAGTTTAAGAGAGACCATATAATATATTGCTATGGTGATGTTACATTTATTGCGGCAATGACTATTACTGGAGCAGGCGAAGAAGCAATTTATTTTTTTAAAGGTGGTGGTGCAAAACTAACCACAAATGGATTGGTAATAACAACCACTCTTTATGTTAATGGTGGCACGGTTTTGACTTTGCAAGATGATTTAACAATGTCTGGTTCGGGTCATGCTTTGGGTATTTATTGGGGAACATTAGATACAAATAACAAAACAGTAAATCTTACCAATGGTGCTGATTTTGAACTAGCTGGTGAAGTCACAAAACAAGAAACATTAACATTGGGGGCTTCATCCTTCACTTGTTCAAATTTTGTGTTTTATGGGTCTCCAACCAATGTTATTATCACAGCCAGCACTTCAACGATTTATTGCAATGATACATTCAGGGGTAATGGGAAAACGTATAATAACTTGGTTTTATCTGGGGACAATGACCATACTATAACTGGAAGCAACACATTTAATACTTTAACCATACCTGCTCCTGCTGGAGCAAATAAGTGGGTATTTTTTGGGGACGGAACAACACAAACAGTAACTGATTTTGTTGCTAGTGGAGCATCAGGTCATGTTGTGCATCTAGTAAGAGATAGTACATCTTGGAGTATTGTGAAAGCTGGTGGTGGTACAGTGCTGGTCCAATATGCTACTGTGAATTATTGTACTGCGTCTCCAGCAACAACGTGGTATTATGATGGTACAACAACAGTGACAAATAGTACTGGTTGGTATTCCTCTGTGGTTGGCAAGAAGTTGTTTGGTGTAACTTGCTCTAAAATTATGGGAGTAGCAATAAGTAAATTAAATGGAAGCTAGGAGGAGAACAATGCATGCAGAAATTGAGCAGTCAGGAATGCATATCAGGGATGGATTGATTGCAATACGAATTGCAATGTATCTTGATGTTGGAGACCCACGACATGATGAGTGCCATGTCTACACAATAGACACATCAAGTCCAGAATATAAGGCTGGATACAAAGGTGAGATGAAAGACGGCCAACCAGTAGATATGGATGATTTCAAAGAATGGACTGATTGTCTTCCTCATATTTGGCAAGACAATCCTTTCCATAATCATTTCGATATGGTATCTGCTGATATTACAGACTCTGAGCTGAAAGCACTAATAGAAAAGCGATTAACAGATTTTGGTGCTGCTTGGAGTGCTGGACATGCTTCTGAAGAGCGTGGAGAAGCAATAAGACAGATTACACTTGGATGGGATAGAAACGATAAGCATAACAAGACAGTAGCAAGTGATGAGAGATGCTATATCAAGGGATTAGACATAGCAGAGAGAAAGAATAACTTCAAGAAGATAAAATAATCTGGAGTATAGATGGACACAGAGGTTATAAAGTCTGATACACCCGATAAAGATGGTAGTTATACTGTTCACATTGTCTATTATCTCAGCAAGGAAGATAAGAGCTATGAGAAGAGCCTTGTCTATGACATAGATAGGACTAGCAAAGAGTGGCTTGCAGGGTATTCTGGCAGATATAGTGATGATAGCACCCAAGAAGAGATAGATGCATATAACAAATGGTATAACTCTCTGCCTCGCATTTGGGCACCACAATCAGTGAATAGACTTTATGGTATTATTCCTCAGCATATCAGTGATACAGATTTGAAAGTTATAGTAGACCAAAAGAATGCACAAGCTGAAGCAGCACAATCAGCAGCAGCATCGAGTGTGACATAACATGGCTATGACAGTAGTATCCTTCACAACTACTCCAACTGGTGGAACATGGACTCCTCCTGATGGATGCTGGAATGTAAGAGTTCTTGTCATTGGTGGTGGCGGCGGTGGTGGAGGTGCATATGGTGTTGCTCTTGGAAACCGTAGAGCTTCTGGTGGCGGTGGAGCAGGAGGATATCAATATAATTCAAGATATGCAGTAACTCCAGGGACACCAGTTACAGTCACTGTTGGTGTTGGTGGTTCTGGTGGAACATATAATGTCAACAAAATGGTTGGTGGCCAAGGAGCAAATAGTGTCTTTGGTACAATAACTGCTTCTGGTGGAGGAGGTGGAGGTGGCTCTCCTGCTGGCTCAGTTGATGCTGACTTGCAAGGTAGAGATGGAGGTTGCGGTGGTGGAGAAGCTGTTGCTGTTGCTGCTGATGGTGCAAGTGCTGGCTCTGGTAGCCAAGGACAAGGTGGTGGATTAAACTATTACAGTGCTACACAGACAGAAAGAGCTTGTGGTGGAGGAGGTGGAGCATCTACAGCTGGTGCCAATGCTGCTGCAAACCAAGGTGGAAATGGTGGTGATGGTACAGCAAATAGTATATCTGGGTCTTCAGTCGTATATGCTGGTGGAGGTGGAGGAGGTGCTATAACTGCTGAAGGTGCAGGAGGCAATGGAGGAGGAGGTGCTGGTGGAGCAGCAGCGGTAAATGGTACTGCTGGAACTGATGGTAAAGGAGGCGGTGGAGGAGGCTGCGGAAATACTGCGCTCTTGTCTTATGCTGGTGGTGCTGGTGGAGCAGGCATTGTAATCATTGCGTATAATGCAAAGCAGTTAACTGAGACAGCTACATTAACAGATACTTTATTGAAGCTTCCAAAGGCTCTGAAGTCTCAAGTTATGACTCTTGCTGCGACATTCACAAAGACCAAAGCAATTGTAAAGAAAGAAACAGTGACTTTGAGTTCGTCATTGGTGAAACTCGCAAAGCCAGTGAAATCCTGCACAATGACTCTAACAGGCTCAGCAGCAAAACTCGTAAAAGCTGTGAAGTCCTGTGTACTCACATTGACTGATTCAGTTACTGCAACAAAAATTGGTGTATCTTGGCTTTCAGGATATACATATCGCAAGGCTATAACTATCAATGGAAGTGCTGATAGCACATTGACTTATTTTCAATTGCCTTTGCGTATTTATCGAAGCACTGGAACAGATGGAACAGAAACAGTACGTGAAGCCACTGGTGGAAAAGTGTATGTTTCTACCAAGTGTGCTGTAGATTATGATGATATTCGTATCACTGATTCTGATGGAGTAACTCTTCTTGATTACTATATTGAATCATCTGATAGTTCTTCTGCTACATTATGGGTGGAATTTGATTCAATTCCTATTTCGCCAGCCACAGCAACATTTTATGTCTATTATGGCAACTCTGGTGCATCTATTTATAGTAATGGTGATAATACATTTCTTCTATTTGATGATTTTTCAACCAATAAGATAGGTACAACTTGGACAGAAATAAACACATTGCTTGGAGGAAGTGTTTATCCGACAACACACACAGTAGAGAATGGTGGGTATCATTTTGTGCAAGCTTCTTATGCAGATAGGGAAGCAGATATTTATGCTGCCAGTGCTTTGAGTGTTCCTAGCGTCTGCCATGTTTATGTAACTTTCACCAATAGAACAGGTGGCAGAACACCACCTTGGATTTTTTGGGGAGTAGGTTATTATACTGCATATTGTAGTTATGGTTATTGGGGAGGAACTTTTATTTTTAACCCAAACAATCCATCAGATGCTTTTGATACAGTATGGACAGATGGTGCCACAACTAATAATTTTAAGCTTTACAAAGGCAATACACTTCAAGCTACTGGGTCTCATGATCTTAGCACTAGCAAGAAACCTTTCTTTGGTGTTCGCACAGCTAGTCAAGAAACATTAGATAACTACAGCAAGTTGTTTTTTGCTAGGAAATATACTGCTAATGAACCTGTGTGGGGAACATGGGGGAGTGAGCAAACCACAGGAGGATACTCTGAGATTCTTTTAGAGACTCTTGTTTTGGTTGCTAATGCTGTAAATTTGTCAAAGGCAATAAAAACTTGTACGATGACATTAACAAGTTCACTAACAAAGATTTCAAAAGTTGTGAAAATTTGCACTATGAATCTTGCTGGAATATCAACAAAGCTTCCGAAATTGGTTAAGACTCAGGCAATCACATTGGCTGAAAGCATAATCAAGCTCGCAAAGCTAGTGAAGACTCAGGCAATCACATTGGCTGATTCTATCTTTAATAAACGAACATTGAAGAGAATCTTAACAGATTCATTCACTCTGGTTGTGAATGCTTTGAAACTTGCAAAAATTGTGAAGAAAGACACAGCTACATTATCAGATGTAAAGCAGTTCTTGAGAATCAAATTGCTTTCTCAGACTGTATCACTATTGGATTCGATAATAAGAAAGACATTCAAGATGTTAGCTCCTATATCTGTGGGTCCTGGAGCATATAATAGAAATAGCAGTTCTGGCGGTGGAAACACAAGGATTGATTTATCAAATCCTGTGAATGAAGACGGTGTTATAAGCACAGTTCAAGTCTTTATGCAATACAGTGGTTCTGCTACCAATGTGAAAATAGGAATCTTTTATGGAAGTGGCTCATCATACACTTGTCGTTCATTTATTACAATTCCATCAGTTACTTGTGGCAGCACTCAAACATTTGCAGGATTGGATTTAACAGCAAAAGCTGGTGATTTCATTGGTGTCTACAATCCAGACCAAAGCATTGGCCTTGATGATGCGACTGGGGATGTGTATTGGAAAGGTGGTGACCACTGTGTTGTTGAAGGAATGCAAACTGGATATAACCATATTGCATGGACTCTATGTCTTTATGGATATGGATATGGTGGCATCTCAGTAGGAGATTCATCTCTCAAATTGCCAAAATCAGTCAAGACAGAAGCAATCACTATGGCTGGTTCATTAATGCGATTTGCTAAGATTGCAAAGTCTCAGATAATAACTTTGGTTTCGACTTTGAATTTCAAGAGATTTGCAGTTCTTTCGCAAATTGTTACTCTTGTTGGCTCTATTGTAAAGCTTCCAAAGATAGTGAAATTAGAGACTCTTACAATGACTAGCTCGATAACTAAGATTCCGAAGATTGTTCGAGCTCAGGTAATCACTTTAGCTACAGCTATAAACTTCAAGAGATATACAACTCTCATACAAATCATGACTCTAGCTGGCTCAATTTTGAAGCTTCCAAAATTGGTGAAGCTGGAATCAATATCTCTTACTGCTACACTCAGTTATATTAGAAGATACTTCAAGAGCCTTGTAGAAACAGTAACAAATACTGGTTCTTTGATTAGATTTGCAAAGCTGGTTAAGTTGCAAAGCATCTCTATGCTGGATAGCATCAAGAGAGTCTCCCTTGCTGTTTTAAATGAGGTGATTTCCAATACAGCAAATATTATACGAAAAGCATTGAAAGTGCTGCTGCAAGCAATCACCATGACTGCCTTGATGAGTTCTGCACATGTTGTCAGAAAGATTATATCTGATTCAATAACTATGACAGGAAGCTTGATAAAGAAAGGACTGAAAGTCTTTGCTTCAGCGATAAGCAATGCAGACACATATACCAGAAAGACCTTGAAGTTGCTTGCTTCTTCTATATCATTACAGGATTATGTTTCTTCTGGTATGAAAACTTTGTTCTTGGTTGAGAGCATTGTTATGGCAGCTCTCACTGTTCGATTTGCTAAATTGGTGAAGTTGCAAACTGTATCTATAACAGACATGGTAAGCAAGTATAGAGCACTGGTGAAGAGTCAGGCTATCACGCTATCTGGCTCTGTGAATCGTATTCCAAAATTGGTAAAGAGCCAAACAGAAACTATGACGGACTCTATGAAACGAGTCTCTTTATTGGTGAAGAGTCAGTCCATCACCCTTGCTTCCAGCTTGGTTAAAAAGGGCACGAAGAATGTGTCTGATATCATTACTATGTTTGGTGCAGCTATAAAACTATCAAAGGCTGTCATATTAGAAACTATATCTCTATTAGGAACGATAAAGAGAATGACAAATGCAACAAAGAGTCAGATAGTAACTTTGATTGACAGCATTAAGAAGCATAGAGCTTTGGTGAAGTATGAGAATGTTGTTTTGTCTAGCACAATCAGCAAAGTTTCTAGATTAACAAAACAATCTATGATACTTCTTACAAGTTCTCTATTGATTGGGTCTAGAATATTATATATCACACTAGCAGAGAGCATCCATTTGGGAAGGATTCTTTTTGGAGCACTTTTTGATGCATTTGCATTTGATTCAGAGTATTTTGATGAACCTTCGATTGATTCTGAAGAAATGATAAAGCTGGTGAAGCTGGTGAGGTCTCAAACAATCACATTATCTGATTCGATAAGGAAGACTGTGACTGTGATGAAAGCACAAATTGTTTCATTATTCGATTCAATAAAGAAGTATAGAAATTTGACAAAGATAGAAGCAATTGCCATGTCTGATTCATTCACAAGGTTTGCAAAACTTGTGAAGAATCAACCAATCACATTGTCTGATACAATAAAGAAATATCGAGCTTTAACAAAGACAGAGGCAATAACTTTGGTTGGTGCAATATTGAAATTTCCAAAATTAGTTAAGCTGCAAACAATTGCTATAACTGGGACTCTTATCAGATTTACAAAGTTGGTGAAGTCTCAGAGTATAACTATGGCAGACTTTATGAAAAGATTGGCTTGTGTGATGAAGACACAGGTGATTACATTGTCTGATTCTATTAGCAGGTTTGCAAAGCTGGCCAAGAAAGAAGTGATAACTCTTTCTGCTCTTCTCAGAAAGGCATATCCTAGAGTGCTGAGTGAAGCCATCACTATGAATGCATCCATGATGAGAAAGACACTCAAGAAGCTGAGTGAGGTTGTTTCTCTTGTTGAGGCATTCTCTAAGAGACTCTCTGGGAGAATCTATTTAGACCTAGTTGATGCAATTAACATGGTATCTTCAATCAGCAAGAGCACTGCAAAGAAGGTCTCAGACTCTGTGTCCAACATATCTGGAGTGATTAGAAAGACATTGAAGAGCATTGTAGAAATGAAACAAGTTGTTGATGTTGGTTCTGGTGCAGTAGCAGGTGATAATGATGTGAGTGATGGGGAAACAAGATTAGATTTGACTAATCCTGCAAATGCTGCAGGCATTATAGATACAATCCAGATTTATGCTTTCACTGGGGCTGATATGAGTGGGGTTAAAGTTGGCGTATGGTATGGCAGTGGCACACAATGGAAGTGCCGAGGGTATGCGAGCATTGGAACTGTAACTGCTGGAGCAGTACGAACATTTGCTGGGTTATCGGTTCCTGTTGCCGTTGGTGATATTTTAGGTGTCTGGTGGGTTTCTGGCAGTATTTGGAACACATTGTCAGGTGGAGCTGGCACTCTTCACTGTGTGGGTGATTGCACTGATGGAGGAGAGCACACCTATGCTGCGTGGGGAGCTGGGGAATTCAGATTCAGCATTTATGCTACTGGATATTCTGGTGGTATCACCTTGTCTGATTCCAAGACAATCAAAGGAATATGGTCTCGAGTATATTCTGAGATGATACAAATGACTGGGACTATGAAGAAGGCAATATCTAGTGCTAAGACTGAAATAATCAACATGAGTGCATGGGTGATAAGAAATACAAAGGCTGTTTTCAGCGATGTAATCAGTTTGCTAGACTTTATTGCAAAGAGAGTGGGTTACTACTTGGCAAGAGCAGAGAGCATCAGTATGATAAGCTCAGCACAAAGAGCAGTATTAAAGACGCATGTGGATTCTATGCATATTATTGGCTCTATAAGAAAGGCTGTTTCTCGAACATTGGGTGAGATGATAAATCTGTCTGTGACACTGGGGAAGACAAGAAGTAAGATTCTATCTGAAATCATCATAAATACAGCGTCTTTGACTAGACCAATAATGCGAGTTCTGAGAGAGACAATCACACTGATAGAGACATTTGCCAAGAGAGTCTCTATCATATATGTAAATTTGATTGATATGATATCTATGGTTGATTCTGCAACAAAGAAATTGTATAAAAGGATGAAGGACTCAATAGGCTATGCAGAGAAGATATACTATTTCTTTGTAGACACAGGCAAGAAGACTTTGGAGTTTATAGGAGACTATCACACATTAGCATTCATCATGAAAGAAAATACTCTGAAATTCATAGCATACATAAGGAAGTTGGGGGAGTAAGATGTCAGTAGATATTGGTCCTGGTGCAACTGATAGAAGTAGTAATTTAAATTATAGTTTCACTTTGGTTGATATAACGAATCCTGCGAACATGGATGGAATTATCAATTATGTTGAACTTTGGTTCAATATTGCTGGTTCTGGTGTGAAGGTGGGCGGATTCAGCGATATGGATTTCGGGCTTCCCTATCTTGGTTGTTTTTCGAATATTACAATAGGCTCTGTAACTGCAGGAAGCAAACAGACATTCACAGGATTATCACTTTCAGTTAATACAGGATGGTATATAGGTACATATTATTCTGGTGGAGCAATAGAAAGAGATAGCACTGGTGGGAGCTCAGTTTACTACAAAACTGGAGACCATTGTTTCTATGAGTCAAGTGGCGTGTCCTATACCCAACTGTCGAGTTATGCTATGAGTATTTATGGAACTGGTGTGGGATATGCACCTAGTGTCTCGACCCAAGCTTGTGCAGTTATAACGCTTCCAACTTGGCAGATAAATGGGACAATAGAAAGTATTGGTAGTGTAAAAGCAAACCGTAGAGGTTATGTTATTAAAATAGGGACAACTGGAGACCCGACTATTTTAGATTTTGATTATTCTGGTTACACTGATGGTAGTTATGATGTTGGTGCTTTTAGTTTTTCTCGGAGTCTTGCTTCAAATACACATTATCGAGTTAGGGCTTATGCTGCTAACTCTGAAGGTACAAGTTATGGGAGCACAGTTGATTTGTGGACTCTCATCCCACCAGTAGTCGGAACTGATACAACTACAGATATTTCTTCAGTTGGTTGTTTGGCTAATGGACATATTTCTGATACTGGTGGAGTGAATTGTACACGTAGAGGATTTTGTTATAAAGCAGGCATATCTGGAGACCCAACAACTGCAGATAGTGTTGTTTATGATGATGGAGATTGGGGTGTGAGTAACATTCAAAAATGGATAAGTGGTTTATCTCCAAATACAAATTATCGTATTAGGGCATATGCAGTGAATCCAGAATATGTTGGTTATGGCTCTACAGTTCAAATAATTACTTTGTCTGCAGTGAATTATAAAACATTGAATGATAGTGAAATATTGAGTGATGCAGTTTTGAAGAAGGCAAAGCTTGCAAAGACTCAAGTTGTGTCATTGGTGTCAAATGTCAAGAAGATGGTGTTGAGACTGGTGCGAGAAATTCCGTCTTTTATTGAAGTTGGCTCATCTGCAATTGATAGAGGAAACTATTCTACAAATGCGTATACAATCATAGACCTAGCAAATCCTGTGAATGCTTCAGGCATTCTTAATACGATGCAATTTTATTTTAATAATGTTAACTCAAACCCAACTGGTGTTATATGTGGCACTTTTTATGGAAGTGATCTGTCGTATACAAATAGAGCATATGTTGCAATAGGTGCTGTAACAAAAGGCTCAGCACAGACATTCTCAGGCTTATTCTGTGAGGCAAGGATTGGTGATGTTATAGGTGTCTATTATGATACTGGCGGCATTGAGACTGATGTGTCTGGTGGTTCTGGTATTGTTCAGAAATCAGGGAATATGTTTAATGCAGGAACACAGGCATATACATCAGGTGCAAATTATGCAATAAGTGCTTATGCATATGGATTGACTACATATAATGTTGGTGCAGTCAATAGATTCCCAAAGACCAAGAAGGCTGATTCTTCCAGTTTGATCTCCAATGCATTAAAGAAAGATTCAAAGACTTATGTTCTTGGTATCAGTATGACTGAAAAGTTCATCAGAAAAGGATTAAGACAGTTCAGTGGCACAATCACCAATGGTGGAAGCATAAAGAAAGTTATTTCGGCAGTGAAGAGTCAGAGCATATCCATATTGGGTGTGCTTGGTAGATACTACCAGAGAATCATGGCTTTGGAGACTGAGACTCTATCTGATGCTGTTTTGGCACGCAGAGGCATGGTTCTTATAGAGACTATCTCATCGTCAGCCAACCTAGCAAGAGTTGTTATAAGAAATGTGATTGAAGCTGTGATGAATGATGATTCTAGTCATTCTGTTGCAATAAAGATTCTAGAAAATGACATAATAACTTTGACTGGATATGCATCTAGAGGATATTTTCTTGTTGTGAATAGTAGCATTGCTCTTTCAGACAGCATAAAGAGAATATGTAAGGCTGTGAAAGAACAAATAATTTACATGTTAATGGCAAGTGAAGAGAGCAAGTTGTTATCATCAATTAGTCAGGATGCATACATTTCAAGCACATCAACAACATGGGAGCAGGCAAGATTAGGAGATAATTTGTCCATTGACAGAAGTGTGCTTCTAAGTTATGTTACATCAATGCATAAGACAGGTTCGAACTATATGCTAGGCAACTCTCTATTGTATTTTGATACAAGATATATTCCTTCTGATGCAGAGTTAATAAGTGCAAAAGTTAAGATATACAGTTCATATACTACAATAGTGGAAAACTTTGATATTGTTATACAAAATGGACAGCCAACATGCCCACATGTGCCCGCAGTTCTCGATGACTTCTATCCTAGCAACTATTCTGGAAATGGAGGAAGTAAGAGTGCCATAAGCTGGATTGGTACAGGGTGGAACGAAATCACCTTGAATGCAACTGGTCTATTGTGGATAACTAAGGGTGGTATTACAAAGCTATCTATTATGTCTAGCAGCATGATAAATGATGTTCAGCCTGTTGCAGACTATGAGAATATTATTGCCTTCTATGATTGCCATGATGCAGGATATGAAGGTTCGCTCCCAATATTAGAGGTGGAGTACAGAATAAATGGTGGCGGCATGAGAAAAGCAATCACTACTACAAAGAGTGATGTGGTGTCTATCTTGATACAATTTGCAGCTTATTATCCAAGAGTTCTGAGTGAGATAGTACAGATGTCTGATGGCATAGTGAAGAAGATAAGTGCTGTGAGAAGTGATATAGAGTCTATGCTGGATTCAGTTGCAAGATTTGCCAGTGTGGCAAAGAGTGACAGCACATCAATGATTGGCAAGATGGAAAAGTCTCGAGCACTAATTCTACTGCAAATGATTGGTCTTATAGAGGCAATGACAAAGAGCGTCTCAGTAGTCAAGAGACAGATTGTGAGTTTGACTGGTATTGCCTTGAAATTCATTTCCACAGCAAAGACACAAAGCATAAGCATCAGTGATAAGCTTGTGAAGAAAGCAATGGATGTTAGGGTGGAAGCAATCTCTATAACAGATCATATCAAGAGAGCAATTGCTGCTGTAAAGCTACAAACAATAATAAATATTGGAAGCATGAAGAAGAAGCTGTCTAGATTGCTTTCTGGTTCAATTGCTTTGAGTTCTTCGTTCAAAATTGGAGCATTCTATTCATCAGTGAGAAGTGAGATAATTCAACTCTCAGAGAGAATCACAAAGAGAGTTGTGGTGACAAAGACAGATGTGGTGATATTTGTTGAGAGAGCATCTAAGAGCCTATTCAGACAGGTTGGGGATTCAATGAATTTGGTGACGTTTGTATTTATTCCAAAGTTGAGAATCCTGAGTGAGAATATCTTCAATACAGAGTCAATAAAGAAGGTGATAAAGAAGGTGGGAGCATATTCTATATCTATTGTTGAGACATTCGAAGCCAAACAGATACTTCGAACGTTTGTGATAGGATTGTATAGGACTCTCAAGTTCTTAGGTTTTTAATATGGGGAGATTAGAAGTATAATAAATTATGGGGAGCTTGGAAGATGGCTGTTGACACACAATATCTAAAAGAAAAGACCACTAGTCCACTCGACATGCAATTACTTGCTGATGGAGACCCGATTAATCTTTCTGGAGTCGACCATGTTAGAATGGACATGATAGATGCACAAGGGCAGGTGTACAGATATGCATCCAATGTTCCTTCGCCATGTGTAGAGATTTTTGATGCGATTAATGGAAAGGTTCGATTTTCTCCTCCAAGTGAGAGCATATTTTCATATTTGAAGAGTCCATACAGAATATATTGGACTATATTTAATACCACTACTCAGCACTATGCTTGCCCAGATGAAAGCTGGGGCGAGATAGTTGTACAGAAGGAGTTTTAGATGATAAGACCATCAGCAGTATGGAAATGGGATGGAGCAAATTACATCGATTACTCAGACAACATAAGGGTAAATACTCCCCTGCCATTCTTGTCAGCACCTACGGAGACGTTGTATCTTGGCTCAGAACGACGTTTTGAGGGTATTCTCGCCGACCTTAGTGTTGTTGGGAATTACACAGGATTAACATTTGAATATTACAGCA
>Ga0209777_10004342_pt1 | contig 16814 bp, 10 predicted proteins | sample FrelakmetHBP12HB_FD_187147 | JGI IMG/M metagenome (GOLD analysis project Ga0209777, IMG submission 187147) | Freshwater lake sediment microbial communities from the University of Notre Dame, USA, for methane emissions studies -HBP12 HB (SPAdes)... | ecosystem: Environmental > Aquatic >...
TCCACCCTCAGTGTATACATCGTCCCACACGTGCTCACTTAGCTCCAACCCTCGAAAATACTCCCCCCCGCTGACCAATCTGTTGTCTAAACCTCTGATAAGTAGGAAACTGACGCTAGCGGGAGATAACCTTGGGACGACCTCCGACAGCGAAGGAGCCACAGTCGGGGGGGGAGCCTTTAATACGGCCAGTGGTGCGTATTCCACTATCGCGGGAGGAAGAGTGAATACGGCCGACGGGAGCAGGGGCACTGTCGGAGGGGGGGAGAGCAACCATGCCAATGGCGATTACGCCACGGTCCCAGGGGGTTCGTACAATGAAGCAACCGGCTATCTCAGTTTTGCGGCTGGATACCGGGCCAAAGCCAGTCACCAGGGAGCTTTTGTCTGGGCTGATTATACGATGGAGGATTTTCTCTCCACCACCAATAATGGGTTTCGCGTGAGAGCATCCGGTGGAGTTGAATACGTTGCAGGTCAAGGGGGCTGGCGCATCGAACCACATCCTACAAGTCCGAATATTATCGGCGGACACAGTGATAACACGGTCGGTTCAGGCGTGTATGGTGGCACTATCGCCGGAGGAGGCTACAGCGCATTTGGTAACCATGCCAACGATAACTACTGCACTGTAGGAGGCGGAGCTGACAACTATACTGGAGATGGTGGAACCACAGGGGGTGGACAATATGCAACTATCGGAGGAGGCTTCAGTAACAGGGCATACGGTTCTTATTCAACCATAGGTGGAGGTTCGTCCAATCACGCCACCGGTAATGCAGCTGCGGTATCTGGGGGGTCATCTAATTACGCAACTGGCAACTATGTCACTGTCCCGGGTGGCAACGACAACGAAGCTGTCGGCAACTACAGCTTCGCCGCAGGCCGGCATGCCAAAGCCAGTACCACCGGGTCATTCGTTTGGGCGGATAGCAGTGACTTTGATTTTAGCGCTCCTGCGGCGAATTCGTTTAAGGTTCGCGCCACTGGAGGTGTCCGTATCGTCGTGGGAATTGACGGCACCGGTGCCTATACCAATAATTGCCTGTTGAATGACGGAACAGGCTGGACTTGCAGCAGCGACAGAAATCTAAAAGAAAACCTCATCCCTATTGATGGAAAAGAGGTTCTCGATCGCCTGGTCAAACTCCCAGTCTACAAATGGAACGCAAAAGGGTTTAACCCTGCCGCTCCCCATCTTGGTCCGATGGCCCAGGACTTTTACGCTGCATTCGGTTTAGGTTAAGACGACAAATTAATTAGCACCATCGATCTCGACGGTGTGTCCCTGTCTGCCATTCAGGGATTGTATCAGATCGTCCAGGAAAAGGACGCTCGGATCAATCAATTAGAAAAACAGAATGCCGCTCAGCAGCAGGCACTTAGCGATCTTCAGAAGCGTCTCGCGGCGATTGAGGCCCGGCTTGGCCTGGCATCGGCAAAATAGAATTGTGGATTGCGAAAAGAAAGTCGAGTGGTCGCGTAGGGTGGCCATTGCCCCTCCATGACCCCAGGTGTTGAGAAGAAAGAAAAATAACAGTGGGCCAAGGCCCACCCTTCCAGGAGCCAACTGATCTCTGTAGGGGCGGGTTCCAAACCCGCCCCTACAGATTCATCCTTGAAGAACTGAAGGACGATAACGATACAACTCCGGTCGTCGAGTTGAAGGTGGCCGAAGGATCAGTTTCGATCAAAGTCTGAGCTTTTTGCGATGTTCGGAAGATGAATAGAGACGCGAGTTGGCAGGGGGGTAGAAAAATCTTTACCCCAGAGTGGGTCTGTATTTAGGGCCTGTTTGGGTAGAGGAGCTTGGGAAAAGTGAGAAATTCACCCCATGGAGGGGATTGAAGGGGAGAGGAGGCGGGGAGAGCTATCTTTAAGCGGCTGGGAGCGTAGAATTCAGTTGGAATTCCCTGCGTTTCATGATACGACAAGAGTATCACAAGATACAGGAGGAGCTCTGGTGGCCAAACTCATCACCCCGTATCTATTCAGGTGGGAAGAGGTAGAAGCAAAGAGTGACCTTGAGCGGCTCAGGCTTGTGCTCGATCACCTTCCGGATGAAGAGTTGATGGGGAAGTTGGAGGCGCACCGGAAATGGGGGCGGGATGATTATCCCATTCGGCCGGTGTGGAATTCGGTATTAGCCGGGATCGTGTATCAACATCCGAGTGTGGATTCGTTGGGGAGAGAACTTTCGAGAAACGGAGAACTACGGGGGGTGTGCGGATTCGATCCTCATCGGGGTTCGGGTGCTGTGCCGCCGTCGTGGGTGTACACCCGTTTTTTGAAGCTTCTGATCAAATTCAAATCAGAGGTCGATACGATGTTCGACACCCTGGTAGATACGCTCAAGGGGTTGCTGCCAGATTTAGGTTTTTCGGTGGCGGTGGATTCGAAGGGGGTGGACTCGGCGGGGAAGCCGACGAAGAAGGCTCAGGGGGATGGACGGAGGGACACGGATGCGGATTGGGGGAAGAAGGCCTACCATGGGGAAAGAGAAGACGGGACATTGTGGGAGAAGGTTGTGACATGGTTTGGGTACAAGATTCATCTGTTAGTGGATACGAAATATGAGATGCCGATAGGCTATGAGGTGACGAGGGCGAGTGCATCGGATACAAAGCACCTCTTGCCCTTGGTGGAGGAGGTGAAGAAGAAGCATTTGGAGATTTACAAGGACATCGATAAAGCTGCGGCGGATAAGGGTTATGACAGTGAGGAGAACTGCCGTCGGCTTTACGATGAGCATGCGATTAAGCCCGTGATCGACATTCGGCGGATGTGGCGGGATAAAGAGACGAAACTTTTAGATTCGGGGTATGCGGACAATATTGTTTATGATGAGGTCGGGACGGTGTATTGCATTTGTCCTAAGACGGGAGAGCAGCGTTCGATGTCCTATGGGGGATTTGAGAAGGATCGGATGGCTCTCAAATATGTTTGTCCGGTAAAAGCTTACGGATTGAGGTGTTCAGGGAGCGATGAGTGTGAGCATGCGATGAAGAGCGAGCGGGTTTCGCTGGAGATGGATCGTAGGATCTTTACACCGGTTTCGCGGTCGAGTTATGCGTGGGAGCGGGAATATAAGAAGCGCACGGCGGTAGAGCGGGTGAATTCGAGATTGGATGTGAGTTTTGGATTTGAAAAGCATTTCATTCGTGGGCAGAGGAAGATGGAGATAAGGGTTGGGCTTGCGCTTTGTGTGATGCTGGCGATGGCCGTGGGACGTATTAAGGAGAAGCACCAAGAACTGATGCGATCGTTGGTGAAAATCCCCGCCGTGCTCGACAAAGCTGCTTGAGATAACGGGGCAGGCAAAAGTAATGTATGTTTAAAACAACGATGTACAGGTGTTATTTTGGGTCACGGAAAATGGAGGCAACTGTCGTCCTCTGGAGTCCTCTGGGTTTCTCTGTATTCCCGAGGCCGGTAAATATTTCTCTATGCCGACCGTGCCCCCCCTCCTACCGCCCCCCCTTTTTCGAAAAAGAACGACATCGCAAATGGCTCAGTCTAAAAAAGTCTTGACTTTTTTAGAGAACTGTCTAAAATGAGGGGATGATTGAAAGAACCTCTATTGCGACAGACAAGAAGATAGATCGGTTTTGAATCGCCGGGCTAATCTGGAAAAACAGGGGCCCATCGCAATGCGCCCCTACGGTCGCCCAACAGAAAGATAACGAAGGGCGGCCACAGTGGGCCGCCCCTACGGAATTGTAGAAACTTCACAAGCAGGGAAACCCTGCCTCTACAGTCTTACGATTTGGAATTCATGCCCGCTTCGGACGAGGTTTTTTTGTCCGGCCGTCGTCTCCCGGCCGGACAAAAAATTACATTCCTCTGCGACTCTGCGGTGAAAAAGTCCTTCGTACTATCGCATCGTGCCCACGTAGTGGCTCGTCAATTGATGTTTACGGACTTCGGGATTCGAATAATCCGGAAGAATCATCGGGGCGACCCGGTCCGTAACGATCCCGGCCTCTTCGAGCTCTTTGTGATACCTTCGCACGTGGTCGAGGTTCAGTTTGCCGTCTTTGGGGTTTCCTTTTACGTACTCGGCTGCACTGATTCCCGCAATCCTTCCAAAGACGCAGACATCGAGAAGTGAATTTCCCATCAGACGGTTCTCACCGTGAACCCCCCCAGAAACCTCTCCCGATGAGTAGAGTCCGGGGATCGCGGTCTCACATTTGTTGTTATATTCCAAGCCGCCATTCTGGTAGTGGAGGGTTGGGTAGACCAGCATGGGCTCCTTGCAAATATCGATCCCGAAACGCTTCAGAAGGATATATTTGCCGGGAAATTCCCTCTTAACCGCTCCTTCTCCCATAAGAATATCGATGATCGGAGAATCAAGCCATATCCCCACTTTCCCTGATGGGGTCGGGACTCCTTTTCCAATCTCAGTTGCTTCGCGAATGAACGAGGCGGATTCGACATCCCTCGGCTCCCGCTCGTTGACGAATTGCTCTCCGTCAATGTTGAGCACATTGGCCCCTGCTCCTCTGAATTTCTCTGTGATGAGAATCCCTTCTGCCTGCTCAGGGAAGACGACCCCCGTTGGGTGATATTGGACCGTATGAAGGAAGCAGACTCCCACCCCTGCCCGGTAACCCAACACCAGGCCATCTCCGGTCGCACCGTAATGGTTGGTCGTCATAAACCCCCGGATGTGGAGCCTTCCTGAACCACCTGTCGCAAGGATCACAGATTTGGCCTTGACCACAAAGTATTCCTCGGTCTCTATGTTGTAAAGGACGGCACCTGCACAGTGGCCGTGCTCGTTCAAAATCAGCTCTACCGCTGGCATGAATTCAAGGACTTTGATATCCGGCCGGTTCCGGGCCTCGTCCCGCAATGTCCGCATGATCTCGGCGCCGGTAATATCGGCGGCATAGAACATCCGCTTCCGGCAGGTTCCTCCTCCGTGAAGGGCTTTCATCGTGCCATCTTCAAACTTGGTAAGCATGCACCCGAGCCTTTCGAGCCAGGCCAAGCTCTTTGGGGCATCCGTCACAAGCGTTTTCACGAGTTCGGGGACATTTTTGAAGTGCCCCCCTCCCATCACGTCAAGGTAGTGGTAATAAGGAGAATCCTTTGTCTCCTTCCCCGCCGCCTGAATCCCGCCTTCGGCCATCATCGTATTGGCATCTCCATGCCTCAATTTGGTGGCAATCAACACTCTCACGCCTGCTTCCTGGGCCATCAAAGCTGCTGAAGTCCCCGCACCACCTCCGCCAATGACCAGAACGTCTGTTTCATAGTCGATCTTTGTCAGATCGATTGCATCAGGGTTGACCCGGCTCTTTGCTTCGAGAAGATTGACAATCTCGGGAGAGATGGCATAGCCTTTACTGGGACCGACTCGAATCTCTCTTCTCGACCCCTCCCTAAAATCAGGATGGTATTTCTCGAGGCGTTCCTGCCGTTCCCTCAACGAAAGAAGAGGAACCTCCTCTCCTTTTTTCTTCTTCTCAACCCGGGCTGCCCTTGAGGCTTCCACTTTTTTGATCAGTTGCTTTAACTCTTCTGTGTACGGCATAAAACCTCCAGAAACATCACAGGCTCAGGTTAAGACTGAGGTTGAGAAGTCCTCAACCTTAAACCTTAACCTCAACCTTTCTTTAAAGGTATGTTTTGTCTTGGGGGATCCAGTCTTCACCCGCCTGTTCCGGTTCAGTCTCCCTCGCGGTATAGAGCTTTTTCAAGGTCTCTTCATCGGTTTCCATCAGCTCTCTCAGCATCTTCTCATACTTGCCTTCTTCGACTTTTTTCACCATTGAAACCAGATGCTCCGCTTTCGGGGCAACATACTTCGCGTAAAGCCGCCTTCCTAAAATAGCGATGTTATACTGGCAGAGCTCGGCCGGGCATCGAGAGGTGCAGAGGCCGCACATCACGCAGTCAAAGGAGAGTTCCGCCAGCTTCGTGATATCTCCTCTCATTCCTGCGGCGATATAATCCATGACCTCAATATCCATCGGGCAGGACTTCGTGCAGGTATTGCACTGGAGACATCGCAACAACTCCGGATAAGCCTTCACCAGGGTGTCAATGGTCGGCTTGGCCTTCTCGATGTCATAAACGCTTTTGGTCGCCGGAAAGAATGGAACCTGCGCAAGGTACATATTGGGCTGGACCATGGTCTGGCAGGCCAGACCCACCTCGATCTTATAGCTTCCCGGGAAGCGGTAAACCGTTCCGCAGGCTCCGCAGATGCCTCCCCTGCATCCGCATCCCCGGATGAGCTGGTATCCAGCGTATTCCATCGCTTTCTGAATCGTGAGGGAGGAAGGAACATCGTATCGCTTTCCCATGATAAAGATGGGAACCAGATCCTCTCTTTTCTTATCTTCTGTTTCCATTAATCCTCTCCTTAGAGTCGCAATCCATGCTGGGTTGCGTTAGTTCATTATTCAAATCCGAAATTCGAATATCGAAATTCGAAACAAATCCCCAATTTCAAATGTTCAAATTTTCCAAACAATTTTTCATTTCGAATTTTGGTGATTCGAAATTGTTTCGAAATTCGGATTTCGTGCTTCGGATTTCATAAGTTATCGGGCGCCGGATTCGGGCTTCAGTTCATCCTCCCTGAACGTGGCCACCGGCGGGATTTCTTCCGCATTCCTTCCCGGGACGTATTGGAAGATCTTCTGGACCTTGTCTCCCACGCTTCGGAAGAGCGTTGCAACTGGCAGCCGGCTGGGACAGGCGCTATCGCAGAGCCCACAACCGATGCACGACGTTGCCATGTGGGATAACCGGATGAGGTGAAACATCAGGGTATCCGTAGGCATCCGGATTTCGCCCTTTCGATCAGCCCACCTCACGAACTGATCACCCTCATGCTCAAAAACGGCTGTTTTGAAAACACATTCCTTGCAATAGCAGATCGGACAGGCCACCATGCAGTTATGGCACCGGATGCAGGTTGAAAAACGGTCGAGAAAGGAGCGGAGATCTTTTGTCATTCCCTTAAATTCTCCAAAAAAGGCATCCCGTTTCTTCGTTCTCCCGGCGACCACCTTCTTGACCACTTCACCCCTCGATGGCGGTTCACTGGTCGATAGAGAGAGGATTCCCTTCTCATCGATCTCCTTCTCCAGTTTATCTCCTATCTCGATCCCGATCTCCTCTTCCGTTTTATAACCAAACAGCTTGATGCTGATATCCGCTTGAGGAACGGGGTATTCGCACATCTGACAGGCAGTCCGGAACGTGTACCCTGAGGGAGGAGCAACGTCGCCCTTTTCCATCCCGCTCAGCAAATCCTTTGTGAGCTTCTCCCCACCCTTGCCCTCATGGGCGAGCTTTGCATAATCCGGTACCTCAAAAGTCCCGGGGCAATCGATCCCGATCAGACAGAGGTTTTCCAATTTGACCTGGAGAAATTTCGTCAGCTCGACGATCGCCCGGATCTCGCATGGCTTCAACACCGCGGCGACTTTCTTACCCAGGTTCTTCACAGTGAGGCTGGAGGCAACCCGGGCGGATTGAACGGGCATGGTAGGTGAAAGGGCACATACGCCAGCCAGTTTTTGAGGATCCCGGATCAATGCCTGAACGTACCCATCTCCGGCGGGAATCGCTTTCGGAATAAGAATGGCCTCCACAACCCCTTTTTCCAGCAGCGATTTCAAGAAGCCGCTGATGGCCTCCTCAACCTTTCCCCCCGTCACTTTAATGGCCGCCTGTTTTGCCATCTATAGTTCTCCTTTCCTTCATTGGAAACCAACGTAATCGTGTCCGCCCTGTACCTACACATCCTTTTCAAACCGCTGACCCCGTTGCTCCTTAACGCAGGCTGAAGCCTGCGGCTACAAGCACTATTTCGCCCTGCGCTACGCGTGGTTCTTACGCATCCCAGAGCTGTTTCATCGGGTTGGGCCCCATTTTCTTCAGTTCTCCCACCATTCGCGTCACCGTATCGGCAAAAAGCTTTCCTTCGCTGGCGCTGATCCATCGGAGCCAGATCCGATTATCGGTAAAACCCATCTCGGTGAGAATGCCTTTCAGAATGGCCACTCTCCTTCGGGCCTTGTAGTTACCCGTCTGATAATGGCAGTCACCGGGATGGCATCCTCCGATCAAGACGCCATCCGCTCCATCCATCAGGGCCTTCAGGGCATAGATGGTATCGACCGCGCCCGAACACATCAGGTGGATGACCCGAATGTTGGGAGGATACTGCTGCCGGGTCGTCCCGGCAAGATCCGCTCCCGTGTACGTGCACCAGTGGCAAAGGAAGGCTACGATCCTCGGTTCAAATTCCGCCATGTGTTTCCTCCTTACTATTAATACACAAAAAGTGTCACTGATCCGTGTCAGAGGGAACGGTGGACACGCTCCGCTTTGTCCACCCTACTGCTTAATCATCAAAATTCAAAATCCGAATATCGAAATCCGAAACAAATTCAAAATTCAAATGCCCGAAAACAGGTCAAACGAAAACATTCTCTTTGGAGTTTTGATCATTTGAGATTGTTTCGAATTTCGGATTTCGTGCTTCGAATTTATTGATCAATCCAGGGCTGCATCGAGAACAGCCATGTTCAGTCCCTTTTCAAAATTACGCTGCTGGGAGGCTGCGTTCCGGCACACAACCACGCACGATCCACACGCCTGGCAGAGCGCTCCATTAACCTCCGCCTTCCCTTCTTCTTCATCGATCACTCTGGCCTGATAAGGACATACCGAAACGCAGAGGCCGCATCCGCAGCAGAGCCTTTTGATCACATAGGCCAGGTTTGCCTTCTCCTCCACTACATCTTTCGCAAGGAGGGCCCCGGCCCTGGCAGCCGCTGCATTCCCCTGGGAGATCACGTCCTCGATGAAATTGGGCGAATGACAGAGACCGGAGAAGAATTTTCCACGATCCACGGAATCGAGGGGCGCGGACTTGGGATTGGCCTCCAGGAAGAATCCATCCGGGTTGAGATCGACATCAAAAATTCTGGCCAGCTCACGATTATCATTGGGCTCAATTCCGGTGCTGAGAACGACGCGATCCGCCGAAAGGCTTACCTGACTATTCAACGCCGGGTCATGCAGTGATACCTGGAGCCCGCCATTTCGCATGGTAATCTCCGGCTTGTTCTCCAGGCCGTACCGGATGAAGACAACCCCCTTCTCCCTCGCAGCATGGTAATAGGTCTCATAAAATCCGTAGGTCCTCACATCGCGATAGAGCACATAAATATTCGCCTGGGGATTTTTCTCCTTCAGCTTCAGGGCGTTTTTCACCGCATGACCGCAGCAGATTCGGCTGCAATAGGGATGTTCCTCATCCCTTGAGCCCACGCACTGGATCATTACGACCGAGTGGATGTCCTTCAATCCCCCGCCGTTGGTGTGGATCAACTTCTCCAGTTGCCGCTGGGTTATCACCCTCGTATCTTCTCCGTAGAGATAACCCTTAGGCGTAATTTCTTTACCCCCTGTAGCAAGAATCAACGCTCCCTGGTCGAGAACCTTTTCCCCGTCCTGTGAGCGAACCGTCGTCCTGTAGTGGCCGTTCTTCTTCTCGCAATCGATCACCTCCGATCCGAGATAGAGATGGATCGCTCCGGTATTGGTCACACCCTTGATCAGATCCTGCAAAAGGACCCCCGGATCGGATCCCCTGAGCGTGTAGCAGGATTCCCTCAGGTTGCCACCCAAATCCTTTTCTTTCTCAATCAGATCGACTTCGTACCCCTGCTCTGCCAGGCGAAGAGAGGCCGTCATGCCGGCGGCGCCACCACCCACCACCAATCCTTTCTTCTCGACCTTCTGTTTCCCCTTCCGGATGGGCAGAATCCTTCTGGCCCTTTCCACTCCGATACGGATCAGGACCATCGCCTTCTCGGTGGCCAGTTGCGGATGATCCCGATGGACCCAGGCACACTGTTCCCGGATGTTGGCATACTCGATCAGATAGGGATTGAATCCCATTCCCTTCGCCATCTCCTCCATGGGGGCACGAAGCTCCCGGTGGGAACAGCCTGCGATGACGACCCGGTTGAGGGCGTGTTCTCCGATCCTCTTCTTGATGACGTCCATGTCCTCGGGCTGGCAGGCGAGCCCGATCTCTTCGACATGGACCACCTCCCTCAGCCCCTTTGTTTTCTCAACGAGCTCGGGGATGGAGAGGGTCTTCTTCAGCTCCTCCCCGCAGTGGCAGACAAAGACGCCCACCCGAGGGATCTCCTCGCCCACGGCTCCTTCGAGAGGATACTCTTTCACAGAAAGGGCGAGAGGCTCGGCTGAAAGAAAGGACTGAACCGCGGCAGCAGCACTCGAACCCTCCACGGCCGTCTCCGGAATGTCCTTGGGCCCTCGAAAAGCGCCGCCCACAAAAATCCCGGCGACGGAGGTCTCGGCAGGGTGAAACTCCCTGGTCTGGCAGAAACCCTGTCGATTCAGATCGAGACCCATGCCCTGGGCAAGGTCTTTAATCGCCTTCGGCGGCGTGAATCCGAGGGAGAGGACGACCGCATCGAACTCCCTCTCTTTGAAGGTTCCATCTTCCTCAACATAGGTGATGACGAGGTTCTTCGTCCGCTGCAGCTCTTTGACCGAGGAGATGGCAGAGCGCCTGTATTCAATTCCGTATTCGGCTTTGGCCCTTTCATAGTACCGCTCGTAGTCCTTCCCCATGGGACGGATGTCCATGTAAAAGAAGGTGACCTTGAGATCGGGAGAGCGGTCTTTCGCAATCATCGCCTGCTTTGTGGCGTACATGCAGCAGATCGTGGAGCAGTGGTCCTGCCCGCAGGAAGGATCGCGCGATCCCACGCACTGGATGAAGGCCACCCGTTCGATCTTCTTTCCATCCGAGGTCCGGATCGGAAGTCCCTGTGTGGGGCTCGACGTGGAAAGGAGCCGCTCAAACTGAATGCTCGTCATCACGTTTTCGTAGCGCCCAAAACCATACTCCCCTTTCTTCTGGGCCACAAAAGGCTCAAACCCGAAACCGAGGACAATGGCACCGACCTGGATCGTCTCCTCCTCCTCTTTCATATCGAGATCGATCGCACCGGGATTGCAGACCGAAACACACTCCCCGCACCGGATGCAGGTTTTCGGATCGATGACGAGGCTGTGAGGAATCGCCTGGGGGAAGGGAAGATAGATGGCCTTTCTCTTTTCCAGCCCTCCTCCGAACTCCCTCTCCACCTCCACCGGACAGACCTTGATGCAGGCCTCACAGAGGGTGCATCGTTTGGGGTCGACCATCCGAGGTTTTCGAATGATGGAGACCTTAAAATCGCCTCCCCTGCCCTCAATCTTTGTCACCTCGGAATAAGGCAGCAGCTCAATCCTGTCATGAAGATGACATTCATAGATCGGGCAGAAAGCCGGGGGCGTGGGACTCATGAAACAGACCCCGCAGGAGTTTGTTGGAAAAGTCTTATCCAACAGGGGGAAGTAACCGCCTATGGCCGGTCCCTGCTCCAGGAGGAAAACCTTCCTCCCCATTTCCGCCAGGAGAAGGGCGGACTGCATTCCTGAAATCCCCGCGCCGATGACGAGCGCCGCTCCCTTGTCACCTCTCATCTTTTCCTGTGCCATCTCTTTCCCTTCGTTAAATTCGAAATTCGAATATCGCAATCCGAAACAAATCCAAAATTCAAATGATCGAGAAAATGTAGGGCAAACCTTTAGGTTTGCGTTTGGGTTCCGCAAGGCTAAAGCCTTGCCCTACGACACTTGTTTAAGGCTTGAGGCTGGAGGTCTATAAGGCAATAGATTTTGCCTCAGCCCTCTCACCTTAAGCCTATTACGCATCTACGCCAGTCTCATCGATTCGAGCAGTGGTTTGGGTGAGATCATGTGTTTCTTCCACCACCGGTCCCTGTTCTCTGCATCAAAGGCAACGCCCATCAATTCGGTGAAGTAGAAGACCGGAAAATTCTCGTCCTGCCTCATCTCCAGATTGGCCTGACAGAGACCGCAAGAGGTGACCAGACACTGGGCATCGGCCTCTTTGGCCATCGACACAATCTTTCCCACGAGCTTCTTCACCTCATCGCCGTAAGTGAGGGCGAGGTCCGCACCACAGCAATCGATCTTATAGGACCAATTCACGGGCTCCGCTCCGAGAGCCTTCATGAGTCGATCCAGGGTCTGAGGGTTTTCCGGATCGTCGAGGTTCGTCACCTTCGGATGGCGGACGAGGGCGCACCCATAGTAACAGGCCGTTTTCAGCCCTCCCAATGGTTTCTTCACCGTTTCCCGAACCCTCTCCAGCCCGATTCCGTTCACGACCACATCCATCAATGCCTTGATCTCAAAAGAGGGCTGATATGTAAACCCCACGATCCCCTCGACCTCTTTTCGCTTTGCCTCATCGTTTTTCAGGGCATGCTCAGCCCTCTTGAGCATGTTGAAACATCCCGCACACGGAATGACGAGAGGACCGGCATTGGTGGACTGGGCAATGGCGATGTTTCTTGCCGGAAGACAGAGAGAAAGAAGATGGTTGATGCTGTGAGTTGCCGCAGCGCCGCAGCAGTTCCAATCCTCGATTTCCACCATCTCGACCTCGAGCGCCTTGAACACGGCGTGAGCAGAAAGTCCATACTCCAGAGAGGTGGAGTGGTCCGTACATCCTGGAAAATAAGAGAATCTCATTCTATGCCTCCAAAGATTCTGGAAGAATGGAAGAATGGAATAATGGAATAATGGGTATAAATGCGAATACAAATCCCTTTACCCTTCATTCCGTTATTCCACGGTCGTCCCGATTTTTCTCCCGTCATTCCAACATCCCACCTTTCCAATATTCCATATCTTGATATTCCATCATTCTATTATCCCATTTTTCCCGTTCATTTTCCCTTTTGACATTTCTCAAAAATCCTTTTGATCTCCTGCCTGCCCTTGATGAAATCGGGCAGGAGTGGAATCTTTCCTTTCAGAAAAAGCTTCATTCCGGGGCCGAGGTCTGTGAGGAAGTCCCTGCTTCTCAATTTGTAGTCGATCAGCATGGTCGCCTCGTGGACGCGGCCTCCCCGCCGGATGCTCTGGACAAAGGCTTCATGAAGGAGATGAATATTTTTCTCTTTGGCGTGCACCCCTTCTTCAATCGCCATCTCCCTTAACGCATCCATCAGGACGCCGATATCGATCTCGTTCGGGCACCGCGTCCCGCAGGTCTCACAGGAGACGCAGAGCCAGATGGCGGAACTTCCGAGCACCGCCTCCTTCATGCCGAGCTGGATCATCCGGATGATATTGTTGGGCCGGATATCCATTAAGGGTGCCGTGGGACAGCCTGCCGTGCATTTCAGACATTGATAGCAGAGACTCAGGTCCTCCCCGCTTCGCTTCTTGGCCTTTTCCAGGAAGAGGGGATCCACTTTCCCCACGTTCACAGAAGTGTTCAATTCCATCTTTCCTCCCTTCTGACTCCTAACCACTCCGTTCATGAAAGGCGCATGCAATGCGCCCCTACAGTTTTTTCCGCTATGCGCTATGCCATTTTCTACGGAATGAACGTATCAATCATATCCAGAACCTGGCCTGAAGAGGCGTTTCGAAGCTCACAGGAAAAATTGGGACATGAAGCAACGCAGGCGCCACACCCCTGACAGAGGGCCTGATGAACAACGGAAATGCCTCGATGAGGCTCTACTTCCCGAGCCTCGTAGGGACAGATCTCAACGCAGATGCCGCAGCCGCTGCAAATCCCCTCTTCCACAAAGGCGATCAGAGGGTCCTGCAAAAGCTTATCTGTCGAGAGAAGGGCCTGAATTTTACTCGCCGTCGCAGAGGCCTGGGATACGGTGTCTGAAATGTCTTTCGGTCCCTGGCCGCAGCCGGCAAGATAGATCCCCTTGGTCGAGCTCTCCACCGGATAGAGCTTGATATGGGCTTCTGTGAGAAACCCGTGCCGGTCCACGGTAGCCCTCAGCTTCCCGGCAAGCTCTTTCACTCCCTGGCTTGGAACGATGGCTGTCGCGAGAACCACCAGGTCCGCTCCGACCTCCACTGCCTTCCCCGTCAGGGTATCCGTTCCCAGAATTCTCACCTTTCCATCGTCCTGATAAATCCTGGCGACCCGGCCTCTAAGATAAAGGAGCTTCTCCTCTTCAATCGTCTTCTGAAGGAATTCTTCATACCCCTTGCTGTCGGAGCGGATGTCCATGTAAAAAATATACGGCTGCCCGTCAGGTACCTGGTTCTTATAAATCTTTGCATGCTTCGCCGTATACATGCAGCAGACCCTGGAGCAGTAGGGCATATATCGGTCCGGGTCTCTCGATGCCACGCACTGGATGAAGACCACTTCCTTGGGCGTCTTGCCATCCGAGGGACGCACGATCCTGCCCTGGGTTGGTCCGCCGGGTGAAAGCATCCGCTCAAAGGCAAGGCCGTCGATCACGTCCGGGATCGCACCATATCCGTATTCGCCCAGTTGTTCCTTGGGATAGAGATCATAGCCCGTAGCAACAACAATGGCTCCAACCTTCTCCTCGAACCTCTCGTCCTGCTGCCCGAATTCTATCGCCCCTTCAGGGCAGGTCTCTTCACATCGTCTGCAACTCTGATCGATAAAGAAGAGGCACCGATTCCGGTCGATCGCCGGCCTGTTGGGAACGCTCCCGGGAGAAAGGATATCGATTGCCTTGCGCATTCCCAGGCCTCTCTCAAATGAGGAGACGTATTCCACAGGACAGTGTTTGATACAGATCCCACACCCGGTGCACTTCTCCCGGACGACAGAGGTCGCCTTTTTGCGGATAGCGAGGTCAAAGTTTCCAATGTAGCCCTTCACCTCTTCCAGCTCGGAATGGCAGCAAAGGCCGATCTTCGGATGTCTCTCCACCTCCAGGGCCTTTGCGTGGAGGCCGTCGAAGGCAGGATCAAGATCGGGAAAGGTCCTCGAAAGCTGGGCCATATGCCCTCCCAGAGAAGAGTCCCGCTCCACGAGGACCACTTCATATCCTCCCTCAGCCAGGTCGAGAGCGGCAGTCATCCCCGCGATTCCGCCTCCGATCACGAGGACTCTTCGGGTGATGGGAACGGCAATCGCCTCGAGCATCTCGTTCTTTCCCACTTTCTCAAGGGTTGCCTGAATGATCTCCCCTGCCTTCCGTGTCGCCTCCTCCTTCTCCTTCTGATGGACCCAGCTACACTGTTCCCGGATATTGGCAATCTCGCAGAGGTAAGGATTCATGCCCTCAGAGCGCACGGCCTTCCGGAAGGTGTTCTCATGCATGCTCGGCGAGCAACAGGCCACCACCACACCTTCCAGGCCTTTCTCACGGATGGCCTCCCGGATGGTCTGCTGTCCAGGCTCAGAGCACATGTAGATGTAGTCCGTGCTGTGAGCGACGTCCTCAATCTCGCCCATTTTCGCAGCGACCGATTTCACATCAACGGTCCCCGCGATGTTGACCCCGCAATGACAAATAAAAACTCCCAGTCTTCTCATCGATCAGACCAATAGGAATATTGGAATGATGGAATATCGGGTTTTGAAAACATAACAAAGAAAAATGTTTCAGACATTCCAACATCCATTCTTCAATTACCGCAAGAGGAACGTTGGAGTAAGGAATATTCGAGAAAGAGGGTTGCGAAACATCTCTCGTTCTTAGCTTTTCCCAGTATTCCAATATTCCAGTATTCCATTCTTCCATTCTCTTTTAGTGTTTTGCAAAGAGCCCTTGGACTTTGCTGGCCGCAGCATTGGCATGGGCCACAGCATCGGCGATGTCCTTTGGGCCCTGGGCGCAGCCCGCGATGTAGATTCCTTCCACGTTGGTCTCGACCGGCCGGAGCTTTCTCTCGGCTTCGGTCAAAAAACCAAAATCATCCGCAATGATTCCAAGTTTTGTCGCCAGTTCCCTGGTTTCCGTATGGGGAACTATGGCTGTGGCCAGAACCACCATGTCCGCAGAAACCTCCACCTTCTTCCCTGTCAAGGTATCGGCACCCCAGATCACCACTTTCCCGTCATCCCGAAAAATCCGGGAAACCCTTCCCCTCAAGTAGAGGATGCCCTCTTCTTCCATCCCCTGCTGGATGAATTCTTCGTATCCTTTCCCGGTAGAACGGATGTCCATATAAAAGATATAGGCCTGCCCATCATGGACCTTATGTTTGTAAAGGCGCGCATGCTTGGCCGTGTACATGCAGCAGACCCTGGAGCAATAAGGCATATATCGTTCGGGATCCCTCGATCCCGTGCACTGGATGAAGACCACTTCCTTAGGGATCTTTCCGTCCGAGGGCCGCCGGATCTCGCCCGTTGTCGGCCCGGAGGCGGAGTTGAGCCTTTCAAAGGCAAGGCCGTCGATCACATCGGGAACCTCACCATAGCCATACTCGCCGAATCTCTCCTTCGGCAGAAGATCGAAACCCACGGCCGCAACGATCGCCCCGACCTTTTCCTCTATAAAACGATCCTTCTGTTCATAGTCGATCGCCCCAACCGGGCAGATCTTTTCACAGACCCGGCATTTGCCTTCCCGGAAGTAGCGGCAGACCGATGGATTGATCACAGGCTTATTGGGGACTGCCTGAGGCGAGAGGGTATAGATCGCCTTGCCCTGCCCCATTCCTCGATCAAACTCGGATGGCGTCTTCGACGGGCACTTCTGCTGGCAGAGACCGCAGCCCGTGCACTTCTCCCAGTCCACGAAGCCTGCCTTTCTCCGGATCCTGACCGAAAAGTCTCCCGCCTTTCCTCTGACCTCGTCCACTTCGGAATAGGTAAGAAGCCTGATCCTGGGATGCTGCCCTGTCTCGACCGTCTTGGGTGTCAGGGTGCACTGGGCGCAGTCGAGGGTGGGAAAGGTTTCTGAAAGCTGGAGCAT
>Ga0209777_10004343_pt1 | contig 16812 bp, 7 predicted proteins | sample FrelakmetHBP12HB_FD_187147 | JGI IMG/M metagenome (GOLD analysis project Ga0209777, IMG submission 187147) | Freshwater lake sediment microbial communities from the University of Notre Dame, USA, for methane emissions studies -HBP12 HB (SPAdes)... | ecosystem: Environmental > Aquatic >...
ATCGGTGGCTCATCGTAACCCTCCTCCACGTCCCTGCATTCGGGTTACACCTCCCACGGCGCGACGGGTTACATTCTTAAATGTCTCGACGGCACCTCACCGGTTACATTTAACACGTCTCGATACGCCTCCATGCATTTGATTGCGAATTCGGTTAGAATTGCCGGGGTTCAGGCGGGCTACGCGGTTGTATTCTGAAGCGCAACTCCTCAGGAGGTTCCTATGGCGAATGAACACTCGGCGGATCAAGGATGCACGCTCAAGCTAATCCTCGTTCCAAGTCTAATCACACTGGCGGTCACCATTCTGCGTTTGGTGGGAGAACTCCAGCACTGGTCGCCGGTGTTTTTTAACCGCGCGGGGGGCGGCGGCGGCGCGGTGGTCGGAATCTCGTGGCTGGCGCCGATCTTTGGCATCTACTTTGCCTTGAAACTGGCGGGAAGCGGCGCGCGGCCGGGAAGCCTGGGAAAAGCTGCGCTCTTTACAGTCGTCGGGTTATTGGTAATGGTTGGCGGCGGTGTATTGCTGGGATTAGGCCTGGGTCGTAACTTCGCAATTGCACTGGGAGGATTCATCGTGCTCGCGGCCGCGGCTGTTATCCCGATGGCGGGTTGGCCTGCGCTCACGAAAACTTTAATCGCTTACGGGTATGCAGCAAGGATTCCCGTGGCGATCATTATGTTCCTCGCGATGCAAGGCAACTGGGGAACGCACTACGACGCTGCAGCGCCACCCTTCGATGCGATGCCCTTGCTGACGAGGTACCTGGAGCTTGGGCTTCTTCCCCAGCTCATTATCTGGATCGCTTTCACAGTGATCACCGGCTCACTGCTCGGCATCATCGCGGTCGCGATCTTTTGCCGCCCAGCGCCTGCGGCGCAAGCAACACCGTAAGCGATGCCTTCACCGCGGAGACGCTGAGGTGTTCTGAAATTTGAAATCTCAGATTTGAAATCTCAAATTTGAAATTTCAAAGCGCCTCCGCGGTGAGCGGCGTCTCGGGGATGGCTCCCCACCTTCCCACGATCGGGGACGCTGTGGGTAGCGCAGAGTTTCGCTTTCCAGAAACTCTGCGGCTTTTCCTCGGTTCCCAAAACAATTGCCGCAGAGTTTGAAGAGCACAAACTCTGCGCTACACACTCCTCATGCCGGGGCCTCGGCGCCACGATCAGGATCGAAGTGAAAATCATTCTCGCCTCCGCGACTGCGCAAGCCAAAGCAATCCGTGAAAAGAAAATCTCCTCCGAAGAACTGGTCAGCGACTACATCGCGGGCATCGCCGAAGTCAATCCCAAACTCAACGCAGTGGTGCAACTGGCTGCCGAATCCGCGCGTGCGCAGGCGCGGGAGGCGGACCAGGCCCTGGCGCGCGGCGAGCCTAAGGGGCCCCTGCACGGCATTCCATTCACGCTCAAAGACGCCATTGAAACGGCCGGTGTCATTTGCACGGGCGGAACGCAAGGGCGCGCTTCCTACGTGCCCACCGAGGACGCGACGGTCGTCAAACGCCTGAAAGCAGCTGGCGGCATCCTCTTGGGGAAAACCAACTGCCCGGAGCTGGGCTGGGCGTGGGAATCCGACAACCTCATCTACGGCCGCACGAACAACCCCTTTGACCTTTCGCTTTCTCCCGGCGGCTCGAGCGGCGGGGAATCGGCGATCATTGCCGCTGGGGGCTCGGCATTCGGCCTGGGCAGCGATGCGGGCGGCAGCGTTCGCTTTCCCGCGCATTGCACGGGGATCACCGCTATCAAGCCGACCTCGGGACGGGTCCCACGGACCGGCCACTTCCCGGGCCCGGGCGGCCTGCTCGATGCGCTCTGGCAGATCGGTCCACTGGCTCGCTACGTCGAAGACCTGAGCCTGGTGCTTCCACTCATCTCGGGAGTTGACGGGCGCGATGCGGCGATCGTGCCCGTACCGCTGCAAAACCCGGAACCCGACAAACTCGGGAGCCTGCGAATCGCTTTCCACACCGATAACGGAATCGTGTCCCCAACCAAAGAAATTGCCTCGGCTGTTGAAAGGGCGGCAAGAGCCCTCATCGACGCGGGCCTGGTCGTGGAAGAGGCGCGCCCGCCCGTTATCAGGCAGACCTATGAGATCTTTCTTGGACTCTTCACGGCTGACGGCGGTGCAGGGATTGAAGCGGTGCTTCGCGAAGCCGGCACGACGAGGATTCACCCCCTCATGCAGCGCGTGCTCGAACTCCAGCGGGCCCACGCGAAGTCCATGCCTGAATTCGCCGCTCTGGTTGGCCGCTGGGATGCCTTCCGTCGCGAGATGCTGTCCTTCCTGGCGCGATATGATGCGATCCTGTGTCCCGTTTGCGCCTTCCCCGGCATGGTCCACGGCTCGACGTACGACCGCCTCCCCGCCTTCAGCTACACGATGACTTATAACCTCACTGGTTGGCCGGCCGCGGTGGTTCGTGTGGGAGCCTCATCGGAGGGGCTGCCCATTGGGGTGCAGATTGCGGCCGGGCCTTGGCGCGAGGACGTTGCCTTGGCGGTGGCCCGGCTCTTGGAGGAACGCCTGGGAGGATTTCAGCCTCCGGCACTATGAAGACGGGAGTAGGCAGAAGGCAGAAGGCAGAAAGCAGAAGGCGGTGGCGTAGCGCGTAGTTTTGCCTTCCAGAAATCCGTCGGCTAACGGACGGCTTTCCCTCTGAGCGCAGACCTCGCTCCCGCCCTGCGGGATCTGCGGCTTTTCCGGCCGGGCCGGAACAGGCAGTAGGCAGTCAGAAGTGGGGGATAGAAATCATCGAGAAGGTTTCTGTTCACTATTCACTATTCACTATTCACTATTCACGATTCACGATTCACGATTCACGGTTCTTCCGACCATGCACGTTCCGACGCACTTGGCGATTTCCTGGCTGGTAGGTCATCGGCTGCCGGAGCGCCGCGACCGAAGGTTAGTTGCCTGGGCGGGGATAGCGCCCGACCTGGACTCGCTCTCGCTACTGGCGGGCGCGCAGGCGTTCAGCAAATATCATCACAGCGTTGCCCACGGCATTGTGGGGGCACTAGTGGTCACCGCTCTGCTTACGGCCTTTGCCCGGGACAAACTAAAGGTGGCGCTGCTGGCTCTGGTCACCTTCCACCTGCATCTGGTTTGCGATCTCATCGGCGCGGGCAGAGACTGGCCCATTGTTTACCTGGCGCCCTTCAACAAATTCGAGTATTTCTCACCCTATGGCTGGCCGCTCGCCTCCTGGCAGAACGCCACGATCACGCTGGTGGCTCTGGCGCTCATCGCATGGATTGGCGTCGTGCGTGGTTACACTTTCGTTGAGACTTTCGCCTCAGCCAAGGCGGACGCTGGCGTAGTAGAAGTCTTGCGTCGCCGGTTTGGTCGGGGAAATATAAGGACAGAGACAGTAGCTCGGAAGTAGGAAATGGAGCCCCACTTCCTACTTCCTACTTCCTATTTCCTACTTCCGTTTTTCCCTACCTAAAACAGAAACTTCAGCCCGAATTGGATCGATCGCGGCTCGTACGCCTGAAGGATCCGGCCGAAGAAGGGATTGGGAATTGCGTAAGAATTAATCCCCGGAACGCTCGTGAACTGGCCTTCCTGGCTGAAAGGCTGGTGGTAGTTCGCTTGGTTAAACAGATTAAAGAACTCCACGCGGAACTGGAGGTTCCTGCGCTCGCCGGCGCCCAGATAAGTGTTCTTCAGGACCGAGAAGTCGAAATTGAACAGCCTGGGACCGATAAAGCTATTGCGGGGCAGCGACCCGGACTGGAAGTTGAATGTCGGCCCAACGTAAAAGGCGCTCTGACCCGAAGTCCCTGAGCACGGGGAGCCGAAGGAGCCGTTGTTGCACCCTGCCGGCACGCCATTGTCGATCGCACCGCCAGGATTACTGTTATTGATGGCGGGTGCGCCGACCAGATTTGGCCGGAGGGGCACGCCAAAGAAGTCGCCATACACAGTAAAAGGCTGACCTGTCTGGAATGTGGTGATGCCGGCCACCTGCCAGCCGCTGCCGAGGGCCCGCAGCCGTTCTGTCTTGGGCAGCTCGTAAGTGTAGTAAGCGACCACTCGGTGGCGAATATCGAAGTCGGAGCTGGCGCGCTCGCCTTGGAGGTTGGACGAGTTCATCGTGTCATTGGGAAGCTGATCCGCCGTGGTGATGCTGGGGAAGCCGGGGCGAAGGCTGAGAGTGGGGTTGGCGTTATTGAGAGCCGCAAATTGGTCGGCGTTGATGCTTTGGATGGATTGTATGAGGCTCGCTCCGGTGGGCGAGAGCAGGAACACGGGCGGCGTATAGGATGAGGCATTGTCAATCGAATGCGCCCAAAGGTAATGGACGTGCACGCTCAGGCCGTGAAATCCACGGGTATCAAAGCGCGCCTGGAGAGAATTGAAGTTGGAAGTCCCGCTGGTCTCCTGATTGATTACAGAGTCCGAAGCGGTGCCGTAGGCAGACGAAACACTATGGTACGCGCGCGGCAGGCACGCATACGGAGCGCTGACAAACACCTCCTGGGTGCATTCGAGCAGCAGCCGGTTGCGCAGCAGCCTGCGGCCCATCGAGCCCACATACGACAATTCGAACATCGCCTTGTTGCCCAAGCGTTGCTCAATTCCCGCGTAGAATTGGTGCACGTAAGGTGTATGGGTATTCGGGTCGCGCGCCGTGATGGAATAGGGTTGCGCAAACCAGAGGGACCCCGACCCGGACCCGTATTGGCCAGTGTTCGGGTTATAACTCTCACCTGAAAGATTGAACAGACCTACGCCATCTTGCCAGAAACCGTTGGAGGAGGCTTGGTTAGTCAAGGGGAAGCCCCCGGGGAAGGTATCCCCCAAAGCGAAGTAGGGGAAGAACGACATGGCCTGGGTGACGAACGGGGGATTGAGGAGCATGTTGACGGAGGGCTGGAGCGACATCTGGTCGTACATGAGCGCGTACCCGGCGCGGAAGACCGTCTTGCCCTGATTTCGCGGGTCCCATGCCAAGCCAAAGTGAGGGCCGAAATTCTTCAAGTCGGTTCTGAAGCCGGCGGGCGGCACCCAAGAGCTCGCGGTACCCAGAGTGGCCCCGTCGCTGTCATAGATGGTCTGGGCAGGATCCGCTACGCGCATCAGGCATACTGGACTTAGGTTGCCCAAAGCATTCTTGCACGTATAGGGAAAATCGTTCACCAGGCGGTTGCGAGCTTCAACGGGGGCCTGTTCAATTTCATAACGAAGACCGATAGTCATCGTAACGTTCGGTCGCGCTCGCCAAGTGTCCTGAATGAACGAGCCGAGAGCGTTGTCATGGAAGCTGCGTTCGAAGCCCCCGCCGAACGAGGGGCTGACACGCGCAATCGAGCCCAGGTCACCCACGCCGCTCAAATCTCCCTCTGTGGAGTTAAAGAAAGAGAGGAGGCCCCTCCCTGCCCCACCATTATCTGTATTCAGCCCGTTGTAGCGGTATTCGCCTCCGAACTTGACCACGTGGCGGCCGCGCGTGTGGCTAAGATTATCTGCCACCGAAGTGACGTTGTCAGCGCGGTTGCTGGGAGTGGCAAAGCTGCCGCCCAGATTGGCGTAAGACCCGCTAGTCCAATCAAACCCTCCGATCAATACGGAAGGGAGGCCCTTGTTGGTGAAGTTCAGGTTGTTGAAAACTCCCGAGGGGTCCAGCGTGTTGTCAAGGGGCAAGCTCGTAAGGCGGAAGCGATTCCAGCCCACTCGAAACTCGTTGACCGTCCGGTTGCTGATTTCACCCACCAGGTTATAGCTGAAGTTCTGGTTTCGGCCGGTCACCCCAATGCCATCTCCGGGATAATTCGAGTTTTGGGGCAATGAGCCCCCCTGAACCTGATTGATGCGCTGGAGGTTGTGCTTGAAGCTCATGCTCAGGCGATCGCTCGCACGGAAATCGATGCGCCCCAGAACGTTATCTGAGTGGGTGAAATTCTGCGACTGCCCGGCAAAAAACGCGCCCGTGGAATCTTGTATCAACACAGGCACTCCGGTAGCCTGGCTGGTGAAAGTGGTATACGCCAGGTCCCCGTGCTGCGGATTGCTCACCGGAGTGCCGATATTGTCGGTCACGGTGCTTGTCGGAACGTTGGGCTGGGGATAATACCCCAGCAGTTTTGTGCCTCGGTCGCTGCTCGGGAACGCAGCGAATGTGGAGGGCGGAAGACCATTAGCACTGTCTATGAAGTTGAGGCAAGCCTGGGGATCACGGCAAGTACTGTCCGGGACGCGCTCGAAAACCGGCCGCGGGTCCTGGGCCCTGAAGCTCTCCCAGTTGACGAAGAAAAAGGCCTTGTCCTTCACCAGGCGGCCACCCACGTTCGCGCCGAACTGGTTCTGGTTGAAATGTGGGTCCTGGCCACTTACAAAGCTACTGGCCAGCGCAGAGTCGCTCATGACCGAGGTGGGATACTTGGCCCCAGTGCATTGGTTGCTTAGGCCACAGGCAACGGGATCAAAGGCTGCCGGCCCACGTAAGACGTTGTTCAATCGCGCTTCCTGCGCGAAGGCATCAAACGAGCCGCCGCCGTAAGCGGAGAGCGCGTTCTGGCTGCTCAGGGCGGAATTGCGATTGAACTCGAAAAGCGAACCGTGCAGGGTGTTGAGGCCGCTGCGGCTGATGGTATTGATTTGGGCGCCACCATTGCGGCCATATTCGGCCGGAGAAGCGCTGGTCTGGACGCGAAATTCCTGCATGGCCTCCACAATCTGGAAGGGCAGCGTCTGGTTGATGGTGTAATCGTTGTTATCCACGCCGTCCAAGAGGAAATTGTTCATGTTGGCGCGCACCCCGTTCACTACAAGCGAGGCGCCTTCGAGCGGCGATCCTTGCTCGGTGGGGTAGGTGCCGGGGACCAAGAGGGCCAATTGGAAGAAGTCGCGATTAGCAAGGGGCAGGGTGCGAATGACCCGGGTGTCGATGACACCACCCATCATCGTGTTCACCACGTCAAGCGATACGGTGGGGCTTGGGGCCGCGCGGTGCGGGGCGCGGGCCGCCTCCGCCGCCACCTGCTCCGCAGTAACGGGCGGGGGGGTGGGGGGCGTCGGGGTAGTGGTCGGCGTTGGGGTAGGAGTCGGCGTTGGGGGAGTTGGCGGTGTCGGTTGAGTTGTCGGCGTCACCTCGGGGGTCGGGGGTGCGTGCGCTGGCTCCACGGGCTTGGCGGGGGCCTCAGCCGCGGCCAAGGACTGCAAAACGAAGGGAGGCAGCACTACTTTATTGTCCCCTACGTTAATCTCCACGTCGGTGCGAAAGTCGGGACTGAATCCCCTCATGTCCACCGAGAGGATGTAGCCGGCAGCCGGAGGAACGCTGGGAAAAGTATAGCCGCCATTGGCATCGGTGGTCTGCGCCTGTGAGAAACCGGTGTTGGCGTTGATCAGTCGCACCGTAACACCGGGGACCGCGGCGGCAGCCTGATCATAAACATATCCCGACACAACGGCATTCTGGGTGGCAGCCCTGAGCGCTGAACTGGTCAGGAGAATCCCAACACCCGCCAGGACAAGCAGCCATCGCCGAGCGGACATACCGATTGAAGTTCGCACACCACTAGTGCTCATATGATCCTCCCCTGTAGTGCCGACAAGAACCGACGCAAATACCCTCGAAGCAGTTTTATGAATGCTAGTCGGCCTACCATTTTTTGTCAAGGCATATGTGCCGCGAGACAGACTGCCTTTCGAAAACCTAGCGCCCCGACTTGCCCCTACCTATCCCGATGCAAGGTATCGGGATGCTCTCGATCAGGATTCAGGGGGGATGCCGGCAAGATGCCTGCGCTACGGAGTGGCAACTTTCGAATAGAGGTCCAGGATTTTCGGCGAGACGTACTTCTGGGGCGGAGGCTGGAATCCCTGGCCACTGCTCTTGGCTGCCTGGAAATCGGCGACCGCCTGACTTTTTTCGCCCGAGTCCTTCTCGCCGGATAGAAAGTAAAGCGTGCTGTGGACGGCGCCGCTGAAGAAGTAAGCCAGCCCCTTTTTCTGACCATTATGGTCGATGTAATTCTTGAGGTTGTGCTGGGCCCCCTCGAGATCGCCAGCATAGTAAGCCTTCAGGCCCGCGCGCAGAGTCTCATCGCCGGCGGTGGATTGCCCCGTCCCCCCAGCAGGCTTGTTGTGAGTCGGTGGTGGGTTGCCTCCTGCGACTTCTCCGCCCCCCGACGGCGCTTTCTCTGTAGCCTTCTCGATCCTTCGCAGATAATTCTGGGCTTCTGCCGCGTCCGGCCCGGCCGCGCTGACCACCTTATCGAAATCGAGTTTAGCGTTAGCATAATCACGGGCTTTGTAAAGGCGGACCCCGTCTTCGAAGGTCTTGACGATCTCTTTGTCGTGGCCCTGTTTTTCGATCGCTTCTTGAATCTTCGCCAGGTAGTCTCGCGCCTCGCCGGCCTTCGGTCCGTTCGCGCTGGTCACCTTGTTGAAGGCTTCTCGGGCTTCGGGATAGCTTCGAGCTTTGAAGAGGCGCACGCCATCGTCGAAGTTCTTGTTCGCCGCGTCTTCGGCGTGCTGCTTACCGGCCGCATCGTTAATCTTCTTCACGTAGTCAAGGGCCTTGTCACGATAGGCGTGATTTTTCAACCCCCCGACACTGGCGGACTGCACAAACTTTTGCCGTGCGTCCTCGTATTGTCCCTGGTTGAACAATTGGACGCCCTGGTTGAACGCGTCCTCCTCCGATTTTTGCAGCTTCTTGACCTGGTCGCAGGATATCTTCAGGTACATCTGACTCTGCTTGTCGCCGGGGTTCTCCTTATTGAGGGCCTTAAAGGCCTCACAAGCGTCTTCCATTTTGGTGCCATTAAACAGGTCCATGGCATGCTGGCTTCGCACCTCAAAGCTCTCCTGAGCTGAGGCGGAGCGCGGAATACCAAACAGGAGCGCCACGAGCAAGCAGGCGCCGAAAAGGAGGCGCGCGCTGCTATTTCGGGACCAGCTCATCCACCATGTCATCGATCTTCACCTGCGGAAATGGATAATTCGTAGAAGCGACTTCACCGGATTTCACGGTCACTTCCACTTGACCCTCGCCCTGATCGTTCTTCAATTGGATGACGTAATCTCCCGGGGGCAACTCCAACTGCAGAGGAGTTTGTTGCCCCGCCATGTTCATGTCCTTCCCTTGCTTGGTCTTCACGCTGACCACATCCGCCCAAGGCGTAGAGGTCACCTTCGCGTACCCGACTTTGCCTCCGTGCGGAACCACCATCCAAACAACCACTGCCACCAGGACCAGGACGCCGGCGGCTACGCCAGCCCATAAGGTCATGGGCTTCTTTTTCGCGACAGGGGGGAAAGTTACACTCACCGGCGGCGGCGCCGTCACTGGACGGGCAGGAGCAGCCACTGCCGGCTTTGCTGTGACGGGTTTGGGAGCCGCGGGAATCGCCGGCGTTTGAGGCGGCGCAGGCTGCGGGACAGCACCTCGATCCCGCTCTGCGGGACTCGGGGCCGCAGGCGTCCCTCGACTCGGCTCGGGGGCCTGAGCCTCCCGAGGGGGAGTCGAATCCGCCGCCGGACGGACCGGCTGAGGAAGGGGCACGGGAAGCGACGGAACTGTGGACGTCGCCGGCGCTGCCGGCTGCGTCGGGACAGGTCCCGACTTTTTCGAGGCAGGCCGCCGTGCTGGCTCACTGGGAGGTGCAACCTTCTCGTGGCGCACGGGAGGTGCCTGCAGCGCTTCTCTCAAGCGCTTTTGCGACTCCATCAGGGAGGAAGGATCGGGAGCCGCGGGGCTGGGGGGACGGACCGCCGGCACCGGCTGGATAATCGTCTGCCGCTGGGCAAGTTTCTGGTCGCGCTGGTGGGCTTCCTCCCGCAGCGTGGCTGCTTCGCTCGCGAGGTCCGGGAATTGCCCTGCCTGCCACTCGGGAGAGGAAAGCAATTCGGCGGCTTCCCGGAACTGCATTCGGCCCATGGCAAGCCGTGCTTCCTCCAATTGCTTGACCAAGCGGTTGCGGAGCGAAGCGCTCACGGCCTCCTGGAGCTTCTGCTGTCCGGTCAGCAGCAGGGGATCGTCAGGGTAAGTGCGCAAAGCCGCGCGCAGCAAGCTCCCGGCCTCGCGAAAGTGCTCGCTGGTGAGGCTTTCTTCCATCTGCGCCAGCGTCTGCTGGATTGAGCTGAGCTTGTCGAGAGCCTCCCGGGCTTGGGTGTAGGTTTGCGGAAACCGGGGATCCTTGAGATAGGCCTTCGGCGCCGCGTCCAGCACCGCCACAGCCTTGGTGGGATCGCCCACCTGGAGCCAGTGGAGCGCCTGCTCCAGAATCTCCTCGCGCCGCTGTTCGTATCTTCGCCGCTGAACCTGTGCTGAGGAGAGGACTTCGGCAACCTCGCTGGAAGGCGTCTCGCGTTGATTCTCCACGAGCAGCCGGATGGCCTCTTCAAAATTCTCTTCCCGCAGGAGGGCTTGCGCGCGGGCCAGCAGTTGACGGACCTGTTCTTGCCGCTGTTGTTCGGCCCGTTGCTCGCGCGCGAACTGCAGCAGGTCAATCACTTCGGGCGACTCCCCGCTGCGCTTCACTGCCGCTTGGAGAGTCCCAATGGCGCGCTCGAAATCACGGGCACGAATCAGCTCGTTAGCCTGCCGAATCGCCGTCTGGCGCACGTCTTCCAGCGCCGCCGCCTCCTGCGCTTCCTGAACCGTCCTGAGGTAAGCGATCAGCCGCGCGTCGTCGGGGGCCGTCTCCAGCGTCTTTTCCAGGATGCCGATGGCCGCGGCGAAGTCGTTCTTCTGAAAGAAGTCCCGTGCCGCCTGAAGCTGCTGATCGACGTAGCGGCGCTTCTTCTGAACTTCTCCCAGCCTGGCCGCCTGGGCGCGCAGCTTGACCACCTGGGAATTGTTCGGGAATTCCCCCAGGGCCCGGTCGGACTGCTGGAGGGCGAGATCAAAGTTCTCGCCGGCAATCGCTTCCTGGATGTCCGCCAGGTGCTGGTTCAGGACCTTTTTCCGCTCTTCCTTCTGCTGGCCTTCCCGCGCCGAACCCATCAGCGACTCGATCTCAAGGTTGACGGGATCGAGTTGGTGCGCTTTCTCCAGCAGGTTGAGCGCGGCCGCGAAGTCCCTCTCCGAAAGGGAAGCTTGAGCGGACTCGAGCAACTGGCGCACTTGCATCTGCCGCTTTTGTTCGGCCTTTTGCTCGCGCGCGAATTGCAGGAGGTCGGCCAACTCGGGCGACTGCCCGCTGCGCTCGATCGTAGACTGGAGAGTCCGGATGGCGCCGTCAAAATCCCGGGAGCGAATCTGCTCGTTGGCCTGCCGGATCGCCGTCTGTCGCTCCTTTTCCAGCGCCGCAACCTCTTCCGCTTCCCGAACCGTCCTGAGGTAACCGGTCAGTCGCGCGTCGCCGGGAACCTTCTCCAGGGTGCTTTCCAAAACCCCGATGGCCGAAGCAAAGTCATTTTTCTGGAAGCAATCCCGCGCCGCCTGGAGCTGCTGCTCGACGTAGCGGCGCCTCTTTTGAACTTCCCCGAGCTTGGCCGCCTGGGCGCGCAGCTTGCCCAACTGCGAATTGTCCGGAAATTCTTCCAGGGCCTGGTCGGCCCGCTGGAGGGCAAGATCGAAGTTCTCTCCGCTAATCGCTTCCTGGATATCCGCCAAGCGCTGGGTGAGGAGTTTCCTGTGCTCTTCCTTCTGCTGGCCCTCGCGTGCCGAACGAATCAGCGACTCAATTTCCAGGTTGACGGGATCGATCTGGTGCGCTTTCTCCAGCAGGTCGAGCGCGGCGGCAAAGTCCCTCCCCGACAAGTAGGCTTGGGCCGACTCCAGGAACTGGCGAACTTGCGCCTGGCGCTCCTGATCGGCCAGCTCCCTCTTTACCCACTCGAGCAACTGCTGGGCGCGTTCGTGTTGGGGATCGAGCGCCAGAAGTTTTTCCACCGCCTCCTTGGTCCCGGGCAGATCGCCGGCGGTAGCCAACTCTTCGGCGCGCTCACGGAGGCGCGCCATCTCCCGATTCCGCTCCCGTTCCTCGACGGCGTGTTGCCTGCCTTTCTGCGCCTGCGCGTTCTCCGGATCCATACGGAGAACCTCGTCGAGCAGCTCGACCGCGTCATCGAACATTCCATTTTGCAAGGCCTGCCGAGCCTGGCGCAGGCCCTGATCGATCTTCTCCTGCGCCTGGCGGGTCTGAATCTCACCTTGGACCCTGCCCAGCATGGTCCTCGCCAGGTCGTGATGGCTGTCGATTTCCAGGACTTTCTGCAAGGCCTCGCGGGCCAGGGTGAGATTGCCCGCCTCCATGAACTGCTCGCCCTCATTCACGTACACTTCCATCATGTGGCGCTTGAGGTAGTCCGCCTGCTGCTGGAGGTCGAAGGCGAGATCTTCAGCGTTCTGGTAACGTTCGGTGCGCTCTTTGGCCGTGGCCTTGGCGACGATCTCATCCAGGGGGGGCGGACAATTCTGCACCTGCGTGCTGAGGGCGGGCAGCACATCGTTCAAAACCTTGAAAATAATCGTCGGCACGTTGTCCGCGGCAAACGGATTGTGATTCGTGAGCAGCTCGTAAAGGATCACGCCTACGGCGAAGATGTCGGAGCGAGCATCCACCGGCTTGCCCCGGATCTGCTCCGGAGACATGTACATCGGGGTCCCCAACACCAGCCCCGTGCGCGTCATCGAGGCCTCGTTGAGCCGGGCAATCCCGAAATCCACGATCTTCACCATCCCGTCATTCAGGACCATGATGTTGGCGGGCTTGACGTCGCGATGCACAATGCCGTGCTGGTGCGCGTAGTGCAGCCCCCGGCAAGTCTGCATAATCAGGTCCAGCTTGCGATAGGCCGTGAGGTCTTTGCGCGAGCGGATGATTCTCTCCAGCGACTCCCCTTCCAGGAATTGCATGGCGATGAAGGGGATTCCTTCCGCCTCGTCAATGTCATATATAGTGACAATGTTGGGATGGTTCAGTTGGCCCGCGGATTCGGCTTCACGGTAAAAGCGCTTCAGCAGGTCCGCGTCCCCTGCCAGGTTGGCCGACATGGTCTTCAGCGCCACCGGCCGGTGCAGGCGCGGGTCCTCCGCCAGGTAGACTACGCCCATAGCTCCACGCCCGAGCTCCGACTTGATGACGTACTTACCTAGCTTGGTTGGTGTGGCCAAACACTCCCCACTAGAAACCTATGCGGCTTACACACTTCGACCCACTATCTCGCATCATAACATAACACGCCACTTTAGTCAGTTCAAGTGAGGGGAAAGAGGGTTCCGATGGGCTGCGCGGGGGAGTGCATAACGATCAGTCGGGAGGGTGCGCAAGGATACCTCTTGAGCGGCGGTTTCAGGACGGGGGCGAGTTGAAGGAGGGGAATGGAGGGCGTCGGGCGGCGGAGTCCGTCAGCGGGCTGGGGGGAAGCGGCGGTACTGCGGAGTTTCGCTGTGGAAAACTCTCCGGTACCGCCACCGGCTCCATTTTCAGCTGAGGCGGGACAGATCCAGGTATATAATTTGCTGCAGTCCTGAGAATAGTGGAACCCATGGACTCTCGTATCCGCAATCAGCGTTCCCGCAGCATGGTCAGGAGTACCACAAATGGGCGACAACTTCGTTGGCCAAAGCGCATTCTCCCGTCGTCGTAAGCTGTATGAATTCATAAGGAATGGCCAGCACGGGCCGGAAGTTTTGGATGAGTTGCTCCCACAAGGCCAGCCCCATCTCTACGAGAAACAGTTGTGGGACTACAAATTGGAACTACCTTATCTGCCGACTGTGCGGAAAGCGACTGAGGCCGAGAAGCAAAGCTATCAAGCTGGGATGGCTGAGATCGTCAAAGATGTCGTGTCCTTTTACAACTCCTACGGTGGTTACCTAGTGATCGGCGTGGGCAACCAGCCGAGGGAGATCGTTGGATTCGAAAGACATTTCGACTGCGGCGATTTGATTAGGCTCACTCTATCGGCAACGCGCCACGAGGTGGACTGCCATTTTGCCCTGATCGACTGTGAAACTCCCTCGGGAAAGAAAAGGGTAGGGCTTCTCCTCATTCCAAGAAGGGCAGAGAGCATGGAGCCCGCGCAATTCCTCCGGGACGCACCCGCTTCTGATAACGGGAAAAGGGCCTATAGACGCAATGACATATATTTCCGTCAGGGCGATGAATGCAGGCCAGCGAAAGACTCTGAAGACTATAGTTTTCTTTGCTCCCAAGGACGTCGCCAATTCCTGCTTGGCACTAGTCTCGGGTTGACCACTGCCCTAAGCAACAACTTGGGCCCTCGCGATCCTGGGTTTATACGGTTTATTGGGCGCGAAGAATACCTCCAAAAATTGTGGTACTGGTTGTGCGAAAAATACAAACCCTGCAAAGTGCTTACGGGGCTTGGTGGCGTTGGCAAAACTACGATCGCGCGTGAGTTCTCGGAGGAGTTGACTCGTAATTCCCCCTTCGGGCTCGAAGCAGTGATCTGGCTTAGCGCAAAGCAACAGTTCTTTGCGGCAGGGATCGACAAGTTCATGCCCGCTTCTCGTGTTGATTTTGAGAATGTGGACACGATGCTCCGGAAGCTGTATCTGGAATTGGGGTCGCCTGATGAGACCCTAGATCACGAATGGGCTCGTGATGAACTGATGGAAGAAGTTGTCAAAACACTTCGGGTCATGCCCGCACTCGTTGTGGTGGACGACGTTGACACTCTTGAAGTAAACGACCAGCAGGATATGTTCCATACGATGCTAAACATCATGGGGCGGACCATGGGGACAGGTCAAGTTCCATCGCGAGCATTGTTGACTTCCCGGCTGGACCTCGGGGCCGCAGAGGGGCAGAAAATTCACGTAGAGGGCCTGAGCGTCTCCGAATTTGCGGAATATGTTGAAATGACAGCCAAGAACATGAATCTTCCTTGGACCCTAGGGCGGGAGTCAAAGCTGATGAAAAAGTTCCGCCAATCTACCGATGGCTCGCCTATATTCGCGGCCTCTATCCTTCGCCTGGCCCAACTAGGTGAAAGCCTCGATAAGGCCCTAGTGACCTGGAAGGGCAGTAGTGGAGAAAAGGTGAGAAAATTTGCGTTCGACAGGGAACTGGGCAAGCTTGATGAGTCCCAGGCGAGGACTCTATATGGCGCCTGCATTCTCCGTGAGACGTCACTTCTTGAATTGCAGCAAGTGACCGAAAGCAACGACACACTCCTGAGGGACGATATTGCTGAACTTAGAAAGTACCACCTATTGGCATCCGGTAATGACGCTGCTAGAGGCGGCACAACACTAATTGTTCCAAGTGGAATTCGGCTCATGATTGACCAAGTTAAGACCCATGTCCGTGACCCGAAAAGGCTGGAACGAGCATGCTTGAGGGCGCGAGCAGCATCTCCCCAACTGACAAGCGACCACGGCAGCACAATCAATCTCGTAATTGCCCTCTTGAGAGCAAATAAGCAGGATGAGGCTTTGGAAGTCGCCCAGATTGCAAATAAGAAATACCGTGATGACCCCAACCTACAATGCTTGTTGGGTAGAGTGCACCTCCGTACAAACCCACCCGACCCTCGAAACGCCGACATGTCCTTCCGAAGAGCATATGAGCTGGGATGCAGTCGTACCGAGCTGATGCGGCATTGGATTGAGGCAAAGCAGCAGCTACAGGATTGGATTGGAGTAATTGAAGTCACCCGCCTTGCTGATAAGCGTGGAGTCGGTTCACAGAACGTGCTCTATCGCGTCCGTGCGTATAACATTCTTGGCGACCTGGCGGTAGGGAGAGGGGATCTCGACGGAGCGACGAAGCACTACCTAGATGGGGTGGGAGAGATCAATGACGGTTTTAGGGAAGAGCGGGTCCGCGGCTGTGTTGCAGAACTGAAAGATCTTCGCGATTCCCTCCTAGAGAACTATCTAATGCTCGTTGATCGAATGTCGCCTGAACCGGACGAGTATCTCAATATATGGCTGGCGACATACGATGCTTTCAAGTTCGGTCTCCGACATCCGATGCTGCTGGAACATGGCGCCGAGAAGCTCAAGACTTGGTGGAGGGCTGTCGAGGGGCGAGACCGCCACGATCCGAAGGCAGAAGCCCATTTGCGAAAAGGAATTGAGAACCTTGGTTTCATGACCAGCAGATTGACATCGGAGGGTTGGCCTTACACCGGAGTGATCACAAGTCTACAAAGCGCGAAGCGTATTCTCACCTCAGGACTTTCGGGTTAGTGCGACGTTACCAGGACGGTAGACGGGCTTGCCAGCAGCAGGAGAGGACTTGCTGGCAAGGTCTGACGAGCCTCCGAAATTTCGTGACCCGGGCGAGAAGGATCCGGCATTCTGAGCGTGCGTCGACGGGGCGAAGGAGGCTTCCCCACCCAGCCGTGGCCGCGAGAAGTACGGGCGGTTCGCGTCAGGCGAGCCGTCCACTGACGGGAACCGCCCCTACGCCGCAACGTGGTGACCCTAGGGGCGCCGCGCGAAAAACCATTTAGAGTCGCGTTCTCCAGTACCCAGGGCGCCGATGACCATGCGCGACGGCCAGGACTTGGATGGCGGAGGGTAGCTCTCGGTAAACCACCGCAAAAGGAAAGCGGTGAAGCAGGAATCTTCGGGTACCAAACGGACCCGCGGGCCAGCGTTGCGGCGCTCTAGCAATCATGCCGATGCTTGGGCAAGGTCGTTGGCAAATTTCGAGGCGGTCGGCTCACTGCGTATATAGTACCTATCAAAAGCCGCTTCGTACTCTGCGCTTGCTTCCTGGTGAAACTCGACCGATTTAGCGGCCATGAGTAAGTCTGGCCGAAACCCGGCGACGGACCTCCTCTCAGGGAACGGTTTTGGCTTTGCCGGAATCAAGGTCCGCGATGCGGCGGGCGATTTCTTCGTTCCAGGCGGCTTCCACG
>Ga0209777_10004344_pt1 | contig 16808 bp, 11 predicted proteins | sample FrelakmetHBP12HB_FD_187147 | JGI IMG/M metagenome (GOLD analysis project Ga0209777, IMG submission 187147) | Freshwater lake sediment microbial communities from the University of Notre Dame, USA, for methane emissions studies -HBP12 HB (SPAdes)... | ecosystem: Environmental > Aquatic >...
GGGGGTTCGAATCCCTCCTGGCCTGCCAAGTATACCTGAAACTTAATCTTAAAAGGTCCTTGGAGAGTATGAAGAAGGTCAAAACAAAGAAGAAAAATAGGATGATCGAATCTGAACCCAGGTTCGTGGATAAAGCTGTCCAGACGGAGAAGGAGGAGGAGATCTCGATCGTACCCAAAGGCAAAGAAAAAGGAAGCCTAAAAAAGCCAAGCTCTAAAGAAGAGCCGTCAGAGGGACTGGCCGCCAGATGGGTTGGGAAGAACCAGTGGATAGTTCAGATCAAAGATTTCTTTCGTGAGGTTCGCATCGAACTTAAAAAGGTAACTTGGCCTTCTCGAAAAGAGACGATCGCAGCAACCGGCATGGTGATTTTTTTATCCATTCTGGTAGCTTTTTTCCTGGGACTGCTGGATGTGGGGCTGGCCAAGGCGGTAGGAACAATTTTAAGAAGATCATAGAATAAAGAGGCGGGCTTGTGGAACACAAATGGTATATTATTCATACCTATTCCGGTTTTGAGCATAAGGTAAAACAGGCCTTGGAGGAGCATATCAAGTCCCTGGCGAAAGAGGAATTCTTCTCGGAGATTTTGGTCCCAACAGAAAAAGTGGTGGAACTGGTGAAAGGGGAACGCAAGACCTCATCCCGAAAATTTTATCCGGGTTATATACTGGTTCGAATGGATCTTAATGATGAAACCTGGCATTTGATAAAAGATACTCCCAAGGTGACCGGGTTTGTCGGAGAGAAAAACAAACCTGTTCCTATCCCGGATGAAGAGGCCCGGAAGGTCATTGAACAAATGGCTGAAGGGGCCGTTAAACCCAAACCCAAATTCTATTTTGAAGAAGGGGATGAAGTACGGGTGACTGATGGACCTTTTTCCAGTTTTAACGGGGTAGTTGATGAAGTTAAGCCGGACAAGGGCAAGATCAAGGTGTTGATTAGTATCTTCGGCCGCGCTACCCCTGTAGAACTCGACTTTGTCCAAGTGGCCAAATTGTAAAAGCAGAAACCAGAATCCGGAAGTCAGGATTAAGAACACAGGCGTTGCTTCTTTTTAAGGGTCTTCATTCTGAATTCTGGCTCTCGAATCCTGGATTCTAAGTTTTAAAAATATGTGGTTGGGATTTATGAAGGAGAACAGACACAATGGCTAAAAAAATCGTCGCCTATATTAAACTGCAGGTTGCAGCGGCCCAAGCCAATCCCTCACCGCCGATAGGTCCCGCCCTCGGTCAACATGGGGTCAATATTATGGAGTTTTGTAAGGCTTTTAATGTCCGAACACAAGGTCAGGAAGGCATGATTATACCGGTGGTGATCACTGTTTTTTCCGATCGGTCTTTTACCTTTATTACCAAGACTCCGCCTGCGTCGATTTTATTAAAAAAGGCAGCTCAGATTGCCAAGGGTTCCAAAACCCCGAATCGTGAGAATGTTGGCAAAGTCAGTCCGGCGCAAATTGAAGAAATAGCAAAACTCAAAATGCCTGACTTAAATGCCAACACCCTGGAAGCAGCCAAGAGGATCATTGAAGGGACAGCGCTAAGCATGGGGATTGAGATTGGATAAAATTGTTAGAGAGGTGGATTAGATCATTATGTCAGATAGAGGGAAAAAATATAAAAAAGCCGTTCAACAAGTCGATCGAACTAAACGCTATCCCTTAGAAGAGGCGATTCAGTTGGCTTTATCCTCTTCTTTTACCCGCTTTGATGAAACCGTGGATATGGCGGTTCGTTTGGGGGTAGATCCCCGCCATGCCGACCAAATGGTCCGTGGGGCCGTAGTCCTGCCCAACGGGACGGGAAAAGCTACTCGGGTCTTGGTCTTTGCCAAGGGAGAAAAGGAAAGGGAGGCCTTAGAGGCCGGGGCCGATGTTGTGGGGGCCGAAGAGGTTGTTGAAAAAATCAAAGGTGGCTGGATGGATTTTGACAAAGTTGTAGCCACACCGGATTTGATGGGTACAGTAGGAAAGATCGGGAAGATTTTGGGCCCAAGAGGCTTGATGCCCAACGCAAAGACCGGCACCGTGACCTTTGATGTGGCCAAGGCAGTCAAGGAGATCAAGGCTGGGAAGATTGAGTTTCGGGCGGAAAAAAATGGGATTATACATGCCCCGGTAGGGCGGGTTTCCTTTGGTGCAGAAAAACTGATCCCCAACATCATGTCCTTGTTTGAGACCCTCATGCGACTGAAGCCTGCCAGCAGCAAGGGGACCTATTTAAAAAGTGTTACCATTTCGACCACCATGGGACCGGGGATCAAGATAGATCCCTCATTTGTCAAAGAAATAGCTAAATAAAAAAGGGGACAAGGATTCCAGGGGTCAAGGGTTTAAGTGAACTCCTGTGAAATTTATAAACAACGAGTTGAATCCTCAAATCTTTGAACCCTTCGAAAAATTGGTTTTAGAGTCGAAGACTGTAGGTGCCTTACCAAAGGAATAAATGAACACGTTCAGCCTACCGAGACTCTGAGGAAAATGGACTCAGCCGTCGGCGTCACGGACTTTAAAACCTTTGTGAAAACTTAAAGAGAAAGGAGGGACCTATCGTTGAAACGGGCGGAGAAGGAAAAGATCGTGGCCGACCTCCATCAACGTTTAACCCAAGCCAGGGCCGTTTTTATTACCGACTTCCGCGGGTTGAATGTCGGGTCGATGAACCGCTTGCGCCGGGAACTGCGACAGGGTGGTAATGAGTTTCAGGTAATAAAAAATACCTTGTTCAAAAGGGCTTCTCAGGAAACCCCTATTTCAGCCCTGGAAGATCTTTTTGTCGGTCCTTGCGGGATCACCCTGAGCTATCAAGATCCGATGGCCTCAGCTAAGATCTTGGCAGACTTTGCCAAGGACCGGGAGACCTTTGTCTTCAAGGGAGGTGTACTGGAAGGAAAACCTATTTCAGGGGAGGGGATCCGGCAATTGTCCAAAATGCCTCCCCGAGATGTTTTATTGGGACAAGTATTATCATCGCTCATTGCCGTGCCCATCAGTTTGGTATCTACCCTGGCCGGGATCATTCAGAAATTTATGGGGACCTTAAAGGCTATTGAAGAACAAAAAGCCGAGGTTTAAGAAGAAATAAGGAGGATTTATTACGATGGCTGAGAAAAAGAAGATAACCAAAGAAGAGGTGATAGAGTTTATATCGAGCATGACGGTTTTAGAACTGTCTGAGTTGGTTAAGGAACTGGAAGATAAATTTGGAGTTAAGGCCTCGGCTCCGGTCATGGCCGTAGCCGGTGTGGCTCCAGCAGCCGGGGATGGCCCGGCCCAGGAGGAACAAACGGAATTTTCAGTAATCATCACCGGGGTGGGAGACAAAAAGATCCAGGTGATTAAAGAAGTCCGGGCTATTACCAGCTTGGGATTGAAAGAGGCCAAGGATGCGGTAGAAAACCTGCCGAACACCATTAAAGAAGGGGTCTCCAAGGAAGAGGCAGGAAAAATTAAAAAACAACTGGAAGAGGCCGGGGCTACAATAGAAATTAAATAGCCTGGTTTTAAAACGAAACTTTCAATCCTCACCTTTCTCTTTTTTCCTTGCGACCCAAGAAACGATGGGAAGGTGAGGATTCTACTTACAGAGGATCTTGAGGTACTCAGGATAAATCGAGATTTCACTTCATTGAAATCAAATAAGGAGAAAGAATGAAGGAACATTCTATTCACAATGTTCGTTTTCGAAAAAATTTCGGGCGGATCGACAAAATTATAGACATTCCCAATTTAATCGATATGCAGAAGCACTCCTATGAGCGGTTTCTGCAAAAAGATACGGATCCCGAGCAGCGGGAGAACGTGGGGCTTCAGGGAGTATTTAAAAGCGTATTCCCGATTCGGGACTTCAGTGGTATGTCCTCATTGGAATTTGTTCGCTATTCTTTTGGAGAGGTCAAGTATGATGTGACTGAATGCCTCCAGAGAGGTATGACCTTTGAAGTACCGATGAAAATAACCGTTCGCCTCATCGTCTACGATCTGGATAAAGATACCGGCAGTCAGACCATCCGGGACATTAAAGAACAAGAAATCTATTTCGGGACCATCCCCCTGATGACCGACAATGGGACCTTTATCATCAATGGGACGGAACGTGTGGTTGTCAGCCAGCTTCACCGTTCCCCAGGGATCTTTTTTGATCATGATAAAGGTAAGACCCATAGCAGCGGCCGTTTGTTATATTCGGCCCGGATTATCCCCTTAAGGGGATCCTGGATTGACTTGGAGTTTGATTCCAAAAATATCGTCTATGTTCGGATCGACCGCCGTCGCAAATTCCCGGTTACCATTTTGTTAAAGGCCCTGGGATACAGCAATCAGGATTTATTGAATTTCTTTTATGAGCGGGAACGGATCACTATTGAAGACGGGAAGCTGAGGAGGGAAGTTAATCCTGATTTTCTGATGGGCAAAAAGGCACCCCGAGACATTATCCACCCCTCGACCGGTGAAGTGATAGCCAGGAAAAACAAAAAAATAAACAAAAAAATTATCAAGATGCTTCAGGAGGCTCGGATTACCTCACTCCCGGCCAAGAGTGAAGATATTGAAGGTTTTTATCTGGCCCAAGATGTGGTTGATCCAAGAACGGGCGAAATCGTTGCGGCCAGTAATGAGGCTCTGACCCGTGGAAATTTGGATCTGATTATGCAAAAAAAGATTTCTTATTTTGATCTGCTTTTCATAGACGGACTCAACGTCAGTTCTTCTCTTCGGGATACTCTGATGGTAGACAAAATATCCGATATGGAAGAGGCTATCCTGGAAATCTACAAAAAATTACGTCCGAGCAATCCCCCAACCCTAGAGGTGGCTAACAACTTTTTCCAAAATCTATTTTTCAAAACGGAAAATTATGACCTTTCATCTGTGGGCCGTCTTAAATTAAATCGAAGATTGGGACAAGAGATTCCTTTAGGCGAGAGGACCTTGCGCAAAGAAGATATCTTATTAGCCGTCAAGAAGCTGATAGAACTGAAAGACACCAATGGGCCGGTGGATGATATCGATCATCTGGGAAACCGGCGGGTTAGGGCCGTAGGTGAACTCCTGGAAAACCAATACCGCATCGGCTTGGTTCGTATGGAGCGGACGATCAAAGAGCGGATGACTTTGCAGGAGATTGAAACTCTCATGCCCCATGATTTGATTAATCCCAAACCGGTGGCGGCAGTAGTTAAGGAATTTTTTGGAACCAGTCAGCTCTCACAGTTCATGGACCAAACCAACCCCCTTTCAGAAATTACCCACAAAAGACGGTTAAGCGCCTTGGGACCGGGTGGGTTGACCCGGGAACGGGCCGGATTTGAGGTCCGAGATGTTCATCCCACGCATTACGGACGGATTTGTCCAATAGAAACCCCTGAAGGCCCTAATATCGGTTTGATCGTTTCCTTGAGTACCTATGCCCGGGTCAATGAATTTGGGTTTATTGAAACCCCTTATAGGACGGTCAAGGATGGGGTCGTATCACGGCAGGTTAATTTTTTGAGTGCCATGGATGAAAAAGATCTCAATATCGCCCAGGCCAATATGTTGTTAGATCGATCGGGAAAAATCATGGATTCCATTGTTTCCGCTCGAAGGGACGGCGAATTCGTCATGGTCAATCAAGAAGAGGAAACTATTCATTTAATGGACGTGTCGCCGAACCAACTGGTCAGCGTAGCGGCTTCCTTGATCCCCTTTCTGGAAAACGATGATGCCAACCGAGCCTTGATGGGATCTAATATGCAGCGCCAAGCCGTCCCACTGTTGGCCTGTCGGGCTCCGATTATCGGGACCGGCATTGAGGAAGTAGTGGCTCGGGATTCAGGGGTCACCGTAGTGGCTAAACAGGACGGGATTGTTGAGGATGTGGATGCCGACCGGATAGTGGTCCGTTATCTCTCGGACAAAGAATCGGAAAAGACTTTGGGAGCCGATGTGGAAATTTACAAACTGACCAAATTCCAGCGTTCGAATCAAAATACCTGTTTTAACCAAAAACCGATTATTCGGAAAGGAGATATTGTTGGAAAGGGGCAGGTCATAGCCGACGGGCCGTCCACCGAACGAGGGGAACTGGCCTTGGGTCGGAATGTCATGGTGGCCTTTATGTCCTGGGGCGGGTATAATTTTGAAGATTCGATCTTGGTGGGAGAACATCTGGTTCAAGACGATGTTTTTACATCCATCCACATTGAAGAATTTGAATTGATCGCCCGGGACACCAAACTGGGAAGAGAAGAGATTACCCGGGATATCCCCAACCTGGGAGATGAATCCTTAAAGAATTTGGACGAAAGCGGGATTATCCACATCGGAGCTGAAGTAAAAGCTGGGGATATTCTGGTGGGAAAGATTACCCCCAAAGGGGAGACCCAACTTTCTCCTGAAGAAAAATTGCTTCGGGCAATTTTTGGCGAAAAGGCTGGCGATGTTAAAGACAGTTCTTTGCGGGTTCCGCCCGGGATAGAGGGGATCATCATCGATGCCAATGTCTTTTCTCGTAAAGGAGTTGAACGAGACGCCAGGTCCAAGGCCATAGAAGAGGAAGAGATCTCCCGGATTATGAAAGATCAAAATGATGAAATCCAGATCGTTCAGAGAGAAGCCTTGCTTCTTTTGAAAAAGGTATTGGCTGGAAAAATATCAGCGGGAACTATTAAAGATGATCGTAGCGATAAGGTCCTGATATCCAGGGGTGAGAAATTTACCTCCGAACGGCTGGCCAAGATCCCGGTAAAAAAATGGAAGGAACTCTCGGTTACCAAGGGAAAAGAACTGAAAGAGAAAGTTGACAAAATTATTAAAGATTATAAGGAACAAGTCAGTCTAATCAAAGAGGGATTTGAAGGGAAGATCGCTAAACTTAAAAGAGGGGATGAACTCCCCCCAGGCGTGGTCAAGATGGTCAAGGTCTACGTGGCTGTGAAACGAAAACTATCTGTGGGCGATAAGATGGCTGGCCGCCATGGAAATAAGGGGGTAGTCTCTCGGATTCTTCCCACTGAAGATATGCCCTATTTCGCCGACGGAACCCCGGTTGATATCGTTCTCAATCCCTTAGGAGTTCCTTCGAGAATGAATGTTGGTCAGGTTATGGAGACCCATTTAGGGTGGGTTTCACGGGAATTAGGAAAAAAGGTGGCCGAACTTCTCAATAACCTCGGGAAGGAGGGAGAAACTCGGCGTTTGATACGAAAAATTTATGAATCCAAAAAAGTGGAGGAGTATGTGGACAGCCTCTCTGAAGAAAATCTGCCTGTTTTGGCTGAACAGTTCGGGGAAGGGATTCATATGTCCACCCCCGTCTTTGACGGGGCTAAAGAAGAGGATATCCAGAGACTGCTTAAATTAGCCGGGTTGCCAGAATCAGGCCAAACCATTCTCTATGACGGTCGGACCGGCCAACCCTTTGACCGTCCGATAACCGTTGGGGTCATGTACATGATGAAATTGCATCATTTGGTCGATGATAAGATACATGCCCGTTCTATCGGTCCTTATTCGTTAGTCACCCAGCAGCCCTTGGGGGGCAAGGCCCAGTTCGGCGGACAGCGTCTGGGGGAAATGGAGGTCTGGGCCATGGAAGCTTATGGGGCGGCCTTTACCTTACAAGAATTCTTGACTGTAAAATCGGATGATGTGGTGGGTCGGACCCGGATGTATGAAAAAATTGTCAAAGGGGATAATGTTCTGGAAGCCGGATTGCCCGAATCATTCAATGTCCTGGTTAAGGAATTACAGAGCTTGGGCCTTAATGTGGAGCTCTTGGAGGGAGAAACCCATCCAGATCATTCTTAAGTAAAGGAATGATTTAAAACATCAACCACCCTATGCTTCTTACCTCTTTTTGCGGAGGTCAAGGAGGGAAAAAGGAGTGAACTTTGGAAGATTTATTTAGCTATTTTGCCAAGCCTAAAGACCCGTTGAATTTTTATGCAGTAAAAATCTCTCTGGCCTCCCCGGAGAAGATCCGGGGATGGTCACATGGTGAGGTGAAAAAACCGGAGACCATCAATTACCGAACCTTCAAGCCGGAACGGGAGGGGCTCTTTTGTGCCAAAATATTCGGCCCGACGAAGGATTATGAGTGTAATTGTGGAAAATACAAACGAATGAAACATCGGGGAGTGGTTTGTGAAAAATGCGGGGTTGAGGTCATCCAGTCCAAGGTCCGCCGCGAACGGATGGGGCATATCGAACTGGCCAGCCCAGTAGCCCATATTTGGTTTTTGAAGAGCCTGCCCAGCAAAATCGGCACCCTTTTGGATCTGACCCTCAAAGAACTTGAAAAGGTACTTTATTTTGAAGCCTATATCGTTTTAGAGTCCCAGGAATCTTCTTTGCCTGTCCGAAGCCTGTTCTCCGAAGAGCGCTTTCGCCAGATTAAAGAAGAATTCGGAGACCATGTGACGGTTGGGATAGGGGCAGAAGCCATCCTGATTCTACTTAAAAACCTGGATTTGGAGGCCGAATCCAAAACCTTGCGGGAAGAGGCCCAAAAGACCCATTCGGAGGCTAAAAAGAAGAAGTTAATCAAGAGGCTGAAGGTCGTTGATGCCTTTAAGGATTCAGGAAACCGTCCCGAATGGATGGTTATGAATGTCATCCCGGTTTTACCGCCGGACCTCAGGCCTCTGGTTCCTTTAGATGGGGGGCGGTTTGCCACTTCCGATTTGAACGATCTTTATCGAAGGGTCATCAACCGGAACAATCGCTTAAAGCGACTCTTGGAACTAAATGCCCCAGATATCATAATTCGAAATGAAAAACGGATGCTTCAGGAAGCGGTAGATGTCCTCTTTGATAACGGACGGCGGGGCAAGGTGATCACCGGGACCAACAAGCGCCCTTTAAAGTCTTTAAGCGACATGCTGAAAGGCAAGCAGGGTCGATTCCGACAGAACCTATTAGGGAAACGAGTCGATTATTCCGGGCGATCGGTGATTGTCATCGGACCCAATTTGCGTTTACACCAGTGCGGTCTGCCTAAAAAAATGGCTTTGGAACTTTTTAAACCCTTTATCTATCAACGGCTGGAAGAAAAAGGATATGTAACCACCATTAAAACAGCCAAAAAGATGGTAGAAAAGGAGACCCCTGAGGTCTGGGATACCCTTGATGAAGTGGTTCGAGAATATCCGGTTCTGCTCAACAGGGCCCCAACGCTGCATCGCTTGGGCATTCAGGCCTTTGAACCAATCTTAGTCGAGGGAAAGGCCATCCAACTGCATCCTTTGGTCTGTACGGCTTTTAATGCCGATTTTGACGGAGACCAGATGGCCGTTCATATCCCCTTGTCCATCCAAGCCCAAATCGAGGCCAGAGTGCTGATGATGTCCACCAACAACATCCTTTCACCGGCCAATGGAGAACCGATTATTGTACCCTCCCAGGATATTATCCTGGGATTGTACTATATGACGCGAGACCGGTTGTTTGCCAAAGGGGAAGGGAAGATCTTTTATGGAGTGGAAGAAGTCCGCATAGCCTATGACGCAGGCGAGGTGGAACTACAAGCCCGGGTTAAAGTCCGTTTAAACGGTCGTTTAGTCGATACCACAGTTGGTCGGGTGCTTTTGGGGGAAGTGCTTCCTCCTGAGCTTCCATTTGATCGAATTAACCGGGTAATGACCAAAAAAGAGGTTCGGAAACTGATCGATGAATGTTATCGGAAGGCAGGCATCAAGCAGACCGTTCTATTAGCCGACCGATTAAAAGATATCGGATACCACTATGCGACCTTGTCAGGGATTTCAATCTCCGTCTCAGACATGAAGATTCCTCCTCAAAAAAAGGATATTTTGAAAAAGGCCGAAGAAGAAGTCCGAAAAGTTGAGAAACAATACACCGATGGGTTGATTACCGATGGTGAAAAATACAATAAACTGGTCGATATCTGGGCCAAGGCCAGTGAAGATGTGGCCCAGAAGATGATGCAAGTTATGGGTTCGGAAGTGTCGACCGACCCGGACCATAAGGAGCTCCAGGTTTCCAGTTTTAACCCTATCTTTATGATGACCGATTCCGGGGCTAGGGGGAGTAAGGATCAGATGAGACAATTGGCCGGAATGCGTGGCTTGATGGCCAAGCCTTCAGGAGAAATTATCGAGACACCGATTCGGGCAAATTTCCGTGAAGGATTGAGCGTTTTGGAGTACTTTATTTCCACCCACGGAGCACGAAAAGGGTTGGCCGATACGGCTCTCAAAACGGCCAATTCGGGATATCTGACCCGTCGGCTCGTAGATGTGTCCCAGGACGTGATCATTGGTGAAGAAGATTGTGGGACCATTGATGGGATTTTTGTCGAATCCCTCCGGGAAGCCGGGGAGGTGATTCAGCCCATCGGGGAGCGAATCTTGGGCCGGGTAACTTTAGAAGATATCAAAGACCCTTTTACGGAGGAGATACTGGTTAAGACCAACAGCGAAATCGATGAAGCGGCTGTAGAACGGATTGAAGAAGCAGGTATTGAGAAAGTCTTGATTCGTTCCGTGTTAACCTGCCAAAGCACTCGGGGAGTTTGTGCCAAGTGTTATGGTCGGGATCTGGCTTATGGAAAACAGGTTAATATTGGGGAGGCTATCGGGATTATTGCCGCTCAGTCGATCGGAGAGCCGGGGACTCAATTGACCATGCGGACCTTCCATATCGGCGGCGTGGCCAGTAAACGGGGGGAACAGACTACCCTCCAATCACGGACTGAAGGAAAGGTCCACTTTGCCCAGCTTCATACTGTTCAGAATCGCGACGGGGACCTGGTGGTTATGAACCGAAACGGGCAGATTTGTATACTGGATGAAAAGAATCGGGAGCGGGAACGGTATCCGCTTATTTATGGGACCCAGTTGAAAGTCAAAGACAGACAAATGGTCAAGGCCGGTACCTTACTGGCCAACTGGGACCCCTTTACCATCCCCATTATTACCGCTGTTTCCGGCCGGGTCAAGTTCGGTGATGTAACCGAAGGGGCAACCATGGAAGAACGACGGGATGTGGTTACGGGAAAGTCCAGTAAGGTCGTAGTCGAGTATCGGGATGCCGAGGTCCGACCGCGCATTTCCATTAAGGATGAGAGTGGGAAAACAGCCCGACTTCCGGATAGCAATTCCTTTGCCCGCTACCTCTTGCCTATAGGGGCCATCATGATGGTTTCCGAGGGGGATCCGGTTTTGGCCGGCGATGTGGTTGCCAAAATTCCCAGAGAGACCACCAAGACCAAGGATATCACCGGTGGTCTGCCCCGGGTGGCTGAACTATTTGAAGTTCGTAAACCCAAAGAACATGCGGTGATTACCGAAATCGACGGGATAGTTTCTTTCGGCAAGCATACCAAGGGAAAACGGAAGGTCATCGTTACCCCGGAAGTGGGCGAGGCCAAAGATTACCTGATTCCTAAGGGGAAACACGTGAGCGTGCAGGAAGGAGATATGATCCTGGCCGGCGAACCTTTGATGGACGGTTCGGCTAATCCTCATGACATTTTAAGTGTTAGCGGCATTAAAGAACTGGCCAAATATATGGTCAATGAAGTCCAGGAAGTCTATCGGCTTCAGGGGGTCAAGATCAACGACAAGCATATTGAAGTGATTGTCCGACAAATGTTGCGTAAAGTAAAAATCAAAGACCCTGGAGACACCGACTATTTGGTGGGAGACCATGTAGAACGACAAGTATTTAACCGGAAAAATCAAGAGATCCTGGCTCAAGGGGGTAAACCGGCCCAGGCCGAACCGTTGCTCCAGGGAATTACCAAGGCCTCTCTTTCCACCGATAGTTTTATCTCGGCGGCCTCTTTTCAAGAAACAACCAAAGTCTTAACCGATGCTTGTATTGCTGGCGAGAAGGATTTCCTGAGGGGCCTGAAAGAAAATGTTATTATGGGACGTTTGATCCCCGCTGGATCGGGAATGCCCATTTATCGAAAGATTTTACTTCCTCAGATTGAAGAAGGTGTGGAAAAAAAGCTTGACAATTAATCAAAATCATATTAATTATTGAACTTTTAACCTTTAACTGGTTAGACCAAAATTGGCAAAATTAAGGAAGGGGTATGGCCACCATTAATCAATTGATTCGCCAGGGCAGGGAACAAGTTAAAAGAAAGAATACAGCACCGGCTTTAAAAGGGTGTCCCCAAAAGCGGGGAGTGTGTATCCGAGTCTATACTTCAACACCTAAAAAACCTAATTCGGCACTTCGAAAAGTAGCCAGGGTGCGTTTAACTAACGGGATGGAGGTTACAACCTATATCCCAGGGATTGGACATAATCTCCAAGAGCACTCCGTGGTTTTAATTCGAGGTGGCCGGGTCAAGGATCTGCCTGGGGTTCGTTATCATATCATTCGAGGAACTTTGGACTCCATCGGGGTAGCGGATCGAAAAAACAGCCGATCCAAATATGGGGCCAAAAGACCTAAATAACAGGGGTCAAGTTCCGCCTTAGGGCGTGATTGGATCCTTTGGGAAGAAAAATAACAACTTAAATTAATTACAAAGAGGTCGGAATGCCAAGGAAAAGAGAAGTCATCCAGAGGGGAATCTTGCCCGATCCAAAATATCACAGCCCCCTGATGGCTAAATTTATCAATTCTCTGATGCGCAAAGGGAAAAAGAGTACAGCTGAGTCGATCTTCTATCGATCATTGGATTTACTTGCCAAGAAGACGGAAGAAGAGCCGATCAAAGTATTCGAAAAGGCCATCGAAAACGTCAAGCCGGTGATTGAGGTTAAATCCAGAAGGGTGGGAGGGTCCACATACCAGGTTCCTGTAGAAGTGAAGTCCAGCCGGCGAATTTCTCTCAGTATCCGCTGGGTCATCAGTTATGCCAAGGCCCGTGCTGAAAAAACCATGGAGAGCAAATTGGCCGCAGAGTTGCTGGATGCGGCCAATAACCGAGGGGCGGCCATAAAAAAGAAGGAAGACACCCATAAAATGGCCGAGGCCAATAAGGCCTTTGCCCACTACCGCTGGTAATGGGTGACTAAGGGTATGTTTGAAACTGGAAATGGAGTCATTGTTTGTCTGAGAAAGCTTTTTTGTCACGGATTCGGAATATAGGAATCATGGCCCATATAGATGCTGGAAAAACCACCACGACTGAAAGGATCCTTTACTATACCGGAGTATCCTACAAGATGGGGGAAGTTCACGAGGGGTCGGCCGTTATGGACTGGATGGAACAGGAGCAAGAACGGGGGATCACGATTACTTCGGCGGCCACTACCTGTTTTTGGAACGATCACCGGATCAATATCATCGATACTCCAGGGCATGTGGATTTTACCATCGAGGTCGAACGCAGTCTGAGGGTCCTCGATGGAGCGATAGCGGTTTTCGATGCTGTGGCCGGGGTGGAGCCTCAGTCGGAGACGGTCTGGCGGCAGGCAGACCGCTATCATATCCCGAGACTGGCCTTCATCAATAAAATGGATCGGGTTGGCGCCGATCACGAACGGTGCCTGAAAATGATGGAAGAACGGCTGGGTGCCAATCCGGTGTTCATTCAATGGCCTCTGGGCAAGGAAGAATCCTTTCAGGGGATCATTGACCTGATCGCCCTTAAGGCCTATTCCTTTGATCAGGCCACCCTGGGAAGGACACTGGAATCTGAGCTCATCCCCGAGGATTTAATAGAAACGGTGACCTTGTATCGGAGAAAATTAATTGAAGCCCTGGCCGATACCGACGACACTATTATGGAAGCCTACCTGGAAGGGAAAGAATTGTCGGAAGAATCAATCATCAGTGCCCTGCGCCGGGCCACCTTGAAGCAAAAGATGGTTCCTGTTCTCTGCGGCTCGGCTTTTAAGAATAAAGGGGTCCAGCCTCTCTTAGATGCCATCGTCCGCTATCTGCCGGCCCCGATCGACGTTCCCCCGATCCAAGGGAAAAATCCTTCCGGAGAGATAGAAGAACGACGGGCCGAAGAAGAAGCCCCTTTTACCGGTTTGGCTTTTAAATTAATGTCCGATCCCTATGTTGGGCATTTGACCTTTTTGAGGGTCTATTCCGGGCGACTATCCTCCGGTGAAGCGGTTTTGAATGTCAACAAGGGACGGAAAGAGAAGATCGGCCGCCTGCTGAAGATGCATGCCAATCAAAGGGAAGAGATCAAAGAGGTGCGGGCTGGAGACATCGTGGCTGTGGTGGGATTGAAAAATACAACGACCGGTGACAGCCTCTGTGATCCTAAGGCCCCTCTTTTACTGGAATCGCTGGACATCCCGATACCGGTTATCTCAATTGCCATCGAACCTAAAAGCAAGGCCGACCTCGACAAACTGGGTCTGTCCCTCCAAAGGATTGCTGCCGAAGACCCCTCCTTTAAGGTCCACACCGAGGAGGAAACCGGACAGACGATCATCTCCGGGATGGGTGAACTGCACCTGGAAATTATTGTCGATCGGCTTACCCGAGAGTTTAATGTCGCCGCCCATATTGGAAAACCTCAGGTGGCTTATAAAGAAACCATCACCCGGGAAATGAAAGCCGAAGGAAAGTACATTCGACAAAGTGGAGGGCGCGGACAATACGGCCATGTTTGGCTGGAAGTTTATCCGCGAGAGGCTGGCAGCGGTTTTTTGTTTGAGGATAAAATTGTCGGAGGTGTGATTCCCAAAGAATATATATCGGCTGTAGAAAAAGGGATAGTCGAGGCTATGCAAGGAGGAATATTGGCCGGATACCCCATGGTTGATATAGGGATCAGATTGGTAGATGGGTCTTTTCACGAAGTTGATTCTTCAGAACGAGCCTTTCTCTTTGCCGGATCAATCGCCTTTAAAGAGGCGGCAGCTAAGGCCAAAGCCGTTTTGCTGGAACCGATTATGGAAGTGGAGATCGTAACGCCCGAAGAATTTATCGGAGAAGTCATGGGGGATTTAAATTCCCGAAGGGGAAAGATCTTGGGTTTGGAGAGCCGGGGTAAGGCCAGGATCGTGCGGGGTCAGGCCCCTATGGCCGAAATGTTCGGGTATTCAACCGGTATTCGATCAATGACTCAAGGTCGAGCCACCTTTACCCTCCAATTTTCCCATTATCAGAAGGTTCCTCAATCCGTATTCGAATCTCTTATCAAAGATAGAAAGAAGGATTAATCCATAAATTCATTATTTTTATGGGGCAGGCAAGAAGAATTTAATTTAACCAAGGGGAGGCGGGGAGATGTCGAAGAAGAAATTTGAGCGGACGAAGCCGCATGTGAATGTAGGGACGATAGGGCATATAGATCATGGTAAGACGACGTTGACGGCGGCGATAACGTTATGTTTATCGAAGGTTGGGTTAGCGAGTTATGTACCGTTTGATCAGATAGACAAGGCGCCGGAGGAGAAGGAGCGGGGGATAACGATAGCGACGGCGCATGTGGAGTATGAGACGAAGAATCGGCATTATGCGCACGTAGATTGTCCTGGGCATGCGGATTATATAAAGAACATGATAACTGGAGCGGCGCAGATGGATGGGGCGATATTGGTAGTGGGGGCGGATGATGGGCCGATGCCGCAGACGAGGGAGCACATTTTATTGGCTCGGCAGGTAGGGGTGCCGTGTATAGTGGTATTTTTGAACAAGGTAGACATGGTAGATGATCCGGAGTTGATTGAGTTAGTGGAATTGGAGTTACGGGAGTTATTGACCAAGTATGAATTTCCTGGGGATGAGATACCGATTGTTAAGGGGTCGGCCTTGAAGGCCTTGGAATGTGGGTGTGGTAAGGGGGAGTGTAACAACTGTAAGCCGATATTGGAGTTGATGGAGGCGGTGGACAAGTTTGTTCCGGAGCCGGTGCGGGATATAGAGAAGCCGTTTTTGATGCCGGTGGAGGATGTATTTAGTATATCGGGACGCGGGACGGTAGTGACGGGCCGGGTGGAGAGAGGGGTAATCAAGGTAGGGGAAGAAGTGGAGATTGTAGGGATTCGACCGACGGCCAAGACGATCTGTACAGGGGTAGAGATGTTTAGGAAGACGTTGGACCAAGGGCAGGCGGGGGACAACATAGGGGTATTGCTTCGAGGGACGAAGCGGGAGGAAGTGGAACGGGGACAGGTAGTGGCCAAGCCTGGGAGTATAACGCCGCACACGAAGTTTAAAGCAGAGGCTTATATATTGACGAAGGAAGAAGGGGGCCGGCACACGCCGTTTTTTAATGGGTATCGGCCGCAGTTTTATTTTCGGACGACGGATGTGACGGGAGTGGTGACGTTACCGGAAGGGGTGGAGATGGTGATGCCTGGAGACAATGTAACGGTGGAGGTATCGTTGATCACGCCGATAGCCATGGAGAAGGAGCTTCGATTTGCCATTCGGGAAGGGGGCCGCACGGTCGGCGCCGGCGTTATCTCGGAGATCATTGAATAAAGGAAGGGATTCAAGGGGGGCCAGTCCCGCCTCCGGCGGGAGTGAACCCTTATTTCTATTAAAAGTTAGGACCTATTATGCGCGATATTGTAATCTTGTCTTGTACTGGATGTAAAAGAAAAAATTATACCACCACCAAGAATAAAAGGAAAACCCCGGACAAGTTAGAGTTTAAAAAATACTGTCCTTCTTGCCAGAGCCACACTGTGCACAAGGAAACAAAATAGTGCCAATAAGATGTTTGCCTGGTCTTGCAGGCCAGTAGCTCTAACGGTTAGAGCACCGGACTCCAAATCCGGGTGATGGGGGTTCGAATCCCTCCTGGCCTGCCAAGTATACCTGAAACTTAATCTTAAAAGGTCCTTGGAGAGTATGAAGAAGGTCAAAACAAAGAAGAAAAATAGGATGATCGAATCTGAACCCAGGTTCGATCATCCTA
>Ga0209777_10004345_pt1 | contig 16805 bp, 41 predicted proteins | sample FrelakmetHBP12HB_FD_187147 | JGI IMG/M metagenome (GOLD analysis project Ga0209777, IMG submission 187147) | Freshwater lake sediment microbial communities from the University of Notre Dame, USA, for methane emissions studies -HBP12 HB (SPAdes)... | ecosystem: Environmental > Aquatic >...
ACAACATTATTTTCCTTCATGGCGATTCCTCCTTACCCGGGTAATTCCGGGCGTTTTCTATTGCAATAAAACAATAGAGGATTCGCCGCTTTTTTAAAAGCTCATACACAACTTTCGGTTATAGCTCGGTAAAATATTAAGTTCTTTTAATAACTGAGGTTTAGACAAGACTTCTCCAATTATTCTTCCAAAAGACTACCTGAAAGATTTACCCACGCCTTATGATAAATATCATCTTTTGTATATCCCATACTAATTAATTCTACATTTATATTACCGCGTCCTATGCAAGTAGCTATAACTTCACCAGCTTCTCCATAAGCTACCTTACCGGACACCATATAACCATCATCATACTTACAGGGGGCGTCTTCTACAACAAAAACTTTCATAAGTTCCTCCAAATCAAAAATACATATAAAATATCAAGTAAATGATGAGTAAGTTGATCAAAACCCAAAGCCCACCAAAAATATGACTGATTGTAAGACCATCTTCCTAATAAGCGTTTATCTGCCTTTAAACGATCAACTATAAAATGTAAAATAAAATCTACGATAGCTAACCACCACAACTTTATATTAAAACAAGACACAATTAAAAGTGTACCAGAAGCCTGAACAGCTGCATGAGCAGTTAGGGGTAATATAAAAGCGTAACCATCTTTAAATTTACCAAGCATATATTTACCTTGAAGTGGATAATCACAAATAAAATGTTTTATTTGAAACAGCACAAGTAAACTAAAAAGCTCTAACATGTTACTCTCCTTTTTTGCTACCAAAATATTCTTTTTGTTTGTATTTAAAATATCGTCTTACAGTATTTTTTATAGAACTTATTGTCATATCAGGAAACATTATTTTAAGCATTTCCTCAAGCTGTTTAGCATATATATCGTGACATATTTTATTCATATTTTGTAATTTTCTTTTTGAAATAGGCTTATTAAGTGCCTTTAATTCCTTAGATGTCATTATTGCTTTTGTCATTTTTACTCCTTGGGCAACTTATCAATTAAATAATCTATATAATCCTTTTCCTGCTTTTTTAAATCTTCTCTTACTAATTTAATAATTTCATTTTGTACTTTATCGGATGCTTGTTTTGAAATTAATTTTAGTTTTTTTATTATTTTTTTAGAAAGTTTCATCTATTCTCCCGCACTATGTTATCGTGCTTTGTTTTTGTTGGTTTACTATATCCCATAAAGTTTTTTGTAACTTTTCAAGTATAGCCATTTCTGGCCCATGAGTTAGATATCCGGTTTCGTATTTATGATCTTCAATAATTTGCCATAACACAATAGCTTCGGGAATCCCTATTTCTATTCTTATTCTTTTTGTCATTTCTATATCTGAAATTTTCATATTTTCATCCTGCACTATGTTATCGTGCTTTTAAAGCATCTTCAGTAACAGACCATAAATATTGTCCATTTAAAAATTCAATTTCATACAGAACTATTTCATTTGTGCCAATTACTATGTTTTGTATTGTACCTATTTGTCCTTTCTTTACAAGACACCAATTAACTTTTAATTCTACAGTCTCTCCTATTTGCAATGTCTTCCTCCTGCACTATAAGTTACATTATAATTTTTCTTTATTTAGCATAAACTCAATCTGTTCAAATGTATTAGATATTTGTATACGTAATAAGTATAATAGCTGCCTCGCTTTTTCGCCAGCTGTCCATTCTTTATTAGAAAGTAAATTGTGGTGCGGCAACTTGTCTTCTATCATAAAACATTGTGTTTTTAATCTATCTATGTCTACTAATAATGAATTCAACCTTGATACAACCTTCATTTAACCCTCACCAACTAACTACCAGATGAGATTCCAGTCTTCCCCAAAATTTTTTAGTATATCTAACCTCTGTTTTAAATCCCAAATTCTCAAATAAAATTTTATTATCCTCAGTCCAGTCAGATACCTTCCAATATCTATATCCCCGCTCAGCATAAGATTTTATTTGTGAAACAAACCAAGGATGTAAGATATATTTAGTATTTTTATTTCTGGTATCTGATAATTTTCTAGCTTTTTTCGCGTCCATCACATTTTCCTTACGGTTTAGCAAGCCCATAATCTCTCCTTTGTGTCTTTAATATCTTATAAGCCTCTCCAAAAGTCTTCCCAAATACATTATTCGTGAAATAAGCAATATCAGGCCAATCCCAGCCTATATCTATTAAAATACTTAAAGCTCTTTTTATCACTTCTGCATAACTAGCTGGCTTTGTGTGTGCATCATGAAAATACTCTTCTGTTGGGCTAAATATTTTATATACAGGTATTGGTCTGATTTTTACCCAAGGTAAGTCATCATAGGCTGTGCCTTTTAAAGCTAGACAGCGTTTACAGGTGACTTTACGCCAACGGTCTGTGGTCTTAGCCCCAACGATCCCACGACAAAAAGAAATATTTTTTTCATAATATGCTGCATGTATTTTCATCAATATCACCTTACAATAATATCAGAGTCTAACACATTACAATCTATTTTTTGATAAGTCTCTAATTCAGAATAGGTACGGTATGTGAATCTTGGTTCATTAGTAAATTTTATCAAAACCCCATATCGCTGCTCTTCAACAATTTTACCTACCTGATAAGAATTTGGCAGACCTATACAATCCCCAGACTTTTTATAGGTACAGGAATTTAAAATTAAAAAACACAACAAAACTAATAAAACTCTCATTTATCTCCCCACACTTCTCGTCTGACACGACGCGCATATGACCAGACATCGGTACCACTATATTTTATAGAGTCATCACATAGCCAATCAAAAAAGTTTTTCAAACTTTTCTTTTTTACCATATCGCCTACACTCGTTTTATCTTCTTTTAACAAATTTTTTAAATAATCGCTTACCTCTAACATTTTAACAAATCTTTCATCCTTATGTTCTGATAAAAGATCTACACAAAGACCAACACAGCTTGAGCAAATATGTACAGAAGGCCCCGTAATCACAAAACAATTTGATTTTCCACAAAATGAGCATGGTATAGTTTTATCAAACATTATCATTTTTAATCCCTTAATCCATAATTTTTATCACACCCTCATTCACAAGATTCCAAAAATCTTCAGCACTAGCCTCATCATTAATCATAAAAAGCCTATGATCTTCTGAAAGATATACAGCTATTAAATTATTTTTAGAAGACCGCTTGTAATACTTGTGATTATTAAATATCATGGTGTTAGGTAATATTCTTAAATCTTGTAGTAACTGAGCTTTCATTTATCTTTTTCCTTAAAAACTTTTTGTGCTGGCTCATAACCATTTTGATTAACTGGTTTTTTAACATTTAAATAACATTTCTTAGGATTATTACACCCACAAGCGCAGTCCCACTTCTTTTTATCAGCATAATCCTTAAGTACTTCTTGATATTTAGCATTTTTTCGTTTTAATGCTAAACACATGTCTATAAGAGCGATACCCTCTTTTTGATAATGCTCTTCTAAAACTCGATTCTGCTTCTCAAGATATTTGATATACTTTTCAAGAGACAGCCCACACTCACCACAAACAAATATTTTTTTCTTATCAGGTAACCAAAAATGTCTACAATCTTTCATAGCTTTTATAATCCCCAAGATTCTTCGATATCTTCATCTGTATTAATATTATACTTAGCCATTTTATTTAAACCCCATCTATAAAAAGAAGATTCTACTGTAGTAACATGAACTTTATATTTCTTTGCTAGCTGAAGTATATCAAAACCAGCTTTATAATCAGCTATAATATTATCTTTTTGTGGCTCAAGCTTTAATTTAGCACCCCGCTTATCTAATTTTATTCCATTTTTCTTTAATATATCAAGTAACCAGCTATAAGAACATTCCCATTCTTGAATCAATTCTTTTATAGTCGTACCTAACTTATACGCCAAAACTATGGACGCTTGCTGTTCTGCCGTATATCTAGACGGTTGTCTATATCTTAATTTATCAGGACAACCACGCAGAGCTACCTTATATCTTTTTAATATTCTGTAAAGCGTCACTATATCTATATCATATTTGTCTAAAATAAACTGGTTAGTAACCTCACAGCTCTTATAAAGAGACACTGCATCCTGCTCTTGTTCGTCAAACAACTTATGCCACGGAACTGGTGGCGCTGGTATAATTTTTGCTTGTTCGGCTATATCACATACAAAACTATAACTCACAGCATACTTTTTCATTATAGGCTTTACAGGTAAGCCCTCTAATAAATCTATTATAATAAGATCCCTATATTTTTCCCTTTTAGGAGTAAAATCCAAATTATAATTTACTAAAATTTTTTTAATAGTGATCGGACTAAGATTATATTTACTAGCTAAATCTATTTGAAAAACCCCCTCTAAGTAATCTTTCACGATCTGTTCTTGAATAAAAATAGATGTCCGTACCCCCTTAATCATCAGCCTCCCCTGTTACAAATTTTCTCATACACTTTAAGATCCTCAAACTTTAATATTTTCGAAAATGGCCATACCCAAAATCTTCTTTCCATTTGACTATAAAAATTACAAATGTCAGGATACGGTCGCTGCTTATATGAGACAGTGCCGTGGGTAATTAAATTAATCTGCTTTAGATTAAAAGCACCTACAGCTTCAATTATCTCTCGCATATGCTTACTTGCCTTATTAAGTCGATAAACCAGATAAATCATGAATAAACAAAAAACTAAAAATGTAGTCCAAATAATATAAAGAATAATCATAAAGCACCCCTAAAAGATAAAGCACTAGCCGCGATATGTCAAGAAGATTATTTTTTTATCTCTACTACTTTAAAACATCTTTTTAATTTAACAATCTTACCTAATACTGAAGCAGTGTCTTCTACACAATAAGGCTTCTTAAGATACTCAACTATAAAGGCATTATAGGTGCTTTTCAATTTTGAAGCTTCTTCTTTAGCAACTCTTTCATTTGAAAGCTCTACTAATGAAATAAGTATAAAGGTCACACAAAGAAATAATAGTAAAAAACCAATACCTTTTAATATATTAATTAACATATCAATCCTTCTTCTCTGTTTTATTTTCTAAAGATTTCATTAAAAAACCACCCAAGGTCTTATCAACAAGTACAAAGTCACACATCTTGCATTTCACTACGTTATCTGTCTCGGAATCCTTATAGAGACTGTCCTTACCGTTACACATAGGGCAAGTCCCCTTATATTCAGGCTTGTCATACCACATTATCCCCCCAAAGTAAATTACAGCTTAAATAATCCTTCTGAGACTATATTACTGGGTTCATCAAGATCTTTTAATATATACATCGGCCTCCAAACAACCTTACAAGAAGAACAAGCTAAAGCAGAAATTTCGCCATAATCTAAAGGCACAAGTCTTTCAAGCTTGTGTCCACAATTTACACAACATAAAATCACATGTTTTGTATCCAACAGCTATTCCTTCATACACGAAAAAGTTAAATCTTCAGGAGGCTCTCCTAATTTATTTTTTAATTCTGCTACTTTAGGATCAATAATTACTTCCTGAGCACTTGTGACAAATCCCATATAACTTCCAGAGCAATCCCAGCGTGGATCTGTTTTACTATTTAAATGCCAATAGACTTTTCTTGGTTCAAAAAATATACTCATAATTATTGGGATGTCCTGTCATCAAAAGATTCACGCAAGGCGTTATCAAACTTAATCTCTGGTGAATATCCTAGATTTATATAAAATTTACGGATTTTTTCTACAAAAGATAAAAAATCTGATTTAGAAGTAGTCAATTCATAACTTGAATCACTGCTTCCTTCTCCAATAAGCAAAGTACCACCACCAATACATCTCAAACCAGTGATCTCTTTTTCTAAAGTTTCTTCAATTTTATGCCGTTCTTCTGGTGCAAGCCTTGTATGAGTGACGCTAAATTTTACTCGTGTAAGCATGATACCTCTTTTCTATAAAAGTTTTATCTCTCCCAAATCCACGAGAAACCAAAAATGATTTTTAGACATACAATTAGTATCACAATCCTGAACCTTCTCAAGTGATTTTTTTAAAGTTTCTAAATCTTTACTTGGGACTTCCATTAACCCATTACTTCAAGAATAAACCTTCCCTCTTATAATAGTCAAGAATAAATTTTTTACTCTTAACAGTCGTATAATAGGGTATATATTTAACTTTCGGCAGCCATAGCTTAGTCAATACACAGCCCTGACGCTCCACATAATTTTCAGCTCTCCATGCCGTTCTAAAAAAGGCATCTACAGGATATCTTTTAACATGATAAATATAAAACTTTTTTTCCTGAGTGGCGATAAAGTGTGCCAATTCATGAAAAAAAATACTAATAAAATTCTTTAAACTTGTAGCTTTACCGACTGTAATTAAATTTAAATTTTTATTAAAAAGACCCCCTTTATTATTATTAACAAAATGCACCCGCACGCCATATAGCTTTGCTATCCTTTTAAAATAAATAAGAGTCTGCCTTCTTGTCACATTTAAATTATATCTTTGCTAGACGTTTTTCTATATAAATTTATTTAATAAAACTATACCATAATGGATAGCGTATCTCATCAGTACACAATGCTGCTAGATCTTTTCTTTCAAGATATTCTCTAGCTAAATCATACTGCCACATTCTTTTTTCAAGAGCCTCTTTAAACTGTTCTGAATAAGGGGAAGGGGTTTATGCGTTAAAAACATAATTTCACCATTAGATACCGAATATAAAGATTTACCTACTTTTAATTCTAATGTCGTTTTAATCTCCTGCTAAATCAAATCTATCATTATTACGCTTTTTTGCCTCTTTTAAATAATTTATAGCCTCTTTTAAATCTGATTCTGCTAATTTTTCAACTAGTACTCCTTTAGAGCATCCTTTCCTAGGATGGATAAACCACATTATTAAAGATAATTTAGCTTTAGGTGCTGTATAAATATTACCTTCTCCAGTGCATTCCTTACACTTTCCATATACGCCCAGTCTCTTGGCTCTCGTCTCTATCAGTATCCATCTATTAATAGCATCATGATCTGAAACACCAAATTTAGCCGCCTCTGATCTGAGCGCTTTATCTCTAAAAGAACTATTGATTTTATTTATCAGCTCAAGTGTCGGTAAATTGCCAGCTTTATCTTGATAAACTCTTTTTGCTTTTATTAAAGCTTCTAGCTCATCTTGAGTAATATTGTCACACCATCTATTACCGGTATTTTCAAAATCATAAAAATCTTTTGAAACTTTTAAAGTCTCAGGATTTAGACCCTCTCCTTCACAGGCTTTACATCTTTTATTATCCCTTTTTATTTCAAAATAAAAATTTACAAGCTCGTTAAGCTCATCTAATTTCCAAGGCCCAAAAGCTTTCCAAGTCTTATAAAAACTATTTTGAGCCCAGCCTTTGTTTTTATTTCCACTATAATCGCCAGTTTCTTGATCAACTACTGTACCATCACCCATATAGTCTTCAAAAGGTCCCCAAAAAACATAAGAAGGATTTAGCTTTAATGCGTCAATCATCCAAGCTTCAGCTTTAAGATTTTCTAATTCTTTTAGATCGTCTTTATCTTCTTTATCAAAAGTTCTCATTTATTCTCCTAATGCACCACACCATATTTTAAGTCATCGCCTTTATGAAGTTCTTGCATACTACCGCCATTTTCAGCTTTTTCGACATATTCTTTACATTGTCTCTTAGCCTCAGATCTGCCGTACTCAGAAAAAAGAAAATTTTGGTAACTTCCAAAATTGTATTCATCACCGTGCCTAAAACCTCTATATCCGATTAAAGTACGTTTTGATATCTCCTCTTCAATGGGAGCAAGCAAAGCACATAGCCTAGCACGTTCCTTTTCTAACATTTTTAATGTAATTCTAGGTGATCTATATTTTTTACTATAATATTTGGAAGTTTTTATTAATCCCATGTAATATCTCCATCAACATAACCCTTTTCCTTAAGATACCAATGGGATTGCTGCCACATAGGCGAAGTGTTTTTCCATACATAATTTAATAACTGTTTTATAGCTTCACAATCTTCTTCTTTATTATCAATTTGCTTTACAGCCCACGCTACCATAGCACATGTTAAGTACTGTGTTTTAGAATGATAATCCTTTAGTTCTTGCAGTGAAAAGCTAGTTCTTTTAGACGATATTTTTTCATAGGATTTTATTTCTTTTTCATTTTTACAAGCTTCCCATCCCGCTTCCCAAGCCTTTTGTATATGTACAGCCAAAACACTACCCAATCCCCCCTAACTTACTTTAAAGATTATACTAAAATTTGTTAATAAACCCACCCATTATTTGTAAAATATAAATGAGACAGCAATTGGGCTGTTCCTGTGAGGTATTTAAGGAAAAAATTATGAAGAAAAATACTAAAAAGAATCTTTATTTAAGAAAAAGAAATGGAAAAGACAGATGGGTTAAAGAAGAGAATGTTAAAGAGGGGGATTTTATTTTTGACGGAAAGATATACAAGAAAGTTTTAAAAATTTGTCCAAGAGATTGGAAGCTTGAGTAAAAAGGGGTTTAAATGACATTTGATAAAATTGTAGAACACTTAGGAAAGCGTGGATTTGTTACAAGAAAAAAATGGATGAAAGGATGTCTTTTTATTTACTTTGGCATGGATAATGTTTTTACACAGGTACATTATCATTCAAAGGATATTTTTCAAACAGAGAAAGATGAATATGTTAAAAACTATTATCATATGTGTTTAGATGATATTTTAGCAGATGACTGGGAAATTGTAGATTGTTTCTGGGACGGCTCAAAAGATGATTTATTACCTTTTGGAATAAAAAACCATAAATGGTATACTGTAAGGTTTGGAAGATAAAACAATCCCTTAAGTCTATGATTCCATTGTCATTATTACTTGTCCAAGTATATGATTTTAAAAGTGTTTCTAAAACAACAGCGAAGTAGACCACCCCTTAAAATTGCCTTGTGCTGTTTCAGGTCATATAAAAGACTATCAGGAGAAAAACAACCCTTATAAGCTCTAACCGCTTCTCTTATATAATCTTCCATTTCTTTTATCGAGACCCCGTTAGGAATATTAACACTCACTATAAATTGTTTTTTCATTTCACTTCCTCAAAAACAAAAAATTCTCATTTCCCCCTAATTAAGCACACCATCTCGCAAAATCTAATTTTTTAACCTTTAATGCCTCTTTCGCCAACTCTTGTGGGTTCTGGGCACCTTCTGCAATAGCTTTTAAAACATCTTCCAATAACTCATCCTCTGTACTGTGAGCAGCCTCACAATCATATTGAATTTTTTTTATTTGTTTAATTATAGATCTGATATCTGTTGTAGTCATAAATACTCCTTTTTCATAAATTTCATAACTACTTATTTCTCCGTTTTCTTTAACCATTCTTTAAGACCCAAAACAATATCAATATCGTTTGTAGCAAGAACACCACGAATATAGATATCACCATTAGCACAAAGTTTTAACATTTCTTTAAATTCACACACAAAAACAATCTCTCCCTGTTTCGTGTCCATGATTGAACTTGTATTAATTTCCACACCCTTCTCCTTATTGTCTAATCAACCACATATATACTCTTTTTACAATACTTCTTGGCTTACAAGTCGCAAAATGTATCGTCCTCTCTTGATGTGTCTTAAAAGATTGTCCACAATTACACACATAATGCCCAACTTCCATAAACTCACAAGCTGCCTCCCAAGCCTCACGTAAATAAGGACAATCCTCACAAAGCTTAAAACTCCTTCTATCAAACTGCTTAAATTTCCATTTGATATATTCCTTTTCATACCTCATAATAATTCCCAATCTTTTAAATCCTTAATTGTATAAACTTCTGCTTCTAAACTTCTCATTCTTACTCCTTACTCCTTACTCCTTATATCATACGGCTCAGAAATCGATAATATACAAAAATCACAATCTGGAGGCTCTAATTTATAAAGTATAGCCGTCTTTAAAGATCTCCCTGTATATTCAGCCTTATACTCCCTAAGATGTAATATATCCCCAACATTAAATTTTCTATCCTTATATTCTCTCTTTTCAAATCTTTTGGTATAATTTAGCACAGCTTCATAATAAACTGGCCAAATTTTTAATTCATGTATCACAAACTCCTGCACTATCTCCTGTACCCCATCTCTATCAATAAGATTACCAGAAGTATCTGTCTTCCATTCAGAATGCTCCTCAAACTTATATGGCCCACCTATTTTAAATAAATGAGAATCTGTCTCATTTGGACAGTCTGAGCTGGAAAGACTCCTACAATCTCTAGACTTCTCTCTCCATGTACAACCGCACTCCTCACAACGATAATAAGTATACCCAGCAACAAAAGTCTTCATCTATCCTCCAATATAAATTTTCATTCTGTGTTTCTCAATCCTAAGACTTCAATAGCAATTTCTCTTTCCTTTGATAACGTCTTCTTGCTCCACAGGTCGATGTTGGCAATATCATTAAGCGCCTTTTCATACTTTTGAATTTTTTCTGACATTCTTTTTTGATATACATTAATGGCATCTATAAAATCATCAATATCTTTATTGTCTAGTAAATTGTGAAATAACCTGAGCTTTAGGTAATCCCTCATACCCTCAGAACCTAATTCCACTGTATTATCCACACATACATCCACTCCACAAATATGATATATTAATGCCACAAAGTCCAGAAAATTGTTTCCCTTGAAAAATATTTGTACCTATTTTTAAAAAGACTCCTTTAAGATCCCCAAAAACATAATTATAGCTGTTGCTTTAATAGGAAATTTCCAAGACATATACCTTTATAAGTCGTGGTTATATATATACCTAGTCACCGCTAATGCTATCTCTACAGCACTCGGTGTAAGACCATGTGTACAGTCCTTTCTTAAGACTGACTCAATAGCTAAATTTATCTGCTTACCACCTAACACTTTATCAGAATACCACTTAAAGAATCCACTCGGGGCTTTACCTGTCCTGTCTACTAACATTACCCCGTAAAATGGCCAATTGTTCTCAAGACATAAATTTGAAAAGTGGTCGGTAAGATGATACATCCAGTTGTGCCCACCACACTCATTCTGTACTTTTATATAATCTGTTGTCTGCCCACAAATAGCATTGGTAATGATCATACAAGCCATGTTAAGAAGTCGCTGCGGTAACTGCTTCCTTCCCCACTTCACCCAAGCATCCCTACTATACTCAGGCTTCCAGTTAGGATCATTCTTTTCAAGATCCTGTAACTGCTCAGCTACTTGTACTTTGGTGCTAGCTTTTTCGATTAAATCCCCATTGATACGTGTGTATACCATAATAACTCCTTCTAGCCTGTGTTTTGTTTCCAGATTGAGGTACCTAGGCTAGAAGGGTTAAGAGTACCTGTCTGTGCGACACTCCTTTAGGAGGTCGCTTTGACGATTACTATATGCGTTAAGAGTACCTGTCTGTGCGACACTCCTTTAGGAGGTCGCTTTGACGATTACTATATGCGTTAAGGGATGTCAACAGAAAAATGGTTTTTTGTCCAGAGATACATTTATCGGACATGTTAAGCTGGCCATATGTACCCTAAAAAGCACACCTAAAAGATAGCTGTAGACCTATTTTTTAGGTCTAAATATACCTATTTTTTAGGTGTATTTAAAGCTTTAGTCGGTACCATATACATAGTGTAAGCAGATAGTAGTTGTGGATAGTAGGTTGCTTACAACAAAAGCATGAGGCATGGTTCGGTTTTTAGAGAGAGGCACACCAAAGGCCACAAGACGGCCACCTTGTATCTAAAAATTGAAAGCTACATCAAATAAAAATAAAAAATAAAAAACTATTTTTTAGATGTATATATGACGCTTCTCGGTACCATATACATAGTGTAGGCAGTAAACAAGTTGTGGATAGCAGATGCCTATAAGAAAATGAGGTCAAGTATGAATACACTCATTAAGTACAAGATGGATGAAGTGTATCAAGACCTACAGAGAGAGCTTGTCAAGTATCACGAGTTACAAGCTTTAGGCTGGAGTCTTGTTGTCAAGTCATTCATCGAATACAAGTTACAAGAGATACAGAGACTTTCAAAAATTTATGACAGGTTATGTACTTGGCATGATCGTAACAAGTGAGGTGCCTATGAAGTATATTAAGAAAGACAAAGACTTTAAAGATGTAGAAGTGATCGAAGTATCTCAAGAGCACTTATCAAGTGAATGTTGGTTAGTACAATTTCAGGGACTAAGAGCTTGTGATAGTTGTGACTTTAAGAACACAGGTGACTGCGGGGGAAAGAATATTATAAAGACCTTGCAGAATGATAAGGGTTTTAAAGTGACTAAGACTAAGGGTATCTAGGGGATTTTTTATATCAAGGCTCAAGAATACTTGAGCCTTTTATACAAAACAATTCCCACAAAAACTTAATCAGGCAGAATAGGTGACAATGGTGTCACTTATAAATAGGGGGAAGACTATGAAGAAAACAGTAGTAGTACGCACCTATCAAAAGAAGACCTTTTCATCTTGGACATTGGCAAAGAGATTTCTTGCAAAGTACACTGATCTACAAAAGCCAGAAATCGTAAAAGTAGGTACAGGTTTTGCGGTCTATGCTTTAGAAGCAAAAGAAATTTGGTCAAAAAACTAAGAAGAATTCAAGCCGAGTTTTGCTAGTTTTAGAAAGGCTTTAGCAAACAATTATAAAAACTAGCATTTTCTAAGGAGGATTTATGTCAAAGAAAAATAACACACTTACTTGGGATCTAGTACAAGACATTATCAACGGTAAATTTGATGATAAGAGAGACAAAGAAGAATTATCCATAGTGTATAGATTAGGTAACAAAATAATCAGATACATACCCAATAACAAAGGGGCTAAATATTATTACTTTAGAGAGGTGACAAATGGAACTAAAGACTAAACAGGAATCTATTATCGACACGTTAAAAGATCTTTGGACAGGTGAATTCAAAATGGTATCCCGTACAGTCAAAAAAGCCTTAAAGAAATCAAGGACTTCTGGGCAGCCTACACCAACAAATCTTGAGACAGTAACAGTATATAAATACTTAAAAGTTGTACTAGGTGGTAAGTACAGTACTCATGTAAATGCCATGAGAATAGATGAAGGCAAAAGTCCAGACTTTAGAGCACAAGAGACTTATTGTGAAGCAGTATCAGACAATGGAATTATCCAAAAGCATAAACAGAGAGAAGATTATTACGTAAGAGTGTATCCTAATCTCGTATCATATCATGACGAGTCTATCCTTGTAAGGTATGACAACTCCGGTAACAAGATAGATGATGCTACATGGAGAAGGCTAGAGGCAGAATACTTCCCGTTGAAATCTGGCAATACTTCACAGGGATTAGACAAGCCTTTAATTGTGAACAACTACAAGTTTGAGAATGTGCTCTATCTTAACAAAGACAACAACGACATTATAAATGAGCTATCAAAAGAAGTCATAGATCTTTTAGAGGCAGAAAAAGAATGAAGACAATAATTAAAATAATCAAAAGAATATTTATACGCAAAAGTGTAAGAGAGTTTTGGTATGAAAAGCAACTAGTCACAGTGATTACTTATAGGGGGATTTTATGAAGACATATGTGGTAAAATTTACAGTGACTGATAAATGGAAGGCTTATAAAGATGCTATTCAAATTTGCGCTAGTAATAAAGTAGAGGCACGTAAGAGTGTAGCTACATTACTCAACGAGCTAGAGAGCAAGTGTAAGATTAATAAGATTGAGAGAAGTGAGACAGTATGGACACACTAGTCAAAACAAGTACACATATAATATTTAAAGTTCAAAACCAAAAACAAAAGTGCTGTATCTTTAATTTAAAAGATGTCAAAAAGATATGTCCAGAGTCAGAAGAGTGTAAGTGTTATGCTAATGTGAAAGTCACTATAAAAGACATTATAAAGTATAAAGCAGTAGACTGTAAGCAATTAGCCGCTGAAAAGATTAACAAATCTGGAGAGTTTTACTTAGCAGGATTTTTAGGGAGTTGGGAAATTATAGATACCCTTGTAGAGAAAGCTTTAGAGCATTTCAGAAAAGTAGATGCTAAAAGGTTAACAGAAGCAGGACAGAAATATGGAATCAAATTATAACAGGGTTTTGATGACTAGGCTCAAATAATTTTGAGCCTTTTCATGATAACCTAAACTAAAGGAGGTACATTATGTTTTTATTCAGTTTATTAGGTCGGTTAATCAACTGGAATAACAAAGGTGCAATCTGGTAAGTGGAAGAAGTGATTATTCTACAATCTCAGACGAAGAGCGTAGCAGAAGGACAAAGCTAAAAAAACAAGCTAAAAGAATGAGAGCGCTTAATAGACGATAGGGTTTTGATGATTAGGTTCAAGTAACACTTGAGCCTTTTCATAACAATCTTAATATTTAATAGGAGGTGTTTATGAGTAACAATGCTTTGACTTGGAGTGCTTTATTTTCACAGGGTACTTTGATTGACACTGACATTAGACAATGTAGGTTTGATAGAAAATTAGAACCTGAAGATGTAGGTATTACAATGATTACTTCAGAAGATGAGAAAGAGAAAAATTATTCTAAGCTACAATTCAAATTAATCTTAAGTGATAGTAGTTTAGACAAAATTGCTACTGCTATTAATAAAGTAAAAAATCTTGTAGAAGACAACTCGTTATGTTTTCCTTTAGTTGAGGGTGCTCGTTATATACCTAAGACTAGGGTAGACTCCGTAGTTGCATCACTTAGAGAAATCAAAAGTGAATTTGATAGTGCTGTCCAAGAACTCGCTAGTAGGTATCAAGAAATTTGTGACAAGAATATCAATAGGTTAAGGGGTGAAGTAAAAGGTTATGCGAAGGGTAATGCAGATGCTGAGACTCTTACAGAGGCAGCTTTACAGAAGCTTCTGGCATCTTTTCCAAGTGCTGAGATGATAAGACAGAAGTTTTCAATAAGCTGGAAATCGTTTAGCATAGCTGCCCCAATAGATCAAAGGACAGCGGAAGCTTTAGAAGAAGAGACTCGTGATGTAAAAGATGTAGTACATGAAATGGTAGTCAAATTACGCCAAGAACTTGAAGAGAAAATAGACGACATACTACAGATAGCACAGAAACATGAGACTCTACCAGCTAGGACACAAGAAGCTACAGAAAATCTTTTGACTAGATTAGAGGGTATGAATATATTAGGTGACTCTGCTTTGAATACAGCAATCAGACAAATGAGGTCTATAGTAGGCTCTGGAAATATGGAAACAATATCACAAGAGCTTGTGGGATTAAAGAATGAGCTTGAAGAGTCAGCAGAAGCTGCTAAGAAAGCAGTAGAAGAAAAACTCACTTCAATGGGTAAGAGAGTACTAGATCTTGAATAGGAGGTCTTATGTGTATAGTAAAACTAATTAAAAATTATATTAAAGCTGGCTATCCTGCCATTGCAATCAAGACAGTAGAAGAGAAAAGAGCCTTAGATGAAATTATGCAGGCAGTAAGTCAGACTAAAAAATCTTTGGTAGTGTGGAATGCTCTTGATGGTCTAATGCAGATACAACCTACACACAAAAAGGTTGATGACTCTCAAGATATAGTAGCTGCCTTTTCCAAGATACTTGAAAAGACAGTCTATGTATTCTTAGATACTCATACTTTTCCAATTGATAAAGACCCTATCATGGAGCGTACTATAAAAGAAATGTTACAAAATGTATCTAGTAAAGGCAGTTGTGTGATCTTTCTTGGTTCACAATTCAAAGGTGCCCAGTCTTTTAAGCACATGGTCACAGTGCTAGACTTTACACTTCCCAGTGAGTCGGCTCTTAATAAGCTCTTAGACAACTCAATACACAGTATTGAAGAGGGTACGAAAGATAAGACAAAAATTAATCTTAAGACTGATGAAAAAGAATTGATAATCAAAGCTTTAAGTGGGCTGTCTACTACTGAAGCTGAAAATGCTTTGATACTTTCCTATGTAGAAGCGCAAAAGATTGACCCTAAGATAATCTATAGAGAAAAGACCCTAGCTGTTAAAAGATCAGGGTTACTTGAATTAATAGAAGCAGACCCAAGGGGACTTGGTTCTATAGGTGGTCTTGAAGTTCTGAAAGGTTACATTACAAAAAGAAAGAGTGCTTTCACTAAAGAAGCAGCTGAATACGGTCTACCCGCTCCAAAAGGTATTCTCCTTGTGGGAGTCCCTGGTACCGGTAAATCATTATCAGCTAAAGCAGTGGGGGCTGTGTTAGAAATTCCAACATTGAAATTAGATATCGGTGCTTTGTTCAATAGTCTGGTAGGAGAAAGTGAAGCAAGGACAAGAGAAGCTTTAGCATTAGCTGAGGCAGTATCACCTTGCGTTTTGTGGATAGATGAAGTTGAAAAAGGTCTAGCGGGTGCAGGTGGTTCAGGGAGTAATGACAGTGGGGTGACTAAGAGAGTGTTTGGTACGATCTTGAATTGGATGCAGGAAAGACAACGCCCAGTATTCCTTATTGCTACAGCTAATCAAATCCAACACTTACCGCCAGAGTTTATAAGACGGTGGGATGAGGTCTTCGCAGTCGATCTTCCTACAGATCAAGAGAGGGCTGAAATCTTTAAAATTCATATTGAAAAGACTAAAAGAGAGGTAAGTAAATTTGATATGGAGTCTATAGTAAAAGCTAGTGAAGGATACACGGGTGCAGAGATTGAAAAGACAATACACGCAGCTATGTACAATGCTTTCTCTGGCAGTAGAGAGTACAATACAAAGGATATACTACAGGCTTTATC
>Ga0209777_10004346_pt1 | contig 16802 bp, 15 predicted proteins | sample FrelakmetHBP12HB_FD_187147 | JGI IMG/M metagenome (GOLD analysis project Ga0209777, IMG submission 187147) | Freshwater lake sediment microbial communities from the University of Notre Dame, USA, for methane emissions studies -HBP12 HB (SPAdes)... | ecosystem: Environmental > Aquatic >...
TTGTGCATGCCTGAGGCGAGAGTTTTCAGGAGAGCCGGACGCGGGAAATCTGCACCTCCGGTTCGACGAGGGGAGAGTGGGTCGCGCTTTGCGTCGCCCTCTCTCCTACTCTACCGGCTCGGAACCGAGGCGGCTCGGAACGGATGCGGGTCGGAAGAGGGCACAGGGAAGAGGGCACAGAATTGGCCCGTCTCACGAAGTCCACCTGAGGCTGCCGTCACGATACACTAGCGGGGTTGCAGGTCGTACTCTTTCTCTCCGTATTTCTGATCGCCGCCTGCGGGCTCATCTATGAGCTGATCGCCGGCACTCTGGCCAGCTACCTCCTCGGCGACAGCGTGCTGCAGTTCTCGACCGTAATCGGCAGCTACCTGTTTGCAATGGGAATCGGCAGCGCCCTCTCGCGGTACCTGCGGCGCGGGCTGGTGCGGCGATTCGTCTCGATTGAGCTGATGGTAGCGGTAGTGGGAGGCTTCTCGACGGCGCTGCTGTTCGTCGGGTTCGCCTACGGGGAAGCGTTCAGGCTGCAGCTTTACGCGGTGGTGATCGCGATCGGGATCCTGGTGGGCCTGGAGATCCCGCTGCTGATGCGCATTCTGGAGGGCCGGTTCGAGTTCCGTGACCTGGTGGCGCACGTACTGACGTTCGACTACCTGGGTGCGCTCGGGGCCTCGCTGCTGTTTCCGATCGTGCTGGTGCCGAAGCTGGGCCTGGTGCGCTCCGCCATGGCGTTCGGCATTGTGAACGCGGCGGTGGCGTTGTGGTCCACGTTTCTCTTCCGGGCGGAAGTGCCGCGGGCGGGCACGCTGAGGGCCGGCTGCGCCATGGTGCTGGCGCTGCTCGGCGCCGGCATGGTCTATGCAGGAAAGATCACGGCAGCGGCGGAGAACAACATCTATGCCGACGAGGTGATCTTCGCCCGCGACACGCGTTACCAGCGCATCGTGCTCACGAAATGGAAGGACGACATCCGGCTCTTCCTCAGCTCGCACCTGCAGTTCTCATCGCGCGATGAGTACCGCTATCATGAGGCGCTGGTGCATCCGGGGCTGGCGGCGCTGCCGGGCGCGCGGAGGGTGCTGGTGCTCGGCGGCGGCGACGGGCTCGCGGTGCGCGAGATCCTGAAGTACCCGGGCGTCGAGGAAGTGACGCTCGTGGATCTCGATCCCGAGATGACGCACCTGTCTTCCACGCACCCGTTCCTGCGGAAGCTGAACGGAGGATCTCTCACAGAGCGCCGCGTGCACGTCATCAACGCCGATGCGTTCCCGTGGCTCGAGAAGGAGACCGGGTACTTCGATTTCGCCGTGGTGGATTTTCCCGACCCTACGAACCACTCGCTCGGCAAGCTCTACACGACGGCGTTTTACCGCCTGCTGGCGCATCATCTCACAGCGCGCGGGCTGGCAGCGGTGCAGAGCACGTCGCCGCTATTTGCACGGCAGACCTACTGGTGCATTGTCGAGACGATGAAGCAGGCGGGCTTCGAGGCGCACCCCTATCATGCCTACGTGCCCGCGTTCGGCGAGTGGGGATTCGTGCTCGGCGCGCTCTCGCCATACCGCCCGCCGGCGCAGGTTCCCAACGGGCTTCGTTTTCTGACGCCGATCACGCTGGCGCAGATGTTCGACTTTCCGTCCGACATGGGGCCGGTCCCGGCCGAGCCGAACAGGCTGAACGACCAGGTGCTCGTGCGCTACTACGACCAGGAATGGAGCGCGATCACGCATTGAGCGGGCGCGAGACCAACGGCCTCGCGCGCGTGCCGCGACGCGGTTTCCTGAGCGCCGCGCTGGTAGGATTGCTGCGCAAGACCGATCGCATCGTTAGCGGCTCATTCGTCAACGAGTCGGACGAACTCGGGCACAGGCTTCGCAGCCGCGGGCCGTTCCGGACGCCGGCGCAGCGCGAGCGCGTGCCGGTCGTGGTTGTGGGCGCCGGCATGGCGGGGCTCTCGGCCGCGTGGCGGCTCGAAAAGCGCGGGTTTCGCGATTTCGTTCTCCTCGAGATGGAGAAGCAGGCGGGCGGCGTATCGCGCTGGGGCGAGAACGAGATCACGGCGTTCCCCTGGGGAGCGCACTACGTTCCGGTGCCGGGGCCGCACTCGCTGCTGATCCGCGAACTGCTGGCCGACCTCGGCGTACTCATGGACGGCAAGTGGGATGAGCGGCACTTGTGCTTTTCGCCGCAGGAGCGCCTGTTTCTGCACGGTCGATGGCAGGAGGGCATCGAGCCGGAACTGGCCGCGACGGCGCGAGACCGCGAGCAGTACCGCCGTTTCGAAGAGCGGATGCGCGAGTTCCGGGCCAGCGGGGCGTTCACGATTCCGATGGAGCGCGCGGGACGTTCACCGGACGCGGCGCTCGACCACGTACCGATGGGCGAATGGCTGCGGCGTGAGGGCTTCGACTCGCCGTACCTGAACTGGTACGTGAACTACGCGTGCCGCGACGATTACGGGGCCGCGGCGGCGGCAACGTCCGCGTGGGCCGGCGTCCACTACTTTGCTTCCCGCGAGCCCGACGACAAGGGACCGCTGACGTGGCCGGAAGGCAACGGGTGGATTGCGCGGCGGCTCGCCAGCCGCTTCAAGCCACACATACGAACCGGCTCCGTTGTGTTTCGTATCGTGCGAGAGAGCGCGCGCGTCCGCGTTTTCACGGAGGACGTGGAGTTCGTCGCCGATTGCGTCATCTTCGCGGCGCCCACGTTCCTGGCGCCGTACGTGATGGAGGATGCGCCGCCCGTGGGCGGGTTCGAGTACTCGCCCTGGCTGACCGCGAATCTGGTAGTGGACCGCCCGCCGCAAGATCAAAACTCCGAGGTGGCGTGGGACAACGTGATCTACGACTCGCCGGCGCTCGGCTACGTGGTCGCGACGCATCAATCACTCGGCACGGTGGAGGGCCCGACGGTCTGGACTTTCTACTGGGCGCTCGCGGAGGGACCAGCGCCGCGCAACCGCAGGCTGCTACTCACGACAGATTGGGCGTACTGGAAAGAGGCCATCCTGAACGATCTCTCGCGTGCGCACGCGGACATCCGCCAGCGCGTTGCGCGCATTGACATCATGCGGATGGGGCACGCGATGGTGCGCCCGCAGGTCGGGTTCCTGTCTTCGGCGGAGCGCCTTCGAGCTGCGGCGGCCAATGGGCCGGTGCTCTTCGCGCACTCGGACCTGAGCGGGTTCTCGATTATCGAAGAGGCGCAGTACCGGGGCGTTACGGCGGCGGATCGCGCGCTGGCGCGTCTGGGTGGCCGGCGGTGAGGTATGTTCTCACGGCGCTCGCCGCGACGGCAGCCGCATTCCTCGCGGCGGCGCTATTCATCTCGGATCACGCCCGCATGGCCGTCCCATTGCAGGGCGGCGAACTCGCACAGCGCTTCCCCGCGCAGACAGCTTCGTTCCGCCGCGAGGCTGAGTACGACGCGGCACGGCGCGTGAAGCGCGGCCATGCGTTCTCGGTGCGGGACGAGGACGAAGGTGCGCCGGACGGCGATCCGCGGTGGACGCGGATTCTGGCGGGGCGGCCGAAGCGGCGGCCCTTACCCGGAGCGTGCCTGGCCTGCCATGCCGCGGCGGCGAGCGCGCAGGCGGCAGAGTATTACGGAGCGCGAGAACGAAAGCCGCTGGGGTGTGAAGATTGCCACGACAGCCGCACCATCGCGCTGCGGCTCACGCGGACGCCGCCGCGCGAACCGGCGGCCTATCAGGATTTACGAACGCTGGTGTGCGCGCAGTGCCACCGGGTCTACTCGCTGCCACGGGCCGGCGGCGCTCTTCGATTTGCGGGAACCGCCGCAGCCGAAGTGGCCGCGTTTTTCGAAGAAGACTCAAACGGCGGATGGATGCACGCGGAGACGGGTGCGCGCGTAGCGGAGCCGCGGCATCCGCAATTCGAAATGCACTCGCAGGGGATTCACGCCCGGGCCGGCGTGGGCTGCCCGGATTGCCATATGCCCGCCGTGCGCGACGGCGCAGCCCGCGTGACGGACCACCGTTCCGGGAGCCCACTCGACATGCTCGGTCCGGCGTGCGGCCCGTGCCACCGCGAAGAGCCTGAGCAGATGCGCGCGAGAGTACGCGAGATCGAGGAGCGCACCGAGGCGCTCTCGTCGCGGGCGCGCGAGGCGCTCGTGGGTGCGATCGACTCGATCCGGCAGGCCGAGGCAACGGGCGCCGATGTCAGGCGTGCGCTCGAACTTCAGACGAAGGCGCAATGGCGGGTGACGTTCGTGGCAGCCGACCGGTCGAAGGGGTTTCACGCGCCGCAGTGGTCGGCGCAGCTTTTGGGCGAAGCCATCGATTACGCGCGGCAGGCGGAGTTGGCGGCGGTGAACGCGGGCGCAAATCAGCGTGGGGCAGTGCGAGAGGCGCGGCGGTAACAACCGGGGACAGACTGCTTTGTCCACGCGCTTCGCTTGGGACAGAGGAGTCAGTCGCCGGCGCGGGGGTAGAATAAAGATCTTCATGCCATTCCCCGAATCCGCCGCCGCGTTCATGAGCAAACAGGCGGCACGTTTGCGCCACTCCGCAAGAAAGCGCAGGATCGTGTTTCCGGAAGGCGACGACGGGCGCGTGATCGAAGCCGCCGGCCGGCTCGCGCGGGAAGGGCTGCTCAATCCGGTGCTCATCGGCCGCGCGTCGGCGGGTGCTGCTTCGTGCGTGGAGTTCATCGACCCGGAGGCGTCCCCGCTTGCCGCCAAGTACGCGGGTTTCCTGTACGGCCGCCGCCGCGCCAAAGGCGTGACGCAAATGGAGGCCGTGGCGATGGCCCGCTCGCGGCTGCACTTCGCGGCGCTGATGGTGACCGCGGGCGACGCGGACGGGTTCGTAGGAAGCGCGGTCCACACTACGGCCGAGACCGTGCGCGCAGTGCTGCAGTGCATCGACCTGAAGCCGGGGTTCCGGCGGCTGTCGAGCGTGCACATCATCGCCGTTCATCCGAGGCAGTACGGCACGGACGGCCTGCTTGCGTTCTCCGACGCGGCAATTATCGCCGTACCGACTGCAACGGAGCTCGCAGAGATGGCCATTGCCACGGCCGCGACGGCGCGCGCGCTGTTCGAGACCGAGCCGCTGGTGGCCATGCTCTCCTTCTCCACCAAGGGCAGCGCGAAACACAAAGAAGTGGACAAGGTGGTCTCGGCTATCAAGTACATCCGCGAGCGCGCACCGGAGCTCAACGTGGACGGCGAACTGCAGGCGGATGCGGCGCTGGTTCCCTCGGTGGGCAAGTCGAAGTCGCCCGGCTCGCCGGTAGCGGGCGCAGCCAACGTGCTGATCTTTCCCGACCTGAATTCCGCGAACATCGGCTACAAACTGGTGGAGCGGCTGGGCGACGGAGCGCTGCTGGCGGTCCTGCTGCAGGGCATCGCGAAACCGGCGAGTCTTATTTCGCGCGGTTGCTCCGTTGATGACGCCGTGAACACAGCCATCCTGACCGCGGTCGAGGCGGAGGCCGCCAGAGCCGCCGCGGTTTAGGCACGGGCATGCTCCCGTTCAAGCTCGTCTACCACCCCGGGTACGACATGAACCTGGGCGAGCACGTGTTCCCCTCACAGAAATACCGTCTGATCCGCGAGCGCTTGCTGGCGGATCATGTCGCCGCGCCCGCGGACCTCATTGAGCCCGCGCCCGCTGATGATGAGGACGTGCTCGCGGTGCACGACCGCGGCTGGGTGGAGCGGCTGAAGCACGGCGCGCTGACGTATTACGACATTCTGAAGCTGGAGATTCCGTACTCGCGGCAGATGGTGCGGTCGTTCTGGCTGGCAGCGGGCGGCACGACTCTGGCCGCACTACTGGCGCTCGAGGCGGGCATCGGCTTCAATTTGGGCGGAGGCTGGCACCACGCGTTCCCCGATCACGGAGAAGGCTTCTGCGCCATTCACGACGTTGCGGTTGCGATCCGGCGGCTGCAGAAGGAAGGACTGCTGAAGCGGGTGATGGTGGTGGACTGCGATGTGCACCACGGCAACGGCACGGCCGCGATCTTCGCGAAGGCCCCGTCCGTCTTCACGCTCTCGATTCACCAGTTCAACAACTACCCGACGGAGAAGCCGCCTTCTGACATCGACATCCACCTGCGGGACGAAACGGGCGACGAGGAGTACCTGGAACGGCTGCGGCGCGCGCTGATGCCGGCAGTGAGCGGCTTCCAGCCCGACCTGGTGATGTACGTCGCGGGGTCGGATCCCTATTACCAGGACCAACTCGGCGGGCTTTCGCTGACGCTAGAGGGCCTGAAGGCGCGCGACCGGCTCGTGTTCTCGTGCGCGCTGATGCACGCGGCGCCTGTGGCAGTGACGCTCGCGGGCGGCTATGCGGTGGAACTCGAGGATACCGTTACCATTCACGTGAACACGGTGAAGGCAGCGAAAGACGTGTTGGATCGCGTGGGGTGGAGGCGGACGGACTAGCTCCGGGCTAGCAGCGGGATTGCGCGACAGGCCGGGAAAATGTAGAGACTCCTGCGACAGGCCAGGATGCCTGCCCCACAGAACAGAAGGGCGCCCCACACAAAGATCGGCGGTCCTGGGTTTGCGCGGCCTACTTCCCGAATGGAAACAGCGAACGGAACGCCAGAATGCGGGCGTTCTCTTCGCCGGGCTTGTTCCCGGAGTAGAACCCGACCGTGGCGTTGAGCCGGAAGAAATACGCGTCTCCGGCTCGGGCGGCGCGGCGGTTCTCGATGCCGTCCGCCCCGCCTCCGGCCACGATCTGGCCGTGCCCGTTCAGGATGAGGTAGATCTCCTCTTCGGTTTCGTGATGGTGCGGGATGTTCGTTCCGCCGGGTGCGAACTCCATAATGAACATGCTCGTCAGCACCTGCGCCGCCGCCAACTTGTCGCGCTTGCTCCGGGTGTCGCCCATCATCAGGCGGTAGAGCGTGGATGGCGGATGGCCTTCCACTGTCTGCGCGCGCACCTCATCCAGATTCGCGAGCATCAGTTTCCCGGGCGCACCGCTCCCGGCCGCGCCCTCGGGGATGCGGAACCCCGCCAGCACCAGCCGCGCCGGCTGCTGCCCGCTGTTGCGGAACGCGAGTGGCACTCCGGGAGCGGTGTAGAAGAAATCGTCTTTGCGGAGCGCGTGCTCCTCCGCGCCGTACCGCAGCACGGCCGCGCCTTCGAGGACGAAGTAGGCCTGTTCCTCACCCGCGAACGCCGCCGTGGCCGAGGCTCCCGCCGGGTCAATCTCGATCTCGCCGAAGCGAGCGATACCGCGCAACACGCGCGCGTCGCTCGCGCCCGCACCGAACACGGGCAGGTAGCGGCATGACGCCGTGGTGAAGTCGGACTTGCCCGCCGCCACCGAGGACACCTGCCGGTACAGGAAGGTCGGCTCGGTCTTCCGTTGCTCCTGCGCGTGAAGGGCGCAAAAGCCCGCCAGCGCCGCCAGCGCGGCGGCCGAAGCTCTAAAGATCCCAGTCACAATCGCACCACTTTCCGTTTGCATCGACGTGCGGCCATTTCCCGCCGGGACTGTAGCCGCTGATGATCATGTCGTCGTACATCGGCGTCGGCTCGAAGTAGCCGGGCCGCCGCAAGTGCTGCTTCACCACATCGTCGTTCAGTTCCACGCCCAGGCCAGGCGTCTCCGGCACGCGGATGTAGCCGTCCTTGATGATCGGCTTCTCGATGCCCTTTATCAGGTCCTGCCACCACGGAATGTCCACCGCGTGGTTCTCCATGGCGAGCATCTCCTGCAACGTCGCCGCCATGTGCACCGCGGCCATGCAGCCCACGGGCGAGCCGGCGAAGTGGATCGCGGTGCGGATGCCGTTCTGCGCGGCGTAGTCGGCGATGCGCTTGGTCTCGATCAGCGCGCCCGCGGTCTCCGGGTCTGGGTGGATGGCGTCCACCGCGTGGTTGTCGATGAGCGGCCGGAACCCTTCGTCGAGTCCGAATATGTCTTCGCCGGTGAGTATTGGCGTGGTGGTGGCGCTGCGGATCTGCTGGTAGCCGCGCCAGTCGCGCCAGTCGATCAGGTCCTCGGCCCACGCCAGTTGATACGGCTCGAAGGCGCGTGCATAACGGATGGCGTTCTTCACGCTGAGGTGGCCGAAGTGGTCGGCTGCGATCGGCGCGTCCGTGCCGAGCGCCTCGCGGCCCGCCTGCAGGTACTCGCAGAGATAGCCGAGCCCTTTGTCGGTGGCCGCGCCGTCCGGTCCGATCGCGCCCGGACGGTCCTCCACCAGGCTCGTATACAGATCCATCTTGAAGAACGTGAAGCCGAACTGCTTCCGCTTCAGCATCCGCTCGGCGTAGATCTTCACGTCCTTGTGGCCCGTGGTGTCGCAGTAGATGCGGATGCGGTCGCGCTGCTTCGGGCCGACCAGACTATAAGCAGGTACGCCGTATACTTTGCCCGCGATGTCGTGCAGCGCCATGTCTACGGCGCTGTAGCCGCCGCCCATGCGCCCCTGCCCGGCGAATTCGCGGATGCGGCGCAGGTTCGCCTCGATCTGGAGTGGGTTCTTCCCCACCAGGTGCGACTTCAGAATGAGCGCAATGCCTTCGACGCCCGCGTCCCGCACCTCGCCGAGGCCGTAGACGTCCTGGTTCGTGTAGATCTTGATGATGGGGTAATCGTAGTTCGCCGCCACGCGGCAAGCGCGCATGTCGGTGATCTTCAGATTGCCGGGAGCGGACCTGAGATTCGGCGCGCCCGGTGAGGCGAGTCCCTTGGTGGCCTGAAACAGCGGGCCGAACATAGCGGTGGCCGCGGCGCGGCGCAGGAGCGAGCGCCGGCTCACGAGCTGCTTCTGTGGAATGCGCATGGCCCTCCTTCTTCTCCGCACCTTGCGGGAGAGAGGGTCCATTCTATCGCGATGGGGACGAGCGCGACGTACAGGAGCGGGGAAGTGCCGCCGACGCATTCGCGCTCCTTTGGCCAGTGACACTAGATCGCACAACCGGGCCTTACGCTGTAGTTGGAGATTCCAATGGGCCCTACTTTTCAGATTCGGCTTGCTTCGCCTTCCGATGCGATGCAGGCCTACATCGAGCGCTATCGCGGCTGGGTCGAGGAGATGATCGGCTGCCCCTTTTCGAGCGCGCTCACATTCGAGGTTCCGTACCCGTTCAGTCACGTTGTTTTGGCAGATCTCTTGAGCGATGTTCCCCTCGACCGGCAATGCATCTACGCCGCTCCCGCGCTGCGCGGCCTCGTTGCCCGCTGGGAGTTGCCTCCGGGGGTTAGCCCGCGCATCGAACTGCACCCGTCGCGGGACCGCTCCCGCGGCATCACTTCCGGGCAGCCGGCCTGGGATCCACATTGGAAGGACGCACCGATAGCGCTCTGGTTGCGCGGGCTCGAACACCCGGTAATCTTCACGGACATTCCTTACGTGAGATACAACTTCGGCACTGCCTCGTCGGCATGGAGACAGTGGGTGATCGTTCGCCGTGACGAGTCAGCGGAATGTCTGGTCCGCCTGGCCGCGTTCAGGGACCTGCATCCGCGGCACATCACGGTCATCGGCGGGCAGCCGATTTCGCTTCCGGAGAATGGTTACGACTGGGATGCCGTCATGCTCGAACCTTCACTGAACGATTTTGTGCGCACCGATTATGAATCCTTCTGGACGAGCGAAAGCTGGTTCCGGGACCGCCGCCTGCCCTACCGGCGTGGCTATCTGCTCTATGGACCGCCGGGGAACGGGAAAAGCACAGTGGCACGGACCATGGCGTGTCATCCGCTGGCGACTGCGTTCAGTATCGACTTCGGCGAGGAGCATCTCCCCAACTCTTCCCTTACGGAATTGTTCCAGACGGCGGCGGACGGCGCCCCGGCTGTGATCATCTTTGAGGATCTCGACCGTGTGTTTGGGGCCCAGCAGAGTAGCAACCGGAGTGCCATCACGATTTCTCATCTGCTGAATTGTCTGGATGGTCTCGGTACACGCGACGGGGTTGTCGTCGTGGCAACCGCAAACGATCCTGTCAATCTCGATCCGGCGCTTCTGCGGCGGCCTGGCCGGTTCGACCGGCTGGTCGCGTTCCCACCGCCTTCTCCAGCTATGCGCGCGGAGTACCTTCGCCGGCTCACGGGCAGCCAAATGGACGAGGAATCCATCGCGAAGGCGACGGACGAATCTGACCGCCTTTCGTTCGTGCAGATCCGCGAGTCGTACATTCTGGCCGGGCAAGCCGCTTTCCGGTGCGGGCGGGAAATCGAGCTGGAGGGCCTGCTCGACGGGCTTCGCCGCGTGCGCGCCGAGGCAACCGCCGTCAGGTCGAAAGTGGACGGAGCCGCAGTAGGGTTCGGGACCTCGCCGGGCGGCCGCGGCGCCGAAACGGAACTCGTGTCGCGGAGGACTTGACCCACTTTGATGAGCGGCAGATACTCGTACCTATGCCGGAGGCCAGCAGGCGGGAGCGCCAGATCGTGCGCGTCCTGGGTCTCCTCGGGATCCTGCTCGACAAGGGCACGCCGACTGTGCGGGAATTGGCCGCGCGGTTCAACACGCGCCGGGAGACCATTTACCGCGACCTCCGCGTGCTCCAGGACGCGGGCTATCCGATTGCCGGGGATGAGCGAGGCTGCATGAGCCGCCCCCGTTTGGCAGGGCATCCACGGCAGGCAGGTCCCGAGATCCGCCTCAACGATCGTGAGTTGGACGCCCTCCTGTGGGCGAGCATGCACGCCCGCGGCATCGGCCAGCCGTTCGGGAAGGACTTGCTCTCGGCAGCCGTGAAACTGCGCGCCATGCAGAACATGCGCCATGATCCGCCGCAGGAGGCGATTGAGAGCGCGGTATCTATCGTCGGCCGGGGGCAAAAGGACTACTCGCAACACAGCGAGACGGTGCTCAAATTGGCTGAAGGCATTCTGCGGCGGCGCAGCACGCGGGTCTGTTATTCATCACCGAATCGCCCTGAGCCCCACGACTTTGAGTTCGACCCGTACCGCCTTCTGTTCGTGCCGGACGGGTTGTATTGTCTGGGCCAGAATCCCGACTATGGCGGGGTGATCACTCTGGCGATCGATCGCATCCGGTCGGTGTCGCTGCTCGCGGCCAGCTTCGATGTCGATCCGTCGTTCGACCCGGAGCAGGTTTCCCAGGATGCGTTCGGAGTGGTCTGGGAAGAGCCGATGACCGTGGTCGTTCGGTTCCGCGCTGATCAGGCGCCCTACGTGAGGGAGCGAAGTTGGCATCCCAGCCAGTCCTTCCGCGATCTCGCCGACGGCGGGGTAGAAATGACCTTCCGCGCCGCCGGCGAGTTCGAGATCATGCGCTGGATTCTGGGTTGGGGTGATGCGGCGGAGGTGGTGGAACCGCTGCGACTTCGCGGATTGCTGCGTGAGATCTTGCATTCGGCAGCCAGTCGCTATGCTTCAGAACCGATTGTCGTGGCCCAGGTATTCAAGAACCCGGGCTGAAAGCGTCTTTAGACGATGTTCACTAAACCGGAGACTTTTCGAGCCAGGTTTGACAAGCTCCATGAGATAGTCGCAAGCTGTCGGGAAAAACACCGGGAAGCCAATAGGGCTACTGCTCCGGCGTTCAACATCTTTCACCTCCTCGGCGTTGCACAAGATGAGGTGAAGACTCACTCTGCCGTTATCGCGGACCTGCTCAACCCGAACGGATCCCACGGACAAGGAGACGCCTTTCTGAAGTCTTTCCTGACCCGCCTCGGACGGGGTGAGGACGCAGACTCCGCTCCAGTTCGGGACTGGGTGGTGACCACCGAGGAGTCCATCTCCCAAGGGAGACTGGACATCGTGGTTCGCTCCTGGGCAAAGCCCCTGCTTCTGGTGATCGAGAACAAGATTCGCCGTGGGGAGCGACAGAATCAACTACATGACTACTGGGTGTGGATGCAAGGTCAAGATCACTACAGCTCAAACACGATCCTCGTCTTCCTCACCCCGGATGGCCGCGAACCGCAGTCTGCTCGGAATGCGCCGGTCAGGAGCATGTCGTACGAGACTGTCGCTGCTTGGCTGGATTCCGTTTATCCGCAAATAAAGGCGGAGCCAGTGCGGCAGGCGATTGAACAGTATCGGTGCATTTGCTCCCAGCTTTGGAGGAACTCTATGGAAGAGACGGACGTACAGGAATCCGAGATTCTCGAAATGCTCAGTCAGCCCGACAAGTTTGCGTTTGCGCAGGAGGTTGTGGGGCTGTTCCCAAAGGTAATCAGAAAGTTCCGGATAGATCTGAAGTCGAAAATCGAGAAAGAGCCCGCCTTGAGCGGTGTTGAGGTCGAGTTCGTCGATGGCGGCAAGCCAACGGACCAAATTGACATTTTTACATCGCGCGGCGGTGGCAAGTTGGCACTTCGGATCCGAATCGAGGAAGATCACGACGGGCTGTATTGTGGCATTCTAAGACCTGACGGACCGAAGCACCCCTACGCGACCGAAACCGTCGCGGATATCCCCGGTCTCCATTCAGTACGGGCGGATTGGGAGACGGAACACGCCTGGTGGATCGCGCGACACAGGATTGGCACCGGTTCGGTTCGGGACTCCAAGATTCCTCTTCGGGATCTTGAGAACAACGTGATGAATACCGTCATCTTCTTGCTTGAGAAGAGCCGGGACTTTCTCGATCGCAAGAACGCGCTGCTTGAGCCCGCCGAGACTCAAGGCCAATAGAGCGCGGGTCTGTTGCACCCACGGCGTCGAACGAGGCGCAAGAGTGAGCGCCGCGCCGTCAGCGGTCGGCTATCAGCTCTCGGCGTTCAGCTCCCGGCTTTCAGCTTTCTGCCGGCGGCTGACTGCTGATCGCTGAGAGCTTTCTCGCCCTACTTCTCTTCGAAGGTCCCGGTAACGACTGTGGTGCCCGCGGCGGAGTAAATCGTCACTCCCGCCTGGCGGTTTTCGCTCTTGCCGGTGACGACCGCGCCGCCTCCCGTGGTCGTCGTCTCAACCGTGAGGCCGGACCTCTTGAGCGTGTCCTCGTAGTACCCCGCCACTTTGTCGGCCGAGTCAGTCGTCCTGAGGGTGAAGGTTCCCGATGTGGTCTCACCTTTCTTGGAGGTGATGCCGTCCGCCTTCGCGCCCCCGTACGCCGGGAGCCAGGAAGGCAACTCCATCGTGCCGGCGCCGAAACTCGCCTTCCCGTCGGGACCGGTGATCTCGAGGCTTGCCTGGCCGCCCTGCTGTTTGCCCTGGATGTCGATCTTCTTGCCGTCCTGCTCGAGGCGCAGCCTACCGTGCTTGATGTCCTCGAAGTTCAGCGTGACGACCTTGCCGGTTTTCTTGTCGCGCACGGTCACGATGCCGCGGTCTTCGTCGATCGAGACGAGTTCGGCGTCGGGATTGGCGGCCACCATGAACTTCACCGCCGCCAGCTCGGGATGACGCTGGAGCAACTGCGGGTCGAGCCCGGCCTGCTTCGCCTTGAAATACACCAGGCCGCCGAGGGCCAGGATCGCCAGAATGCCGATGACGATGATCCCGCCACAGCCGACCAGGATCCAGACCACCGGGCTGGTCTTTTTGACGGGTGGGACGCCAGGGGCAGGAGGAGGAGGAACGTTGGTTGCCATGTTATTACCTTTCTGGATTGGATGAGCCGCTCCAGTTCGCGATTCGTCGATTATTCCCGCGGAGGCCCGGCCGTGTCAATAGTTCACGCGAGGGGGCCGATCGACGCCGCGCGTTTTGTTTCGCCGATTGTTTTACCGAGCCGCGACCGTAAGGGAGTCGGTTAGGCTGACCTTTAGCTGCAGCCTCACACAGCACACGCTAATACCCGCGCTGTTTGTCCACCACATTCAACAGCGGCTCGCCTTCGCGATACCGCCTGAAGTTCTCGAGGAATAGCGCCATCGAGCGCTGCTTCCAGTCCGCCGTGTGGTCGGCGCAGTGCGGTGAGAGCAGCACGTTCTCCAAGCTGTAGAAGGGGTGTCCCGCGGGAAGCGGCTCCGTCTCGAACACGTCGATCGCCGCGCCGCGGATGCGCTTGCGCGCAAGCGCGTCGATCAGCGCCGCCTCGTCCACCACCGGCCCGCGGCCCACGTTGATCAGCACGGCGCTGGTCTTCATTTGCTCGAACTCGCCGGTCCCGATAGAGCCGCGCGTCTCAGCGGTGAGCGGCAGGCACACCGCAAGGTAGTCGCACTCGGGAAGGATCGCGCGCAGCTCCGACAGAGGGTGCACGCGCGTCACAACATCGTCGGGCCCCGGTCTGCGCCGCACGCCGATGAGGTTCATGCCGAACGCGCGGGCCCGCACGGCGATGGCCCGGCCGATGTCACCATAACCCGCGATCGCGAGCGTGCTGCCTTCGATCATCTCCACCGTCAGCGAATCCCACACGCCGGCCTCCTGCGAATGGACCATGCGCCGCAGCTCCTTCGCGAAGAACAGCATCGCCGCAATCGTGAACTCGCCGAGCGAAGCGCTGTAGACGCCGCGCGCGTTCGTCAGCATCACCGCGCTTCGCTCGAGTTCCGGAAACAGCACCGTGTCCAGCCCCGCGGATGATGAGTGGATCCATCGCAGCCGCGGCGCCCGCGCGAACACCTCTTCGAGCAACGCTCGCGGCGCAAACCACGAGAGCGCTACCTCCGCGTCGTCGAGCGCGCCAGCGAACGCCTCAACTGTATCGCCGGCTGCCACGAGCGCGCCGCCCGGCAGTTGCTCGAGCAGCGCGAGGTTCGGGTCGAGTGGGTTTCCCAGCACGAGCAGGGTCGGGTTCCGCCGGTTCACTTTCCCTATCATAATGGCCTGGGGCATGGCTCTCCGCACGGTCCTCTTCATCACCGCCCTCGTGTTGCTCGTCGCGGCGTTTGCCGCGCCGCTCTCGCCCGCGATCGCGTTCGCGTTTTCCGCGGTGTGCCACCAGGGACCGGCGCGCTGCTTCCTGTGGCTCGGCGCGCCGATGCCGGTGTGCGCGCGCTGCCTCGGTGTTTACGCGGGCGTGCTGGCCGCGGCGGCCTGGCCCGTGCGCGTCCCGAGAGCGGCTCTGGCCGCCGTCGCCGGGCTGAACATAGCCGACTGGCTGCTCAAGTTCGCTCCGAACATACCTCGTTTCGGGCTCTCTTTCGCGCTGTGCTGGCTCGCCGCCGGCGCCCTGCTCCACCCCGGACCTTCGAAGGACGTTGCCTCCCACCAAGCCGCTGCGCCACACTGAAGTGTGCCCGAATATTGCACTTGCGGTGCGGAGCTCCCGCCCGACGCGCGCTTTTGCCACAAGTGCGGCAAGCCGCAGCGCGAGGAGCCGCACCTGGTTGAAGAACCCGCAGGGGCCGCGCCGCAGCAGCAACTGCCCCCCGCGCCGCCGCAGCAGTTGCCCCCCGCGCCGCAGTTCGGGCCCGCGCCCATCGGCTTCCGCAACCCCGTCGTCTTCCGCATCGCGTTCTTCGCGGCGCTGCTTTCCCTCGTTCTGAACATGCTGCTGTTCGAGGCCTGCCCGGTGTGGCTCGCGGCGGCGGGCTTCTTCGGCGTGTGGCTCTACCACCGGCGCAGCGGCGAGTTCCTGACGATCCGGAGCGGGGCGCGTATGGGCTGGATCACCGGAATCATCAGCTTCGTTCTGTTCAGCCTGCCCTTCAGCATCGGTTTCATAAACGTCATCACACAGCCGGACTTCGTGAACAAACTGCGCGAGGAGCTGAGCAAGTACCCGTTCCCGGCATCGATGCAGGATCAAATGCTGGCGACGTTCCAGACGCCGGGCGGCGTCGCGATGCAGGTGATCATGCTGCTGCTTCTTCTCTTTGTGCTTTTTACGTTGTTTCCGCTGCTGGGCGGCATGCTCGGCGCGAAGGTTCTCAGCAAGGATTAGCGCGAGATTTCTCACCAACAATTCACTGCGGCGCCATAGGGCGAGTCTCGCGGCAAGGGGACAGGGCAGCTCACGCTCACTCCGCTCCGCTCCGGGGCGGAGTGCTCAGTCCCCTTCGCCACCTGTCCGGTTCCGCACACACCCGGTCCGGAGGCGAACACTTCAGATTGCTAAGTCTTTGGTTCTGCGAGGGCAACTCGTGGCAGTGCAGTTGCACTTTCTGCGTTCCAAAACCCGGCCCCGGACGTTATAGAAGATAGGAGGCGAGGATGGCAAAGCTGATCGAGGACATCAAGCGGAACCCGGAGGCGCTGGCGATCGCGGTACTGTGCCTGGTTCTCGGACTCGGGCACTCCCTGCGACCGATGGTAGCCATGGCCTCACATGCAACTCAACAGAATGGGGTTTACTGGTGCCCGCGGACTGTCACCCCGGAGGTCTTCGAAGGGATGCCGCAACCGCCCGCGCTTCCCAACCTGCCGGACCCGCCCAACCTGCCGGACCTGCGGGACTTGCCCGATTTGCCGGACCTCCGATAGCCGCTGCCGGCGGAAAACCTGGGGACAGACCGCTCCGTCCACGCGCTTCGCTTGGGACGGAGGAGTCAGTCCCCCTCGCGGTCGCCGTCCTCGCCACTCTGAGGAACAAAAAACGTCTACTTGAGCCTCTTTGCATTCCACCTCGCGCCATTTAGATGGCAGCACCCGGAAGTAATCGAGAACGCCAACCGGCACGAGCCCGAGCGGCTCATCGAAAGTGCGAATGGAAGCAGGGCGAACCGGGCGGACGAAGCATACGGCAGCAGAGCCAGCGGTGCGATGATCTTGCACCACCGCGGGCGAGCCTGCCATTCCCTCATCACCCTTTGTGTTGCATCGGAGCCACCCGTCAAGGCTTCCCTTCGGCTCGCTTGCTCCCTCCGGTCGGTTACCAGGATAAGCCTGGCTGATCTTGTGAACTGAAAGGAGTTCACCATGTAAATTGCCTGTTCAGCATGTAGCCGAACGAGCGTGGGTTCCAGCAATGGGACTGGCGAGTCGGGAGGCG
>Ga0209777_10004347_pt1 | contig 16797 bp, 15 predicted proteins | sample FrelakmetHBP12HB_FD_187147 | JGI IMG/M metagenome (GOLD analysis project Ga0209777, IMG submission 187147) | Freshwater lake sediment microbial communities from the University of Notre Dame, USA, for methane emissions studies -HBP12 HB (SPAdes)... | ecosystem: Environmental > Aquatic >...
TAATTATATCTAGCAACTACGGACCAAACCACAAAGGCACGAAGGCACAAAGGACGCATAAAGAGATTCGAGGAGTCTATGGCTTGACGATCCTTGCAAAGCGGTGAACTGGCCTCGCCCGACTTCCGGCCGTCGCTCGTGGGCGCTGCCCGTAAGCCTGGGCCGAGTCGAAGTAGGTTATGCCTTGGGCGGCGGCCTGCTCGATCACGTCTTTTGCCTCCAGGCTTGGCCCGTGGGTGCGCAGCACGCCCTCCCCGCCCAAGGCCCTACCTGGGTGACGAGCGGGCCCGACTTTCCGAAGAGCCTGGTAGTAATCGTCATAACAATTCGGTTCCTTGCTATTTCGAGTAGGTAATAGAATAGTAATTGGAAATAGCGAAGAACCAAAAAAATCTCAAGCGTCTTTCCTGCTAAATCGCTCCCCGGTAGTAGGCCAGCCTCCTGGCCTGGGGCCGGAATAGCTCCAGCAGCTTCTTCTCCTCCTCAGCTGCCAGGGGCTGGAACTGCCTGCCCACCCGGGCCAGCGCCTCTACCTCCCCGGGGCTGGAACAGCCCACAATTGCCGTGCTGATCTCCTGGGAAAGGGCAAAACGCAGGAGCAGCTCCGCCGTCACCCCGTCCTCTGGGGAGATGTAGTGGGAACCGCCCAGCACCTTCATGCCGATAACGGCGAGACCCCGATCCTTGGCAGCGGCCATGACCTTGTCCAGAAATCCGCCCAGGACGGCTTCCGCTGGGTTGATGGGCATAAGAACGCTGTCCACCGGCCAGTTTTTCACAGCATGCTCCAGGATTTTGGGGGCATGGTGACCGGTGACGCCCAGGAAGCGCACCAGTCCAGCGTCTTTGGCCTCCACGAATGCCCGCAGGGCACCGCCCGGCCCCTCCATCTCCTCGATATCCTGGCGGGTCCGTAGATCATGAATCTGCCACAGGTCCAGACGATCCAGGCCCATGGTCTCCAGGGACTTTGCCAGGTCGGCCTTAGCGCCCCGGTAGTCTCGGGCGGCGGACTTGCTGGTCTGAAAGATGCCAGAGCGCAGCTCCTGATGGCCGCGCCAAAAATTGCCATAGTAGCCCTGGCTGCCTGCGTAGGCCTGGGCCGAGTCGAAGTAGGTTATGCCCTGGATGGCAGCCTCCTCGATCACTGCCTTTGCCTCCTGCTCGCGCCCGTACGTGCGCAGCACGCCCTCCCCGCCCAGACCCACCTGAGTGACGGGCGGGCCCGACTTTCCGAAGAGCCTCGTAGTGATAGTCATAACAATTCTTCCCATGCCCCACAGGGTATAAAAAAATTAGGGTTCCTCGCTGTCTCGTGTGGATATGACTGGAGATACAACTCCTCAGGGATACCAACTCAGCCACCTGGACTGGTGGTTAGTTACCTGCTTGCCGATTTCTTGATCTCTGCTCCAGATCCAATTTCATGATAACTTGAGGTTAGCAACATGGAACCGCGAAGAGCCAGTTATTTGATCTCAAAAATAAATTATAAATGGGGGTGGAAATCATATTGATTCTTATGTGTGTGTAAGGCGGAAGATGAAAGCCCTATGAAATTAAAATTACAAAAAGTCTTATATGATCACGTTTAATTAGGATGCATGGGGATGATGTAGATGAGCAAAATGGCTCTTATGCTTGCGATGATGCTTTCATTATCTGGTATTGTCATTTATGGGCAAGGTCAGACTGAGCAATCAACAATCATTTTCCCCGACCCGAATCTTGAGACAGTGATAAGAGCAGCAATCGATAAACCAGAAGGAATTATTTTAGATACGGACCTAGATAGGCTTATTACCCTCCAAGCTTCTGAAAAAAATATCAAAAATATTGTTGGACTGGAGTACTGCAATAATCTGAAAGAATTGTACCTAAAACGCAACCAGATCACAGATGTCTCATCGTTATCGGGACTCACTAACCTAGTAACGTTGAACCTAGAGTACAACCAGATCACAGATGTCTCATCGTTCTCAGGACTCACTAACCTGAAATGGTTATACCTATTTGGCAACCGGATCACAGATGTCTCACCATTATCGGGACTCACTAACCTGGAAAATCTCTTCCTAAGTAGCAACCAGATCACAGATGTCTCATCTTTCTCAGGACTCACTAAACTAGTAACTCTGTCCCTAAATTACAACCAGATCACAGATGTCTCATCGTTCTCTGGGCTCATTAACCTGAAATGGTTATACCTATTTAGCAACCAGATTACAGATGTCTCACCATTATCGAGACTCACTAACCTGGAAGATCTGACGCTTGGAAGCAACCAGATCACAGATGTCTCACCATTATCGGGACTCACTAACCTGGAAGATCTGAAGCTTGGAAGCAACCAGATCACAGATGTCTCACCATTATCGGGACTCACTAACCTAGCAACTCTGGACCTAAATGGCAAAGGAAAGGATTTTCCCGGCCAGATCACAGATATCTCACCATTATCGAGACTCAATAACCTGAGAAATCTTTTCCTAAGTGGCAACCAGATCACAGATGTCTCACCATTATCAGGACTCACTAACCTGGAATGGCTGGCCCTAGAGGACAACCAGATCACAGATGTCTCACCATTATCAGGACTCACTAACCTGGAATGGCTGGAACTAAAGGGCAACCAGATTGCAGATGTCTCACCATTATCGGGACTCACTAACCTGAAATGGCTGGAACTAAAGGGCAACCAGATTACAGATGTCTCACCATTATCGGGACTCACTAACCTATCTGCAATTACATGACGGTTCGATAAAGAGAAGCTTTGAGGGATGGCAGCCTACTTCCATTCGGCTATTTTCCCATTTTTTACGTGTCAAATCCTGACATGATAAATGCATTTTTGGTGGCTTGCTTTATATACCTGCTCGCGTCCTCGGCATGGTAAAATAGCTAATGGTCTACTGCAATTGAAGTAATTTCTTATTTGTAGCATAATAAGAAATTTGAAGTGCAAAGAGGATTATCCACCGAGCATGGAGCCCGAAAAATTTCTCATCCATGCATAATTCAATGCTTTGCTGAAGACCGCCAAGGATGACAGAGAGCGATGCATTCTGCTCCTACTGGCCGGAGCCTGTCTACGTGTAGGCGAGATGACCTAAATTAGGGCAGAGGATATAGATTTCAGCAAAGGATATCTGCACGTTCCGGCCACCAATGCCAAGTTCAAGAAACCCTGCACTGTGGTCCTCTGCCACGGGTTGCGAAGGCCATATCAAAGCTGCTCGCTGGCCGCACTAAAGGTTGGCTGTTCCAGAGCTACCGTGATGGCCACATCACTTCACGGCAGGTTCAGAATATCCTTGCTGGCATCGCCACTCGGGCTGGCCTGCAAGAGGTCAAGCGACAAGATAAGGCAGGGAAGAACAGGCATCGTGTCCATCCGCACATGCTCAGGAATAGCTTTGCCGTCTGGAGCCTCAATGGCGGTTCGCCAATCGGTGATCTACAGGATCAGCTAGGCCATGCCTCTCTGGCGACCAAAGGCGTCTACCTCAAGGTTAGTCCTAACCACAGGAGAGTGGCGTATATGCGGTAGAAATTTCCGAGCGTTCTTGCTGGAGAAAAGCACTGAAAACCAAGCCATTCAAGTTTTAAAATAATATTTATATCAATATGAACTTAACTCATTATGCCTGGGGTGTATGCTCAAGGTTTTAGGTTAATCCTAATCGATAGCATTGGCTAAGATCAACCGCTATCAGCAACTGCTCAAGAAAACTTGATCTTTATTCCGAGTTACTATGGAATGAACAGTTTGCCAGAAGAGGATTTGGGCCGGGAAGGTTGTATAAAGCAGTGCGTGCTAACTCGCGCTCTTTGGTTTAGTCCTGCTTCCGCCACAAAGCAGCCGGTTTTCGCACCGTTGCATGCTATCGTATATTCTTAGGAATTTGGGCTAAAAGATAAATATTGTGAAAGGTTTTCCGAGGAAAAGTATTAAGCTTTGGCGGCTCAAATACCTGGTAATACCTATTACCAAGGTAACCAATATAGACTGACGGAGATGTGCGCAATATGGCCAAAGCACTCAGGCTTGGTTTAACTCTAAGCGAAGAGGACGCAAAAGTATTTTCGCAGAGCGAAGAAGCCTACGCCGTCACACCGCAGCAGAAGCAACAACTTAGAGAAGCGCAACGGATTTATCAGTCCCATCCAATTAATTTCTAATGACCCGTATCCCATGGGAAGATATGCGCGTTAGTTGAGGACAGAAAAGCCTATTTTATGGATACCTTTGTTTGAGATCTGATGCCGTAATGAATAGGAGGGAGGCAAAAGTCTTAGTGTAGGAGGGATTGAATGATGGTCTTCGACTTTTGCCGATTAGACTGTAAGCGTTCGCCGATATTTAAGGATTTCGCCTCAGTCGGATTTTTTCATCGAAAGCGATATCCTCTTCCGCTCCATATCCACATCCAGCACCCTGACCGTCACCTTCTGCCTGGCCTTCACCACGTCGGTTGGATTCTTCACGTAGCCATCCCGAAGCTGGCTGATATGCACCAGCCCGTCCTGATGCACGCCTATATCCACGAAGGCCCCGAAGGCGGTGACATTGGTTACAATGCCTGGCAGATTCATGCCCACCTTGAGATCCTCCATCTTCTCGATTCCCGGAGCAAAGCAAAAGGCCTCAAACTCCGCTCTGGGATCGCGGCCCGGTCGGGACAGCTCCTCCAAAATGTCTTGCAGCGTGGCGGCGCCCGCTTTCTCGCTGATATATTTATTTGGATCTAGCTTCTTCAGGAGGCTTTCATTTTGCATCAGCTCTCTCACGGTGACGCCCAAATCGCCCGCCATCCGCTCCACCAGAGGATAGCTCTCCGGATGCACAGCCGTGCCGTCCAGTGGATTGCTGCTATCACGAATGCGCAAAAATCCCGCCGCCTGCTCGAAGGCCTTGGGCCCCAAGCGCGGCACTTTGTGCAGATCCTGACGCGAGCCAAAGAGGCCGTGCTCATTCCTGTACTTCACCACCGCCTCGGCCAACTTAGGACCAAGTCCTGATACATAGGCCAGAAGCTCCCGGCTGGCGGCATTCACATCCACCCCCACCAGATTAACACAGGAGGATACCACATCGTCCAAGGCGCGCCTCAGCGCCGGCTGGTCCACGTCATGCTGGTACTGGCCGACACCAATGGCCTTGGGCTCGATCTTGACCAATTCTGCCAGCGGGTCCATGAGCCGCCGTCCAATGGAGACTGTGCCGCGTACAGTGGCATCCTCATTTGGAAACTCCTGCCGGGCCACATCCGACGTGGAATAAACCGATGCTCCCGACTCGTTGACCATCATAATGGGTGGCTCCAGCCGCAGGCTCTGCAAGAAGGCCTGCGTCTCTCTGCCCGCTGTGCCGTTGCCGACAGCAATCACCTCGATGCCTTTTTTCTTGCAGATCGCACCCACCAGGGCTGCCGCCTCCTCTCTCTTCTTCTGAGTATCGTGGGGGTAGATCACATGGCTCTCTTGCAGCCGTCCCAGGCGGTCGAGCACAGCCAGCTTGCAGCCCGTCCGTAGCCCCGGATCGACGGCCAGGACGCACTTTTGCCCCAGCGGTGGATCCAGGAGAACCTGGCGCAGGTTTTCGGAAAATACTTCGATGGATTTCTCCTCGGCATGGGCCCGTGCTGCCGCCAGCGTCTCATTTTCCATGGAAGGGGCAAGAAGCCGGCGGTAGCCGTCATAAGCCGCCTGCATCACCTGATCTGCCGCCGGGCCATTTCTCTTTATGAAGAGCTCCTCTAAAACCGCCAGACCGTCCTCCTCCGCAGGGGCCACGTGCAGGCTAAGCGCGCCCGTCTTCACTCCTCGCAGCATGGCCAGGAGCCGGTGCGGGCTGGCCCGAGCGAGGGCTTCGGAAAAGTCCAGATAGTCCCTGAATTTTGCGTCGTCCTTCGCATCAGACGATTCTCCTTTTCCGGCAACTGCCACAGACCGGAGCAAGCCCTGCGATTGAAAGAGGGCTCTCATGCGAAGTCGCGCCTCGGCATCCTCACTCATCCACTCGGCCATGATGTCCCTCGCTCCGGCCAGGGCTTCCTTTGCAGAGGCGACGCCCTTCCCGGCATCCACAAAGGACAATGCCTCATTTTCCGGGTCCAGGCCGTTCTGGTCCTGAGAGAAGATCCTCCTGGCCAGCGGCTCCAGGCCGCGCTCTTTTGCTGCCGTGGCCCGCGTCTTCCTTTTAAGCCGGAAAGGAAGGTAAATGTCCTCCAGCCGGACCAGGGTGTCGGCTGCCTGCAGCTTGGCTTGCAGATCGGGTGTGAGCAGCTCTCGCTTGGCCAGAGAATTTTGGATGGCGGCTCGCCTCTCTTCGAGCTGCCGATTTTTGTAGAGTTGATCACGAATCCTGGCAATTACGACCTCATCCAGATTTCCTGTGGCCTCTTTTCGGTATCTGGCAATGAAGGGCAGCGATGCGCCGCCGTCCAGCAACTCTACGACGGCCAAAACCTCTCTCTCGCCCAGTGATAACTGCATAGCCAACTTTTTAATTTGAGGATGGATAGCCGGAATACCGGATAGTTCATTGATTGTGTTTATAGACATCCACCCCCTTGCTAGGTATCAAATCCAGTGATTGAAAATAACGGTTTTACGGCATCGTTACATAGGTCGGAAATCATTGTCATTCACGACTGATGTGGATAGGATATGAAAAATAGTTTTCTATCTTGAAAGTACTGAGCGATCTATTCGGCACTTGATCTACAAAAAGATATCAAGGAAAGGTCACTGAGCCTTCAAGAACTCCTTTTGTGCAGCATCGGCTTCGGCACGAGTCTGATCAGCTTCTTTGAAGGCGCCAATCATCTGATCGTGATATTCTTGGGCCATTTGCGCGAACTTAATTACTTGATCGTGGTAATAAGATGACTGATCTCTCGAGTCTTGCGCTTCATCAAGAAGCTTCCCGAGCTCCGGATTCTTCTCAATCGGCTCTTTTCTTCCTTTGAGCTCAGCGCGAAGGGCAGCAATTTTATCGACCAGCTGCTTCTCTCTATCCGGGCTTAAAACCTCAGTTTGTTGCCTAAACTCCAGAAGATCTATCTCATGGCGCGGATCTCTAATGGTGCGCTCACCGGAATGATTGTGCTTCTTTCGGATATCCTGTATCTTTAGAGAGAGCTGGTTGATTTTCTCGTTGGACTCGTCCCTCTTCTTTTTGGACTGGGCCACATTCTTGTTACTCTCGTCCCTCAGCTTCTTGAACTCATAGGCCTTGTCAATCAACTCTTTGGTGGCCTTGTTGAGCTCATTTCGCTTGGCGGCCCATTTGCTCGCTTCAGCGTTCAGTTGGCTTATTCGATCCTTGAAGGCAAGGGACTCCTGCCCGAGTTTGCCTCTCTTATCTTCCAGTTCTGTCAGCATCCCTCGTATGTCCTCCTGTTCCAGTCCGCGACTGGGGTTTTGTCCCACCGAAATCTAAAACCGGGAACACTTCGCAAAGTGGCGAAACTAATAGAGTACGCCAGAAGATTTATAGTTTCTGTCATTAACCAGATGATAATGATGAAAAAGTCACTGGGGGCGAAGACCCTTCTTTATCCCACGCCTGTCTGCGTAATTGGGACATATGACCCTACCGGAAAGCCAAATGTAATGACGGCTGCATGGGTTGGTATCTGCTGCTCCAGTCCGCCATGCATTGCCGTCTCTCTTCGGAAAGCTACCTATACCTATGGCAACATCATGAATCGCAAGGCATTCACCGTATGCCTGCCCTCAGAGGATTACGCCAAGCATGCGGACTATTTCGGCTTGGTCTCAGGTAGAGACGTGGATAAGTTTGCAGCAAGTGGTTTGACACCGCTAAAAAGCGAACTAGTAGATGCGCCGCTGGTAAAGGAATTTCCGGTAGCTATTGAGTGCAAGCTGCATCGCTTCGTTGAAATCGGTCTCCACACAGAGTTCATCGGCGAGATCCTGGATGTCAAGGCTGACGAGTCGTGTCTGGGAGCCGATGGTCTGCCGGATATTGAGAAGATTCGACCAGTTCTGTTTTCTCCGGAGGGGCGCAAATATAATGGCGTGGGAAGATTCATTGGCAAAGCTTTCTCCCTGGGAAGAGAGCTTATGAAGCCCTGATGTTTTCTTTTTTCAAGGGCATAGCTACGTGTCTCGGAGAGGTTGCTGCCTCGAAGGCGGTCTGGAGCCTTGATAGCTGTGTACCAGTTTGAGGATCTCCAGGATCAGCTGGGTCATCCATCCTTGGCTACCACAGGGATTTATCGGATTGGCTGAAATGACTAAAGGACTAAGTGAGGTGAAATAAGTATGCAACAAGAAGACGGAAATGAGAGAGAAAAAGTGAGCAAGAAGGATCAGAAAGCGAAGAAGCTTGATGGAGAAAAAAACCAGAAGCCAAAACGCGGCAAGAAATAGATGCATATCGCTCGCTGATCTCTCTGGCGGGCATTCCACATCTAATATTCACAACCCGGACAATAGCCGAGAAGACCGCGATGCAGACCCGATTGGCCCCTTGAAGTAACTCATTAAGCGTAGACTCCTGCTCCCAGCCACCATGTATCATCTACTTTCGTGACATAGCTTAACTTGAGTCCTGGCGTCATGTTCTTTGCAGGGTCTGGATAGAGGTAATAAGTGAATCCCTCTTTGTTTTGGGCTAACGCCATCATATCTCGAACCTGTTCAACGCCGTTGGGATCTCTAACGTCAATCCTGTTCGTCCCTATTAATTCTGGCCGTATAGGATGTACCAGGCAGTTACCCGCGAAATCATAGGCTATGATGTAGCGGTTTCCATCGACATAACTACTATTGATATCATTGAAGGTCTTAACTGCTTCTTCTTTGGAAGTATTTAGGGCGAAGCTTCTTGCGCCCTCTACAAAGGCTACAAGATCCTCTCTGGACTCGTTACTGAAGACGGGAGTATGCACGCTCAGATAAGTTCCTGCTGCTAGCCACATTTCTTCGTCTACCTTGAGAACATAGGTTATCTTAAGCTCCTCTGCACCAGAATGAGCAGGATTAGGCCAGATGTAGTATGCGAATCCGCTTCCCCTTTTAGCCACCTCGCGCATGTTCCTCTTAAGGGCAACTCCATTGGAATCGGTCACATCCAGCACATTCTTACCTATCATTGTAGGCTCGTACGGATGAGCTAAACAGGTTCCATTAAAGTCGTAGGCAATTATGTAATGCCCTCCTCTTACAAACTCTCCATTGGGATTATTGAAGACCTCTAGGGCTTTATCCTTGCCTTGCTCTGCAACGAAGTCTCGAGCTTCATTCACAAAGGCGATTAGGTCTTCGCTTGCTTCAGGTTTTAATAAATATGAATTACTTTCGTTTTCATCTGTGGTCGCTGCCAAGCCAATTGAAGATACTCCCAGCAGAGCAACTACACAGGCAACTGCTAAAATAACTTCGATATTTCTCATATTTAGTCCCTCAATCAAAAGGTTTCAACACCTATATAAATTAAGAAGAAATCCGGGATATCGTCTCTGCTCCGGCAAACCCGGCATAGATCTTCGCGGCCCGGTCGGCGGCGATGCAGCCTTTGGCACACTTTTGGCAGTGATTGCACTTTTTCTCATCAATTGTTATGGTCTCTGCCACGATAATTGCCCCTCGAGGGCAGTTCTTCTCGCAGATCTTGCATCTCGTGCACATCTGCACGCGCAGGACCGTTTCGCAGACCTCTCGCAGCAACTCCTCCGCCTGCTCTTTGCCGGCAATGATCATGATTTGTCCGTTAGCAAAGACGGTGACCCTTCCTTTTTCGGTCTTTAGCACCGCTGCTCCCAGATCTTCCTCATATTTCACCTCACCCAAAATATTAAGGGCCCCGGCAACAGAGGAAAAAGGATGATTCTGGGGGGCGCACAGGGTCGCTTCGATGGAGTACTCCAGGCCGCAGGGCGACCGGCCTCGTAGTGCCTGCAAAGTGATTTTTTCTTTCCCGCCAGCACCTACTTGCAGGTTTATATTGTGCTCTTTTGCTATCTCCAGCATCTTGGGAGGATGCCTCTTCCAGCGCCAAAAACCCCAATCGATGTATCTCTTATCCAGCCTATTCTCTTTTGCCCATTCCTTTAGAGAGTCCGTCCACCGGTCATAAAGCTGGGGATGTGTTACTTTCAGGTTGGCAAACTCAGATTGCAGCGCGGCGGGGCACAGCCAGCAGCCGATGCGCTCAAAGTCCTCTTCATAGAGCGGGTTTGGCAGCATCTTATTCCAGTAGATGTAGAGCATGACCTCCAGAGCCCGCCAGCTTCTGATGGGCGCCAGCGTGGTTTGGCTGGGAACATAGGGATTCCTCTCCACGGCCTTGATGGTAGAACGGTTGAAGGATTCGTAGATGCGCCGCCCATCAATTGTCACGCAGCCTTTGGGGTAGTGCTCTTTAAGAAAGGCGGTCATTGGTCCCAGCTTGTTCGTCTTGCAGCACCAGCGAAAATCTTTGGCAGGGGGGCCAAAATTCTTCACCTGCTCAAAAAAGCCGCTCTCACCTTTAATCTCTTGCAGCCGCAGCTTTTGGGCTTCGCACAGCTTATGCACATATTCCACCGTTTCGGGAAATTCCAGACCGGTGTTGATGAAGATAACCTCTGGCCGGGAGAATATTTTTTGGGCAAGGCAAAGGCAGGCCAGGCTGTCTTTTCCCCCGCTGAAGGAAACGTTTACCGGAAGCCGGTTTTTGGACAGATAGTTCTTGATCTCACTTATTGCCGCCTTCTCCAGGCCTTTTAGGTTCTCCACATTGGCAAAGATTATATCCTGTAGGGAAGGCCTCATTTCTTTAAGGGTAAAATCATTCTTCGTCACATCCTTGATACGAATGGACGAAGAGCCGTCTGCCCTTTTTCTGGCCACGCCCACGCCGGAAAATTTTCCTATTTTCAGGACGACGTTTTGGCCTTCCTCCCGGGCACATAGCCCGCTTATGATCTTCGCCTCTTGTAGCCACTTGCCTTTTATGTGGCCTTTTAATATTGAGTCGTCACATACAACGAGGCCTTTTTGTGCTCTATCGGAAAGCAGGGCTGCGCCCCAAGTCTCTAAATCCAGCTTGTGGCAGCCGGCCGTGACATCAAACCAGAGCGTCGCGATGTGGCGACCTTCCAGGATCACCTGATCGCGACGGTCTAATCCGGCAATCTTATTGAGCAAGATTATCCTGCCTTCCAGGAAATCTGCAGAGCCGTAATTTTGAGTGAAAAGCGAAGAGAGAAGCTCTTTTGCCGCCCTGGAACATAGGCGGATGTCGCCCGGCGGCGCGAGCTCTATCTTGCGGCCAAAGCTGTCGCAGGTGGAGCATTTTTCCGCCAGAAGGGGAATGCTGCAATTTTCGCACCAGAATAGCTCGCTCTTGCCGGGAGAGAATGTTTTGCTGGAATTATGCATGGATTTGTTTGAGGTTAAATCCAGGGTGTATTTAATGACTTTCATTTGCCCAAATCGATGGGTGCTCTGCCATCAAATGATAACTGAATTTGAATATCGAAAGAGTTAAATACTACTAGGATTACATTGTTATTATTAATATTATGTAGAACAACACCAAGACAATAAAACGGCTCCGGGGCTTTTCTGCTACCCTCAGCCATCCCCTCTCCCCGGGCCGTTCTATTCCCTCTATCTTTAGGATGGAATTTAGAATCTGATAATAAAAAAGTTAATTTGGTTTTGAATTACTGAAGCTTCGGGTTTCGATCCTAGAACTGGGGCCACTTGGGCATATTGATATCTGTGTCATACCAGAAAGTGCCATACCAGGCATCGACTCCCAGATGCATATTCTCCCAGGGATAACGTTTCTCCTTGTTTTCGTTTTTCACTTCAGGATAAGTTGTGTCAGGGCAGATATGTTTCGGGCATATTACAACCTTCTCAGGTGGAGAGATAACTGTGTTATTTGCCTCGCTTCCGATGATCTCCAGCTCCACTTTTTCCATTGCGGATGACGTGATCTTTGTATTATCGGTTACGCTTCCCACTATATCCACAACAACAGATCCTGGACCGCCCAATGCATAGGCACTGCAAGCCGATAGCATCAGCACTAAAGCCAACATGATTGATTTCCTCAACACCATTCCCCTCCAGCAAATTTCTCATTTGAGCTAAACATATTTAACCTATGTTTTATATATACAGGAAGTAGAAATATCTTTCGGGTCGATAAGTTCGGATTCCTCAGAGCATTATTATAAAAAATTTCGATCAAAGATGGCGATTGCCGGGAATGAATTCGAGTCTGCTGCGGAAAAAAGTATAAAAAGAAGATAAAAATAATACTTTTAAACTTATGCTGCCTTTTTCATGTGACCGCTTTGGCTAAGGCTTTGTGGTCACACTCCCCAAAGTGAGGATCTTTGGCGTCGTGCTTATGTATGCCGGATCTTTTTTAATGAGCGGCCGGTTATATCTGGTGGGAATATACGAACTCCACGGGTAGCATAGCGGCCTTTTGAAGTCGTCCCATGGGGTTTCATAGCGTTTTTCCTCGCCGCATGGACCGCATTCTTTTCCAGATTTCTTGTTGACAACTTTTGTCGGGTAGCCGATCTGGATGTTGCTGGCTGTGCTGCCGACGATATTCACTTCGACCGGCATGCCGTCCGGTGCTATGATCGTGGTATTGTTCGCCCGGCTTCCCAGGATGTCCATGCCGATCGCCTGATCGCTTACCGCGCCTTGGGCAACAGATGCCCACAGGATAAGTATGCTGATCAGAATAATTTGCTCTCTCAAACCTTTCGCCCCCTTTTATAATTAATTCTTGTAAAATGTATTGGAAGTAGAAAAACCTTTTGTTGCAGCGCAAAACATTAAATCCCCACCGGGAAAATTGGGGACCTATGAAACTGATTTATGTGGCCGGCAAAGGAGGCGTGGGCAAAAGCGTCTGCTCGGCAGCTTCCGGCATCTGGAAAGCGCGTCAAGGAAAGGATACCCTGGTCTTCTCCATGGACCCGGCCCACTCGCTCTCGGACATCTTCGACATCGATCTGGGCAGCAAGCCAAGAAAGATCCGCGAGCATCTCTATGCCTATGAGCCCGATCTGGCCGAGGAGGCGCAGGGCTTCTTTCGCAGGTACAAGAACATCTTCACAGCTCTCTTCGGCCTCTTCGAGGTGGAGGTAAAACCCGAAGACTTCGGGAACATGCCCGGCGTCTCCGAACTGATCTTCATGGATAAATTAAACGACATCTACGTGGAGAAGCAGTATGACTTTGTGGTCATAGACTCGGCACCAACCGCCATGGTCCTGCCTTTGCTGCAACTGCCCTCCATCACCACCGGATTTGTCACAAAAGTGTTGGGCATGAAAAATAGATGGATGGGTGTGCTCGACCTTCTGCAGCCTGGTTTTGGCGACAATATACTCTCTGAAGTTCGGATCATGCGCCAGAAAGCCGAGACCATGCGTAATGCCCTGCTCGATCCGGAGGCGGCCAGCATCACTATTGTTACCATCCCCGAAAAAGCGGCCGTGGAGGAGAGCCGACGCCTTATTGAAACGGTAGAATCGCACGGAGTTTCTGTCTCTTCTATTATCGTCAACCACGTGATCAAAGACTGCGACTGCCGCTTTTGCCAGGAGAAGAAGGCATCCCAGACCTCTTACATCCAGGAGCTAAGGGACCGCTACCGGGAAAAGCGCATTGTAATCTTACCCGACTACGGAGGAGAGGTATTGGGTGAAGGCCTCTTGCAGGTGGCAGAAGATCTCTACGCCAAGGGGGAGCTGAAAATCTAAAACATCACCAAATTGATATATTTTGTAGTTGAAGACAGAAGAGAGGAAAGACTATGTTTAAAAAAGTTCTCGTACCCACCGACTTCTCCAGCTATGCCCACAAGATGCAAGAGTGCCTGGCGGACATGCCGGGCATAGAAGAGGTCGTGCTTCTTAATGTCGTGGACGGCGGCAATCCCATGAACCTGGAGAAGAAAGGATGGAGCTACGACTCTCTTATCGATGAGGCAGATACCAGGCTTGCCGAGCAGGCCGATCACCTTTCCCATCTGGGTGAGAAAGGCCTCTCTGTCCGGCCGCTTTTGAGGATCATCGTGGAGCCCATGAGCGGCGCGGACGGGGTCGATATGAAGAGGCTGCAGCCCAAATCAGGTTTGGATCTGATAGAGGGAGGCAGTGTGGGCGAGGCCATTATCAAGATCGCAGCGGAGGAGAAGGCTTCACTCATCTGCATGGGCGCGCAGGGCAGAGGGCTGGTGGAGGGCATGCTCCTGGGGTCCGTCTCCACCGAGGTGCTAAGAAAGGGCCAAACCGATCTGCTCATCATCCGTCACAAGATCCTGGAAAGCGGCAAAGACGGGGAACATGAGTTGTTCTGCCGGGATATATTTTCAAAAGTGATGCTCACCACCGACTTCTCCGCGGCTGCAAAGCAGGCAATATCTCTGGCCAGGGATCTGGTGGGCGTCCGGGAGATCTTGCTGGTGCATGTGATTGCCAAAGAGACGGATTTCGATGAGGCGGCAAAGAGGCTGAACCTGTTGCGAGAAGAACTGGCAGGCCCGGGCAGAAAGATCACTGTGCATGTCCTAATGGGCGCCCCCGCAGAGGAGATCCTGAATTTGGCCAAAAGCCAGGATGTCTCCCTGATTATGATGGGCTCTGTGGGTAAGAGCTGGAGCCGACAGATTCGCGTAGGAAGCACTACCTTTGATGTGGCCCGCCAGGCATTAAGCCCCGTGATGGTGGTCCGCCCCAAGAAGAGCTGAAGAAAAAGGTTTTTCAGCCCCTTCCTTTCTATTTTTTCATGGCTTTTTGTGCCTGCTCCATCATCATCTGGGCGGCTTTGTAGTAGGCATCGCGAGGCATCAGCTCCCGGCTCACCTGTTTTTGCAGCTCCTCGGAGATAATGCCTTCTTTCGCGAGCTGGCGACCTGCCTCTCTGGCAGCCCGGAAAATTCCGTCCACCAATCCTGTCTCCCCCGCCTTTACCATCTCCTTCACACCTTCTGCCATGGGGCGGAGAAGGGCTCCGGCAAAGTCACAACTGCCATCCGGTCTAGTGTAGATGGCCTTCATCTGCAGGAGCATTGGGTCGAACATGGACAGCTCCCAGGCTCCGCAGGTGGAAACGAGAACGATCTTCTGCTTCTTTGCACTCAGGTCTCCCTGCACGTGATTGGGCAGTTGCCTGTCCATCAGGTTTTTCAGGGGACCGGTCACGCCGGCATAGTAAACCGGGCTAGCCCAGACGATGACATCCGCCTCTTTAATCTTTGGCAAAAGCATCTGCATGTCATCCTTCTGGCCGCAAACCCCAGGATTTACAAACCAGCAGCTCATGTCTCCATTGCAGGCTCCGATCTTGAGCTTCCTGGTGTAGAAAACTTCCACTTCGCTGCCTGCTTCCTTCATACCATCAAGGAAGGGATTGAGGATCATGGCCGTATTTCCCTCATCCATGTGAGGGCTGCCGTTTATCGCAAGAACCTTCATGAAAACGTTTTTTAGGCTCAATCAATAAATAATGATCGTATGTCCTCATATTCGGCGTATAGCGGAAGCAGTCTTGATCAGATAGATCCTTTTGATGCCAACGACTCCAACCTCTGGCGCAAAGCCGAGTACCTGGGTCGCTACCTCTTTGCCACTGATTTTTTAAGATCGCATAAGCCGGATCTTGTGGCCGATATCTCCTGCGGCCTGGGATACGGATCTGCAGAGCTGTGCAGTGTGGCAGGGAAAGTTATTGGCATTGACAAGAATCGGACTCTGATGGAATCGGCCCGCCAGAGGCATAAAATGCCAAACCTGCATTTTCTCCATAAAGACCTGGATGAGAAAGAGCTGTCTCCCGAAATAGAAGAGGGCAGCACTGCGGCTGTGGTCAGCTTCGAGACCCTGGAGCACTTGCTTGATCCCTTTCGGGCGGTAGCCCAGTTCTCCAAAATCCTGCAACCGGGTGGTTTTTTTATCTGCTCGGTTCCCAATGTCCTTTCCGAGTCGGGCGACAGCTCCGGCCTACCCAGGAACAAGGCCCACAAGCAGTGGTTTAATTTTGCCTCGCTCTCCCGGCTGGTGGCACAAAGCGAAATGCAGGTGATCTACCGGCTGGGCCAGTCCTGGTCCAAAGCGCTCTTTCGAAGAGAACAGCAACTATCCAATGCCAAGCGAATCTCGCGAAAGCTTGGTGATGAGCCGAGCATGCATTCGCCGGAAATGATGCGATGGCTCTCTTATGTCGCAGCCTATCCCACGGTCGAGGATGTGGACGGCTCATACTCCATCATCATCGTTGCCCAAAAAGAATGATCGCGAACCTTGGGGGCCAACCCGGCCCGGCAGCCCTGTGGGTGACGGCCAGGCGGGCCTGGGAGCCTGGCAAGCGATCGTGAGAGGGGGCAGGAGGCTGGTTGGGCCTGAGAGTCGGGTGTGCCTGTCTACCGGAATGAGCAGCTTTTTTGGGGGGTGGATTTTTGGAGACGATGGCAGTTTGCCATTATTATTAGCAGATAATTATAACCTAACAATTACGAATATAACCGCAGAGACGCAGAGCACGCAGAGGACGAACGGACGGAGACGACTATTGCTCAGATACAGTGAACTTTTTTTTCAAGTGTTTATAAATAAGTAGATTTCAAGGCTCTGCGAACTCTGCGGCTCTGCGGTTAATAATCGTAGCTGGAGAAATCAAACTGCGCGCGGCCACCCCACCCTAAAGGGATGGGGTATGCTTCGGGCCGCGCGCCCAGGTTGACCGGATTTCAGGAACATCCGAACCTTCGGTTTCCTGGATATGCTTATCAGAATAATT
>Ga0209777_10004348_pt1 | contig 16793 bp, 18 predicted proteins | sample FrelakmetHBP12HB_FD_187147 | JGI IMG/M metagenome (GOLD analysis project Ga0209777, IMG submission 187147) | Freshwater lake sediment microbial communities from the University of Notre Dame, USA, for methane emissions studies -HBP12 HB (SPAdes)... | ecosystem: Environmental > Aquatic >...
CGATCTGCACAATCGGCAGGACGCAACGATCGACAGGCCGGGATGGTAGCAATAGTGCGGCACGTCCCACCCGGCCTCCAGCGCCGCCTGGAGGACGGGCATGCCGTCGCGGCATTCGATCGTTTGATTGTCGATTGTGATTCCAGCCATGTTCTCACACGGAGCTAACCTGGGGCGGTCTGCTTATCCGTAAACATCCTTTCGGTGCCCGATAGCATAAACGACCAATCGCCGGTGCGAATCGTCGATACGATACAGCACCCGATAATCGCCCACGCGCACACGATACCGATCCTTGGTACCTTGCAGTTTCCGGCTTCCGTGTGGACGCGGATCAACCGCAAAGGCGTCAATCCGAACGGCGATTCTTTCTCGATCGCGCAGCGGCACTTTCCGCAACTCGCGCTCCGCTGACGGTAGGAGAAAAACCGCATAAGTCATCGCCGCGTGGACCCTCGCCGCGCCCGATTTGGACGAATGGTCTTTCGAACCAAAGACCAAGGACGAGCAATAGGTTCTTCATGGCGACGCTTGTCAAACGTCTCCCCGTCAATCCGATCTAGTTCGAATAAAGAATAAGCGTGTTCTTCGGCCAGTTCCCTCAACACCTCGGCTTGCTGAGTCGCATCAAGTTTGCGAAAAGCGTTCCTCATCGCTGTCTTAGTCATGCGGCGTTCCCCATGAGCTCGAAGAAGCACATGCACCACTCCTAATTCAAGACACTCAGCACGCGCCTGGCGCGGTCCGTCGGCTGCGCTTTGATCGCCGCCTCCAACTCTCCGCGGAACTTCTTCACGATCGTCTCGATCGGATAGGTCGCTCCGTCGGGCAAACCGCAAATGCTAAGTCCGGGCATCATACCCATATTGCGTGAGGTTTCGAGCAGCAGGTCGAGGTCTTCGATCCGCCCGGCCCCGTCCGCGATCCGCGCGGCGATTTTGTGCATCCACGCGGTGCCCTCGCGGCACTGCGTACACTGCCCGCACGACTCGGTTCCATAAAACCGCGCCATGTTCCGCAGCACCACGCGCATGTCCGTCGCGTCGTCAATTACCACCGCGGCGGCGGTACCCAGACCCAAAAGTCCGTACTTTCGCGGGTCCTCAAAGTCCATTTTCATGTCCAGTTCGTCGGCGGTGATGATGCCCATGGACACCCCGCCGGGCATGACTGCCTTGACTTTCTTGCCGGGCAGCATCCCTCCGCCCATGTCCTCACGCTCAAGGAGTTCGCGGACCGTGATGGTCATCGGCGCCTCATAACATCCCGGGCGCTTCACCGGTCCGCTTATGCAAAACAGCTTAGGCCCCGTGCTGTGCGGCGGACCGATGCTGGTGAACCACTCCGTCCCGCGCTCGATGATGTGCGGCACGCACGAAAGCGTCTCGACATTGTTCACCACCGTCGGACGGCGAAACAGCCCTTCGATCGCCGGGAACGGCGGCTTGATCCGAGGCCAGCCGCGCTTGCCCTCCAGCGATTCTATCAGCCCCGTCTCCTCGCCGCATACATAAGCCCCGGCGCCGCGATGGATGTACATTTCCAGCGCGTAGTCGCTGCCAAAGATCTTCTTGCCCAAGTAGCCGGCGGCGTAGGCTTCAGCGATCGCCTTTTGCAGAATGTGAAATTGCTCGTGAAACTCCACGCGCATGTAAATATAGGCGATTTGCGACTTCGTCGCGTACGCGGCGATTATTGTTCCTTCGATAAGCTGGTGCGGATCGTTCTCCATCAGCACGCGGTTGCAGAACGTCGGAGGTTCGGATTCGTCGGCGTTTACGCAAAGCAACGTCTTGGTGCGCTCCTTTGGCAAAAACGTCCACTTCACTCCGGCGGGGAACCCCGCGCCGCCGCGACCGCGAAGGTTGGCCTTCTTGACTACCTCGACGACCTCATCGGGCGTCATCTTGAGCGCCTTGCGCACGGCCTGGTAGCCGCCTCGTGACTCGTAGACCTTCAAGGTCCGCGAATGCTTCACGCCGACATTACGAAGAAGGATCGGTTCAAACGCCGCCATTGCGTCTTCCTTCGTCGATTGCCAAATCCAAATTCTCGTCGGGCGGCATGGCCGTCCCCGGCGCGCCGGGGGCCGCCACACTCCGACGACAACCGCTTACCAAACGCGAATGTTCGGCTGCGGCAACACCGCTACAAAATACAGCACGCTCCATACGATCATGCCGAGCGTGATCCATCGGCGACCGGGCATAATACAGCGCGGCGCGATGAGGGCCAGAATCGCCGGCAAATAATCCAGCGAGTATCGATTGAAACCTCGCTGGTTCGACCCCGTAGCATGCCAGAACATCAACATGCCGAACAGCAGAACCGCAGCCACCAGCAGAACAGCCGTCGATCGGTCCCGCCATACTTTCCGTGCGTCGAAGAAAACCCAAAGCAACAGCGGAGTCGTCCACCAAATGCCCGTTCCCATTGTGTTCGGACGCAGATAAAGCTCGTTTCGTCCCTCGATCTCAACAAGATGAAGGTCCGGCGGACCAAGGTTCGTGTAATAGAGATTCCGCGGCACCCAGGTCGTCGACAGCAAACCGTGCGCGCGGGCCTCGCGAGCGAAGATATCATCGCGGCCCTCGTGGTTGAGCATATATCCGGTATGCAGAGGGTGGCCGAATTTGAGCGTATTCAGCCCGCCGTAAATCCCTGCGATCAGCACGCACGCGATGACCGCTGGCGCCGTTCGACCGACGCGCCGCGACGACGGTCCGCCCCACCAGGCCATCGCGCACAAAGGCAGTGCGTACACGAAGGTCAATTGACGAGACAGCGTAGCAATCCCCAGGCCGATCGCCGCCGGCCAGACTCGCTTTCGGCCGAAGTAGTCGATCAGGAACAACAACAGCCCCATCGTCGCAAGCGTATGGTTGACATTGTAGGGGGACGCGCCCCGCAGCGTCTTGTCCAGAACCGGAAAGACGCTTGAGCCGCAGACCAATCCGATGGAGAGAACCGCTCCCCATGCGGCGGACCGCGTGAGCTGCCAGAACAGGAGGTACGCGCAGATCGGAACCGCCGCGACAAGCACCACGATCAGGGCATGCGGAACTCCGTTGAAGAATGGGACGACTCCCGCCGCAAGAATCGTAAACATCGGCGGGAAGTAGCTGTAAACCCGCCCGTCTTTGAGGGCAGTATCCCATAGTCGCTCCGGCAGATCCAGTCTACCACTCCACCACGCCTGGGCCTCCCCGATCTGCACGTTTTCCCGGATGCCGAAGCGTACGTCGGGCCTCCAAAGCTTGGCCTCCGTCAGCACCCCGAATGTAAGCAAAACCGCGATGGCGCCGAGCCAGCCACTGCCTCGCCGCACGAACCGCCGATCGGCCGTATCCGAACCAGGTTCAGCCGCTGGTCGACGCACGCCGCCCGCAGGCTCGATCGGTGGTTCAGTGATCATTCGGACGCCTCCCCGCCATCGGCGCCGCGGCGACCGTTGTACGACGAAAGCCGCCTCGACCTGCCTCGCGCGTCTCGTGCGCGTTCGAGGTTATCGCTAGGAGGGCTTCGACGCGCCAATGTCGCCGCCCACGGCCTTCGGCTCCACGCTTCCGTTCTTCGGCGCGTCGAACAGTTCGCTCCGCTCGTACGGAATGAGATCGTTTTCCGGATCGGCGAGAATTTTCGCCACGTCTTCGGGTCTGACGCGCTTGTGCAGCCTCTCGTTGATGAGCAGACAAGGCGCGTTGTCGCACCCCGCCAGACACTCCTCAGTAACCAGACTGTACCTGCCATCCGCCGTCGTCTCATGCTCGCCTATGCCCAATTGGCGCTTGACTTCATCGAGCACCGTCGTCCCGCCCATGATCTCACAACTGACGCTCCGACATGCGGTGATGACTTTCTTACCCTTCGGGTGCGTCCAAAAATGGGTATAGAAAGAAACTGTGTCGAATACGTCCGACGGATGAATCTCAAGCAACGCGGCGATCTCGACCATTGCAGGCCAGGAAACATGCCCCAACGCATCCTGCACGACCTGCAGCGCCGGAAGCAGCACCGCCCGCTTTGTCTCATAGCGAGGGAAAAACGATCGGATCTTCTCCCGCACGGCCTCGCTCAGAACAGGCGGCGCCTTGGGATCAACGACCGGCTCATTTCGATTGATAGTCTGCCAGGACATTCTCACCAAATGATGAATGGTGAATGCGGAATGCGGAATCTCCATGCGCGGGTGCTCTCAATTCAGCATTCCGAATTCAGCATTCTACATTCTCCTATCGGTCCAGTTCCGCCGCGATAATATTCAGACTCCCCAACACCGCGACTACGTCGCTTACCTGATGCCCCACAACGAGCTTCTCAAACGCCTGATAGTGGATGAACGACGGCGGGCGGCATCGCGCACGATAAGCGCAGTTCCCTCCGTCGCTGACCAGGTAAAAGCCCAGCTCACCGTTGGCCGTCTCGTTCGCCCCGTACACTTCGCCCACCGGCGGCGTGAATCCACGGTTGGTCATGATCTGCTCGAAGTGGTGAATCAATCCCTCTATGCTGAAATAAACCTCATCCTTCGAAGGCAGCGTCTTCTTCTCGCCGGGCAGCACGTCTACCGGGCCATCCGGGATGTTGTCCACCAGTTGCAAAATGATCTTGGCCGCCTCGCGCATCTCCGCCAGACGCACCAGATACCGGCAGTAGCAATCCCCCCCGGTGGCAATGGCCACTTTGAACTGCACGGGCGAGCTTCCCTTCCCGTTCCAGTTGTTCGCGTAGCAGAGGTACGGCTCATCCTTACGAAGATCTCGCTGCACACCGCTCGCTCGCGCGTGGGGTCCCGTCCAGCCCCAGTCAATGGCATCCTCACGTGAAAGGACGCCGATCCCCTTCGTCCGTTCGACGAAGATCCGGTTGCGCGTCAGGAGTTTTTCCACGTCGTCCAGCGCCTTGGGCAGCGTCGTTAGACAATACTGTTTCACCTTCGCTGGCCAGCCGGGCGTGATGTCCTGCATCAATCCGCCGACACGGGTGTAGCTCGTTGTGAACCGGGCTCCGCAGATTTCCTCGAAGAGGTCGTTGATCGGCTCCCGGGCATTGAACGGGTACATAAAGGCCGTATACCCGCCGAGGTCCAGCCCGGCCGCGCCAACGCCCAAAAGGTGGTCCTGTATCCTCGCCAGTTCCGCAATGATCGTGCGGATCACCTTGCATCGCGGCGTCAGATCGAGTCCAAACAATTTCTCGCAGGCGTGGTGCCAGGCGATGTTGTTGGCCATCGGCGAGACGTAATTCATCCGATCGGTGACCACGACGTACTGGTTGTAGTTGAGATGTTCGCCGAGCTTTTCGAACCCGCTATGCAGGTAGCCGATGTGCACCGTGCAACTGACCACCCGCTCGCCGTCCAACTCCAGCACGTGGCGCAAAGTGGTGTGCGTGGCCGGATGCTGCGGGCCGAAGTTGAGCACCCACCTATCGCCGCCCGGCTCCTCGGGAGCGTACGTCGTGCCCGCAACCTCTGGATTGTCTTGAACAGCGCTCGACATAGACCGGCTCAGTTTCTCAAGAAAAGCCGTATAAAACCGTTCGGTCCGCCGCCCAGTTCGACGGCGGAACTCTCCTAATCCTCGGACTGCCCCGCCATTTTCCCTCTAAGGAAGGACTTCCGCCGGCGGCGTTCCCTCTACTTTCCAGATGACCATCATCCATCGGTGCCTTCGAACGACGCTCTCCGTTCTACGATAACCCACAATTGCGACGCTGCGCACGGATGGCAGGTTTTCATCTTCGACCGAAGTGCAATTCCTCTTAAATCCGTACCGTTGCATCTCGTGAAAAATGTACACCAGCCGCGCCGAGGCGAGTCGCTGTCCACGCATGACCTCGCTGACGAACCCATCGTAGACGAATGCGACATCCGCGGCGAGGGCTCCAACCGGTTGCTCATTGCCGATCAGCCAGGCCGCAGGACAGATCCAGATTGATCCGACCAGCTCTCCTTCGTGCAGTGTCAAAATACAATGATGACCAAGGTCGATGCGCCGCTGCCAATTCCCGTCCTTTCCTGTTAGGCGGGTAAGTCGCGGTGCCAATCCATCTTCAAGTCGCTCAATATGCTTAAACTCAACCGAAGTCTTCGCTTCGACCGGGTTGGGCACCGTGTCCAGCACGTAGTGACGCTCTTCCTGAACCCAATGCACCGCCGAGTGTAGCTTTCGAGAAGCTACTCGTATCTGATTTCCAATGCGACCGATGTTGGAGCCCATACTTGCCTCCGCCGTGCGAAACCCTGGTCACTGCGAAACGACCTGACGCGCAGCCGCGAACTACGACCTTCGCCGCCTGAATGCCGTTACGCACTCGACCGTGTGACGACCTCAAAGTTCTCTCGTTCGCCGCGCCCGCGGAGCGGATAATCCTTTCGTAGCGGATGTGCCTCAAACCCTTCCCAGGTCAGAATCCGGCGCAGGTCGGGATGACCCGTGAACCGCACGCCGAACATATCCCAGACTTCACGCTCCAGCCAGTTCGCGCCCTGCCATACGCCCGTCACCGAAGGCACTTCCGGAGACGGATCGTTGACCAAGCACTTGGCCCACAAACGGTGCCCGAGCGAAAGCGACAACAACGAATATATCACGCCGTAGCGATCCCTGGCCTTCGGAAAGTTCAGATAGTCTACGCAGGTCAGATCGCAAAGCTGCTCAAACCGGCAGCGATCGTCGGCTTTCAGAAAGGTCATTATTTCCAGCAGCGTGTCCGCCGGCACGCGAATGCACATCTGCGCCGCCGCTTCGTTCGCACTTACAAGCAGTGGCGCTGGCGCAAAATCCATGGCTGGGAACTGAGCCCGCAACGCTGCGACAGCCGAATGATCCCTCATGATCCCTCACCCAAATTGTCGATTGTGGATTTTCGATTTGGCCGACCGCCGGCGCGAGGTCTCAAATCGACAATCGACAATCAGCTTCCTACGTCGAGCCGTCCACGTTCACCTTGATCGGCGCCTGGATCGTCAATCCCAGCCCGCGACCGCGCTGCTCGCTGGCTTTGACGCCGTCCGCTTCTACAATCCGTTGGATAGCCATTACGCCTTCCAGCAGCGTTTCCGGCCTCGGCGGACATCCAGGCACATATACATCCACCGGCAGAAACTGATCAATCCCCTGTACGACCGCATAGGTATCGAATACCCCGCCCGTGCTCGCACACGCGCCCATGCTGATCACCCACTTGGGTTCGGCCATCTGCATGTAGATTCGCTGCAATACTGGCATGTTCTTGATGGCCACGCGCCCGGCACAAATCAGCAGGTCGCACTGCCGCGGCGTAAAGCGCATCGCCTCCGCGCCGAAACGGGCGATGTCGTAGCGGCTCGCGCCCGTCGCCATGAGCTCAATACCGCAGCAGGCCGTCGCGAACGGCAGCGGCCAGAGCGAGTTTTTACGCGACCAGTTTATTCCCTTGTGAATCAAATCCATCAGATAATCTAGACGCGTGTATAGGAACTCCTCTTTGCTACTTTGGTAGGAGGGAATCGTGTCGAGCGCTAGTCCCATCGGAACGCCCCCTTCTTCCACTCGTAGATCAATCCAAACAGGAGTAGCAGGAAAAAGACCGCCATTCCCGCCAACAGGAAACCCTTTCCGGCTGCTTCGCCGGTCTCCATCGGAATCGTCGCACCGGTCGTCGCGGCCCGATGAAAGAGCGTCGCCCAGGGCCAGAGAAAGATCACCTCGACGTCGAAGAGCATGAACAGCATGGCAACAATGTAGAAACGGATGTTCGATCGACGGCGGGCGTCCGCCAGGAGCGGCATACCCGATTCGTATGGGCTGTCTTTGACTGGACCGGATCGTCGCGGTCCGATCGTGTGGGCGATGATCAACATCGCAGCGATGACCACCAGCACGAGGAGGATAGTTACGCCGATTGCGGCATAGGGATCGAAATTGAGCGGCATGATCGGTCTTACACCTTTTTGAACGCTCTCGCGAGCTTTGCGGGCCGCCCGCCTTTACGCCGAAGGCGTGCCGACCGCTTATAGGTAACCTAACCACTTATCGGCGGTCCGAATCGTACTCGGTCCGCCGGCAACTGTAAAACAATCCTCCGGTGAATCAAGAACCCATTTGACGATACGCCCGTGATCTTCGGCTACACGCGGCACAGGCGATGGAGTATGGCGTCTGAGCTGGCGCGAATGTACACGACCCCTGCGCTCCCCGCGCGAGTATTGCCGCCCAGCCTGCCTGATAGACCGGCTGGTCCGAGGTTGGGGAGTGGAGTATTCTCGCAGTCCGGATCGCCGAAAGTGCGCAGATGACAACCGTTATTGGCGACCAGACGACGAAGTGGGCGAGTGTAGAGAAAGGGCAAGCGATGCCAAACTTGTTGGATCCGTTCACGCTGCGTGGCGTGACCATGCGAAATCGCATCGGTGTCTCACCGATGTGCCAGTACAGCTCAGAGGATGGCAAGGCCACCGATTGGCACCTGGTGCACCTCGGCTCGCGGGCCGTGGGCGGAGCCGGATTGATCATCTGCGAGGCGACCGCGGTTGAGCCGCGCGGCAGGATTTCTCCTTCCGACGCCGGGCTGTGGTCAGACGAACAGATTGATCCGCAAGCGCGGATCAACGAGTTCCTGATCGCGCACGGCGCAGTACCGGCCATCCAGCTAGCACACGCCGGCCGCAAAGCCTGCACCGCCCGGCCCTGGGACGGAGACGAATTCCTTTCCAAGGCCCAGGGCGGGTGGGAGATCGTCGGTCCCAGCCCGATTCCGTTCAATGATAACGATCCGCCGCCCCACGAGCTGAGCCTCGCCCAGATCCGCGAGATCCATGGTGCGTTTGTCGCGGCCACCGTGCGCGCCGTCGAGGCGGGCTTTCAGATGCTGGAGATTCACGCCGCCCACGGCTACCTGATGCACAGTTTCCACTCGCCGCTATCCAACGCCCGGCGCGACCAGTACGGCGGAAGCTTCGAGAACCGCACCCGGTTTACTCTGGAGACTGTCCGGCTGGTTCGGCCCAAGTGGCCGGAAAGCAAACCGCTCGCAGTGCGGCTGTCGTGCACCGATTGGTTCGAGAGCGGTTGGACTCTGGAGGAGACAATCGAATTGGCCAGGAAACTGAAGGCGGAAGGCGTCGACTTGATCGATTGCAGTTCCGGGGGCGGGACGCCCAAGGCACGCATACCGGCCGGGGCGAGCTTCCAGGTGCCGCTTGCGGAAACGGTACGGCGACAAGCTGGAATCCCGACTGCGGCGGTAGGTTTGATCACCGACCCGATGCAGGCCGATGAGATCATCCGCAACGGCCGGGCCGACTTGGTGCTGCTCGCACGGGAGATGTTGCGGAACCCATACTGGCCTGTCGAAGCCGCCCGGGCGCTAGGGAAGGCCGACAAGCTGCAACTGCCGGTGCAGTATGCTCGTGCTGTCCGGTAGTCCGGCATCTCTGAGAGCATGGATGAGAACCCCCTCTCCCTTCAAGGGAGAGGGCTGGGGTGAGGGTGAGATATCCAAGCAGCCGCGGCTTTTCCCCATCACCCAACCCTCTCCCCCAACTGGGAGAGGGCTTTGCACGCATTCTCTGAAGCGATTCAGCTGTGTGCATTGGTCGCGATATCCGTCACTGCGGGCGAGGGGGCAGGCGGCATGAAGACGGTCCGTATGGGCATACGTCGCACACGTCGCCCTTCCCGTCCCCATCGTGATCCGCCTGGTCGGGGTTCCATCGTACCTTGCAGTTGTCGCAGGCGTCGCCGACACCATCCTGGTCGGCGTCGACCTGGTTCGGATTGTAGACTGTCGGGCAGTTGTCGCAGGCGTCCGCGATCAAATCATTGTCCTGGTCTCCACCGCAGCTTGTGCCTTGCCCGTGGAAAACGCCGAGTTCGCTGTCACATTGGCTTTCTAGAAGATCCTGGCACGATCCGCCGGCCAAACAGCATGCGCCGGGGCCGGCGTCCATACAGACCGGCCCGTGGATCACCAAAGGCTCACGGATAGGAAGCAAGATAAACGGAATCGGCAACGGGTTGCCGATGAAAGTGTAGTCGAAATCATTCCTCAGATTGAACGTAAAGTCGCCGCACATGGGCGGCCTATCCGTGGCTGCCGGCATCGCCTTCAGGTTAAGCGTTCCGCCGTAGAATGACCCAAGTTGACACGTGCCGCCGGGGCATTCCGCATTTACCGCGCAAGGGAATCCTACGCTGCCTCCCTCGACACATTGGCCATCAGGGTTGCCGCCGCCATCCATGGTCGTCGCGCCCCACTTCGTATCGAGACTATCCGTTGCGACTTTGGTAACGGTCTGGAACCCGGCGAGGATGAAATCGGGGCGCGCGGCGTTTAGCGAAACCATTTGTTCCGGGTGGAAGCTGGGACCGACGCACCCGTAAGATGGATTGCCGGTGCAGATCGGATAACGAGGGTCGTTGCAAGGACACGGATCCTTGATTATTGGCGCGTCCCATCCGACGGGCAGCACAAGCCCGTGATCCGGGCCGCCGCTCTGCACGCCATTGAAACCATCAAGCTGGGCCTGATACATTCGGACCAGACCGGTATTTCCATGACCCGCATCGAACATGGGATGCCCCCATCCGGACAACCGCAATTCCGCCGTGATCGTATCGCCGACCGCTACGGTAATATCGTTCGTCGGCACGATCGGCACGCCGTTCTTCGCCACCGCCTTGAGCGAAATCGTGGCGGCCGCAAACGACGGGGCGGGGAACCGGCCCATTGCCAAGCTTGCCATCAACAAGGTATACGCGAAATATCTATTGAACATGAGAGAAACCTCCGGAAAACCGCACCAATCCGCCGCCGGGAATGCCGGTCGGCACAAACAATAATGATGTTGAACACATAGTGCCACCATGTGGCACATAACGTTGGCGAGATCGAAGGCGAGTCGGCTGCCCGGCCCATGGCATGAGCGACAAGGTGAGGTGACGCGCGTCGCTCCGTAGACGCCGCCCGATCAACAACAGCGGAAAGATTACCTCACCTTCACTTACATTGCAAGCGAAATCGCAAAAGTTTCTGCACTCCCTGCGTATAAAGTCGGGACGGAAGTGGGCGCCCGCGACGTTCCGAGCGTGTTTAAGAACCCCCTCTCCATTTGAGGGAGAGGGTTTTGGAACGCACTCTCAATCAACCGACGAAACGCACCCGCGTGCCCACGCGGACCATCTTCGCCAGGCGTAGCGCGTCCCAGTTGGTAAGCCGAAAGCATCCGTGCGATCCGGTCTTTCCGATCATCTCCGGCGCGGGACTGCCGTGAATACCGACGCCCGGGCGGCCCAGGCCGATCCAGCAAAGCCCCACCGGATTGCGAGGCCCCGGCGGAATGAGCAGTTTGCGGTCAATGCCCTTCACCTCCGGCCACATCTTCGGATCAAACGTATAGGTCGGTTTCTCCGTGACGACGACGACCTTGGTTTCGCCGACGGGGAGCTTGTCTCGGCTCTTGGCGATCGAACAGTGAAAGAGTGCGACCAAGCGGTTCTCCCGATCGAGCACGCGCACGATTTTATCGGCGAGGTGGATCTCGATCCGCTCGCCGCGTGGCGCCGCCGCTGCGTCGATAGCCGGTACGTTAATCGTGTCGCCGGTCCGCAGTTGCTTCATTTTGCGGCCGGGGTTGAGGCGGGCGAGCAGCCCGCGCGTGCAGTGAAACCGTTCCGCAAGGGCGGCGTCAACGGACTCATAGCCAAGGCGATCGAGCAGGCTCTTGGCGATCCAGTCGGTGGGCACTGGTCCGACCAGCGATACGTCCGTCGCTGCGACTGTATACATGGTCACGGCACTGGCGGGATCGACCTTCAACGCGCCCCGCGTCGCGCGGTCGAGGCGTCCGGTCTGGGGGAGTCCGTGGACTCGTTGGAATTCGCGCGTGGCGACTTCCGTCTTGCGCCCGATGCTCCCATCGACGACGCCCGGCGAGAAGCCGACGCGTTCGAGCGCGATCTGCCAGGCGATATGGGTGCGCAAGGAAGCGTTGTCGCCCCCGGCGAACGCCTCCGGCGCGGCAAACAGCGAACACGCGCAGATCAGTGCAAGGAGCAAACGCAACTCAGTTCCACTCGTTCCTGACATAGCACCCGTCCCTTTACCCTCTCCCTTGCGCCGGGGGAGAGGGCATGGTGAGGGGGTATCGGGATCGGCTTTCTGTCGCTGACCATTCTCATTCCCCTTTGTCCGTTATCGGAAGAGTGACGACACGCCGAACAGCGACGATGAATTTGCAAGAAATGCGACGCGGCAAGTTTCGCGCATCAAGCGGTTGCTGACACTGAGAATGCCGACCACACGGTCTATTGAGATCGCGGCTCTGCCGCCCGCGGCGCGCGTCCGAAGCGATGGAAGAACAACCCGGCGCCGATGAGGCCGACCACACCGGCGGCCCCAAAGGTGCAGAGCGGGCCCGCGCCGGGCCGCACGTGATTCCCCGCGATCCACAGCACCGCACCGACCGGAGAAGCCCACATGACCGCAAGGCTCCTCACGCTCCAATACATCCCGATCGCCTGCGTTCGCACCTCGGGCGGGACGAGATCGGCCACCATCGCCTTTCGCGCCGGCTCGCCGATCTCGCGCATCCCTCCCACCACGAAGGCCAGGGCCAATCCTGCGAATCCCAACGTCGGACCGAGCACCGCAAGACTGATCGGGAACAGGGCGAAGAACAAGAATGTCAGCCCGATGTAGGGTTTCTTGGCCAGACCTTCGCGGCTGGCAAGCGGCCCTATTACGATGTAGAGCACGATGTTGGTGACCGCCTGAATGCTCAGCAGGACAGATTGATAAAGCGCCGTTCCCGTATCGAAACTTGCGGAAAGAATCGGAATGCAAAACAGAATGATGAATGGCCCGGCGAGACCCTCGGCCCAGCGAGCGAAAATGTCCGCGGCCAGAAGGCGCTTCAGGTCGCGATCGAATCGTCCCAGCAATTGACGCGGGCGGTGCACCGCCACGACCGTGTCACGGCTGGCGGTTCGCATGTATCGAAACTGCACCAACGCAGCGGCCACCACAAACAACATCGCGATCAGCGCATCGACGTTTACCCCACGAACCCGCCCCACACAGAAGACTATCAGTCCGCTGACGGCATAGGCGAGAATCCGCGAAACTCGCCGAAAAATCGCTTGCAGCGAAAACGCCATCGTCCGCCGGTGTGGCGGCAGAGCGTCGCCGACAACCGTGATCGTCGCCGGTCCGGCGATGCTGTCCCATGCGAACACAAAGGGAATGGCCACGAACACCGCGAGCGGCGCTCGCCAAAAATAGAGCACGCCAAGCCCCACCAGCGGCAGGACATTAAATGCCAGCAGCGCCCGGCGGCTATTGAACCGCCCCGCGATCGCCCCCCCCGCAAAATAGTTGACGGCCTCCAGGGCGTCGCGATAAAACCCGTATAGTCCGACGAGTAGAATCGTCCAGGCGTCGCCCGCCCCGGCTTTGCTGCGAAGTGCCTTGAGATATTCCGGCACCAGCGGCGACCAAAGCTCAATCGCCGCCGTGACCAAAAGGATCGTCCCCAGCAGCGCGACCGTCGAGGAGTTCAGCCCCAGCCACTCGCGCCAACCGCGCCTATCGTCCGACGATTCCTGATGCCCGCCCTCGGCCACGCGCGGAACGGTAGCCGTCGCCCCACCCCCACGCAAGCGGGCGGCATATCGCTGGATCCCGCGACGCAGACAATGATTATGACCGAAACTGCACAGTGTTATGACGCAACTTCCCGCATCGGCAATGACGTAAGTAGTTGATTGGCTTGGGGGGGCGTTTTGCGTTTCAAATGTAGCCACGTACATTAAAGATATTTGCTTGAGTCAACCGAAAAACGCTTACTTTTATCCCGGCGCGCTGGGATCCGGACGACGAACAGCAGGAGCTATTGAAACTGCTCAAAGTGGCCCCGTAGCCACGCCCTTGAACCGTCAAACCGTGCGCAACTCAGCCCCTTCACGGAAGTTACATCGCTTCGCCTGCGGGAAGTTGCGGTAAGAATGCCGCAGCCATCGACGATCAGCGACTCGCCGTGGCGACCGATCGCCCGTCATACGGCCTCATCTTCGTCGCGGATCCGAAGAGCCAGTTGCCACAGCGCCCCCATGCTCCCCGCGACTCCCCCAAGCGCTGCCCCAGCCGTCCCCCGCATTCGCCCCAGCGCCCAAGCGAGGTTTACGGCGGTCGGTCTCGCCGTCTCAAGATACAGACACACTTCATCGGGCCGTTGCAAAAAAACGGTCCGGTCGTCGCCGGAAAAGCCCCTTACGCCGAGCACCGCGCCCATAGCGGCGGCCACTCCGATAGCCGGAGCCCCGCGCACGCGGAGGTTGCGGATCGCCTCCCACATAGTGTCAATGTCGTGGCACTCAAGAAAGACCAGTTCGCCCGGCAGGCGGGTCTGGTCGATCATGCGGACGCAACCGTCGAGTCCGCCGATCCATTCGATGGTTCGTGGAAGGTTGAGGTCGTTCATACGGCCTCGTGCAACAGCATCCGCTGACCAAGGCATGACCCCGCGTTGCCCGGTATCTTGCCCCCGTTTTGCTCAAGCAGCGCAGGGGAAAGGTTAAGGGACTCGTAGGTGTGGTCCTCTATCGAAGCGTCAGGAAAAAAGCAAGTGCTGTGGCGGCAATAACCACGATCACAGTGACGGGACGCTGAAGGGCAATGCGTACGAGATTCATCTTGCTCTTGCTGCCTCGTTGCACTTATGGCTGGGTAGAACTCACCGTGAATACTCGAATCTCGGCCTGCTGGTCACCGCGATGCGGCACCGCGAGATAGAGCGTTCGAGTTTCGGGTACAAACAGCGACGTGCGCGCGCCGGGCGCGGTCGGCACCCGACCCGCCTCGCGATAGGTGTCCGCCGACTCCTGTTGAAAAACGCTGATGCAGCCTTCGCCGCCGGTCACATAGATGCGCTGGAGCGCCGCGTCGTGGAAGATGTCATCGGGATCGCCGCAACACTCCTGGCTTGCGGCAACGCCGCCGGATTCCGTATCAAGAACGAGCATTTTCGCGGGCTCGCGGCACCCAATGAAAAGACGGTGATTCGCCTCGTCCAGCGCCATCGGATAGTTCTTCGTGGCGCCCACTACCTGCCAAGTTGCAACCACCGATTGCGTCTGGCGATCAACCACGGCGACATGGCGCGCACTCGGTACGTTAATAAACATGCGACGCCCAGCGGTCTCCAACTGAAATGACTCCGGATGGCCTGCCAAGGGAATGTCTGCCGTCTTCTTCTGGCTCGTCGCGTCAAGGACGGCAAGCCCGCCGTTGCCGTAGGCGACATAAATCTGCTTTCGCTCGCGGTCGTAGCGCACGTTGTCAGCGTCGGGGAGGCTGTCAACCGTAGCGATGACGTTTAACTTCGGGTCGTAAAATCGGCATTTGCCATCGTCGCCGCTCGCGACCACGAGCGTGTTGGTCTCCGGGATAAGCACGACGCCTTGCGGTTCTTTCATGCCCTCGATCTGCCGCACCCGCTTGCCTGCACCCAGATCAACCACTTCCAGGGTGTTGTTGCCCAGGGCGGCCAGAAAAAGCGTCTGACCTGTGGCATCCAATGTGAGGTGGTCCATGCGCCCCTCAACGCCGTCGAGCGCTATGGTCTGAACACGCTGCAACAATGGCGCCGCGTCGCCTGCGAAAGCGCGGCCGCCAACGAGAACCATCGCGATCATATTGATGTTAAGCAGCCTTTGCATGAACCCTCCAATGCCCATGAAGTTCGCGACGCAGTTCCATCACGGTACCTTCTTTTCTGCCCCTGAAGCCTGTTGGGCCTGAAGCGCCGATTTGATAGACGTTGCAAGTTCCGAAGCGCGCCCGATGCCCCAGTAATGAAGGAAGATCACGCGGGGAGATTCGTCCTCCATGTGATTATGAATGGCAACGACGTTGATTCCGCTTTTGCGCAACGCTTTGAGAGTCGGCTGCAACTCACCCGGCAGGCAAGCGAAATCGCCGTCTACCAACGCCTGTTCATCGGTCCCGGCGAATGCCGCCCAGGTGTTGACGCCCATTTCCTTTCCAACCGAACAACCGCAAGACATTTTGACGGTGCGTCCCAACACGACTTTGAACATACCGTTTTTGCTCTGTCCCTTCATGCCAAGGATCTCTTCGAGGGGTTGCGCTGTGATGGCGCTCGCGGCCGGAACGGTGCTCACTCCGAAGCTCTTAGTCGGTTCCGGTTGGCTTTTGCGGACCCCTTGCGCCGCGTCCATCGCCGAGCGAACTGCCGCGGCGAGGCGATCGGTCGGTCCCTCGCCCGCGATGTGCATGAAGAACACTTTTGGGTCGTCGAAGAAGAAGTGGTTGTGCAGGGCGGTCACCGACAGGCCGTTGTCCAGTGCGGCGCTCATGGCCGGGTTGACTTCGTCCTGGAACAGTACGAGGTCGCCCATGACCATCGCCTCGGCGGCCTTGCCGGACTGGAAAGCCGCCCATGAGGTCAGGCCCATAAACGGTTCCATCGCGCGACCATCGATCGACACCTTCACATCGCTCCTCGGAAATGTGACCTTGTAGACGCCTTCCGCCTCGATCCACGTACCCTTGGCGCCAATTGCTTGGTCGACTTTCGTCGTGTCGAGTCGGGTCGCGGTCTGCGCGAAGCCTTGCCTGCCAAACATGGCCACGGCAAGCGTTATCATTAGCCGCTTATTCATACCCATCTTCAACAGTTGTTGGACAGGGGTACCCGCGTGGTTGCTCAGAAACGCGGATTTTCGGGCAAAATCAGTCTCGGAGTTTGAAAACGTAGTGCCATAATATTGGCCCGTAACGGACATTTA
>Ga0209777_10004349_pt1 | contig 16792 bp, 17 predicted proteins | sample FrelakmetHBP12HB_FD_187147 | JGI IMG/M metagenome (GOLD analysis project Ga0209777, IMG submission 187147) | Freshwater lake sediment microbial communities from the University of Notre Dame, USA, for methane emissions studies -HBP12 HB (SPAdes)... | ecosystem: Environmental > Aquatic >...
TAAATTATTTATTTGGCCGCCTGCCTGTAAACTTGAAGCGTTTCTTGGGCTGTTTTTGTCCAATCAAAATTAGCTGCTCGCTTAATTCCACCCTGACTCAAACGATGCCATAAAGATGAGTCAGTTAAAAGGCTAGAGAGGGCCTGAAATATATCAGCCACATTATATGGATCAACCAGGAGAGCCTGATCATCAGCTGTTTCTGGTAAAGAAGAAATATTACTGGTAATAACCGGCGCGGCGTTGGCCATGGCCTCAATAACTGGCAAACCAAAACCCTCATATAAGGTGGGGAAAACAAAAATTTTCGCTCCTTCATATAGCGGATCTAAGTCGTCGGGCTGAATATAGCCGGTTATTAAAATTTCATTTTTATATTTTGAGTGCTCAATTTTATTTTTAATTTCTTTAAAGCCGTGTCCAGGTGAACCAGCTAATACCAACTGATAATCTTTTTGCTTGACCCCAACTTCAGATAGCTTTTCTTTCAGTCGCTCATAGGCCTCGATGATGCGAATAATATTTTTTCTTTTTTCCAGTGTCCCTAAAAACAATAAATAATTATCTTTAAGATGTAATTTGTCTTTAACTCGTCTTATTTCGGCCGCACCCGACTTGGTAAAAAATCTTTTATCAACTCCATGATAAACGACAGTAATTTTATTTTTCTCAGTTTCAAAAATTTCATTTAAATCTTTTTTGGTTGACTGCGAGGCGGCAATGATCTTTTTGGCTTGATGAATGGCGGAGGGAACAATTGATTTCAAAAGAGCAATTTGTTTTTTAGTATAAAGTTCCGGTAATTTATAAACCGCCAGGTCATGAGCCGTGACTACGGTATTGCCGCGATAGGACGGGGGCAGATTCAAAGTTGGAGAATGAAAGATGTCGAGTTTAAAGCGGGAAATAAAAGCGCTAATTAAAAAATGGGAGTAACCGCCCGGCATAAATTTTTTATACTGGATAAACGGAAAAAAATTAATGGAAACGTTTTTTTGTCGAAATTTATTAAGCCGGCGCTTCTCAACCGTACGATCAAAAAAAAGAAAATAATCATTCTCTTTATCAATTGCTAATAAATGGCGAACCAGCTGATAGGTATAGTGACCAACCCCCGCCCCTTCGCCTTTCTCGGGATTTAAAATTGTTCGACAATCAATGCCAATGCGCATAAAAATACTAAGGTTTATCTTAACTTTTTAAGTTTACCATAACCCAAGCGAAACTCAAGGCCAGGGGTGGATAATTTGACTCCATCTCTCTTGACAAAAAACAATAAAATGCTATAATTAACAAATATACCTGCCTAGTGCTGTGGTAAACCCTTGCTCCGTTTTAACCAGAGGCCCTTAAAGGGTCTTTTTCTTAATCATTATATTATCTTGCTCAGTTACAATAACCTTACTAACGCCTTAGTTTCGACCCTATTAAACAATAACCTTAGAAATTATTATGTTTTCTCAATCAACGCCTGATTAGTGGCATTATTCGCGGCGTTAAGGGAGAAACGTAAAGTTTTGTAACCGGGCTTGCTAAATCAATTAATTTGACTAAAATGAATCCATGGAAAGCGTAGTTAATAAAAAGGCTTATTTTGATTATGAAATCTTGGACACCTACGATGTAGGCATTATTTTGGCTGGACCAGAGGTTAAATCAGTCAAACGCGGACAAATCGATCTAAGCAACAGTTATGTCAACATCGATCAAACTATGACACCATGGCTAACCAATGCCCATATCGCACCCTACCAACCAGCCTGGCAAGTGCAACAAAACTACGATCCCAATCGATCGAGAAAATTATTATTAAAAAAAAGTGAATTATTAAAATTAACCCCTCAAATTAAAGAAAGGGGCTTGACAATGGTGCCCCTAAAGGTGTATACTAAAGGAGGTCTGATCAAGCTGCAAATTGGCTTAGCGCGAGGTAAAAAGAAATACGATCGGCGCGAGGCGATTAAAAAGCGCGAGACTGAACGCAGCATTAAACAGGCCTTCAAAGGTTAGTATGGGGATGCTCAAAAATTGACGAGGAAATAAGAAATAAAAATGGCTTTCCGTTTGAGAGTTACCGTTATTCTCTCAATTCTACAAATGCCAACAATTACGCATTTGCTGTTGCCTAATTTATTTTAGGTGACAAGTTATAATCTTGACTCCTGCTAGGGATTATGACTTCATTTAGCAGGATCGGCTATCTGACGTTGCCCATGATCAGATGGTCTAAAAAATCAGGGCTTTGGCTAAAGGGTCTTCGTCTGGTTTTGTCTCTTTAGCCGAGCGATCAACCAGACTATGAAAGTAGAAGCTTTTATTTCTCTTCTTGCGGACGCGGGCGCGCTACCCGCCATCTCCACCAGCATTTTTTGACCAGATTTGTCAAAAAATGCTGACCCCGAGCGGAGTCGAGGGAAAATCTGACGAATCCCGAACCTGGTTGAGGGACAACCTTAATAAAAAAATATGACGCCCTGGTTTCTGTACATTCTCCGTTGCCGAGACAATTCTCTTTATATTGGCATTACTCCTGATATTAATGCTCGACTAGCCAAGCACAATCAGGGAAAAGGCGCTCACTACACCAAAACCAGACTACCGGTCAAGTTAGTTTATACGGAGAAACTTCCCAACAAACCTGCTGCTCTTTGCCGAGAAATTCAACTCAAAAAATGGCACAAGGATAAAAAAGAAAGGCTGGTTCATGGATATCGTCTGGATGTGGTTAGATAAACCTCTTAATTAACTTAAATTAAATTTTATGGAAGGACTAAGCGGAAAAATACCCGATCAAATTACCAAAAACCCGGAAGGCCATACACATCTATTCCCTGGCCAAGAAACACAAGTGAAGATAAACGATGAAACAAGAAAAAACAAGACAGCTGGCAGAGCTGGAAAAGTTCAAGAAATAAAAGCTGAAACCGTAATGGTCAATTTTGGTGACGAAGCTAATCCAGACTTGATCGAGGTTTCTAAAGACGACCTTATCGTTGCCCCAGAGTATAGACATTGGACCGACCTTAAACCATAGGATTTTCAAGATTGTTTGTCTTGACATTTTTAAATAGATTTTTTAGAATATCTTTCTAACTTGTAATCTTATAAGTGCTTGAAATATTATCGTCTCAACAATCGCATTCGCTGCCCCCAGGTCAGATTAATTGACGAAACGGGAAAATTTTTAAACGTGGTTGCAATTGAAGAAGCTTTGCGTCTAGCTCATGACAAAGGATTAGACTTAGTTGAAATCAATCCCAAGACAGAGCCGCCCATTGCTAAAATTATGGACTTTGGCCAATTCCGCTATGAAGAAAATAAAAAAGAAAAAGGCCAAAAAGCTAAAAAAACCGACACCAAGTGTATCCGCATCTCGCTTAGAACCGGAAAACACGACGTAGAAATAAAAATCAACCAAGCGAAAAAATTCTTCAGCCAAGGTCATAAGGTCCGCTTTGAAATGTTACTGCGCGGCCGCGAGCGCGCCCACCAAGATCTCGCCGAAAAAACCATGAATGGCATTGTGGCGGCGCTAGGCGAAGGAACAAAGATTGAACAACCACTCAATCGCCAAGGGGCCAAAATTAGCCTCACCGTTGCCTTTAATTAAAGGACTTTGGCCCTGTGTTTCGTCTTCTCTCGGAGAAAACATAAAACTATCGTTTTCTGTTTTACTCCTCGCTCGACAAAATAATTTTTAAATATCAAATATCTATGAAATCTAGCAATGTTGTGACTAAGCGAGTCAAAGTAACCAAAAATAAAAAGGTTTTGCACCGCGCTTGCGGACAAAATCATTTTAATGCCAAAGAGGCATCTAAGGTAACGCGCAATAAACGTCGGCCCCGGCAACTGTCAAAGGCCTATCGCCGAACGGTTCTTCGTTCATTTTAATTTGTATCTTATTTTAATATCTTATGTCTAGAGTCAAACGCGGAAAATCTCACTTAAAACACAGAAAAAATATTTTAAAACTCACCAAGGGTTATAAGTGGGGCAGAAAAAATAAAATAAAATTAGCTAAAACTGCTATCTGGAAAGCTGGCAGCTATGCTTATCGCGACCGCCGCAATAAAAAAAGGAGTTTTCGCGCCTTATGGCAAATCCAAATTAATGCTGCTTGCCGCGAACACGGACTGAGTTATTCAAAATTTATTAATGCCCTAAAGAAAAAAGATATTGAGCTTAACCGCAAGATCTTGTCCACTCTGGCCAATCAACATCCGACTATTTTCCAAAAAATAGTAGAAACGGTGAAATAATTTCCAATGCGTGGTCCGTTGGTGTAGCCCGGTTTAACACGTCGCCCTGTCACGGCGAAGATCACGGGTTCAAATCCCGTACGGACCGCCATTTAAATAACAACAAAAACAGCCATCTGGCTGTTTTTGTTGTCTGTAGTAATTTACTTTATGTTATTGGATGATTTTGTAAATATTTATCAAATTCTGCTAAAACCATCGGCATATTGGCTCGGCCGAAACCTAAACGAAAATACTGGTCATCATAATCATAAACCGTAGAAGGCAAAAGCATGATGCCGGTATCTTTAACTACGCGCTGACAAAAATTAAGAGAGCTCTCAGGAAATAAAATCTTGGCAAAACCAATAGTGCTGGCCCGCGGCCTCGTCCAGGTAAATAATTGACTATGTTTCTTAAAAAATTCGTCCAGTAAAATTAAATTTTTACTGATGGTTTTAATCTGTCGAGCAATAATTTTTTCTTTGGCGCGCAAGGCAATTAAAGCCAGAATTTCGCTAGGCGCACTACTGCAAATCGTGGTGTAGTCTTTAAAAATCATCATCTGCTGATATAATTCTTTATTCTTGGTGGCTAACCAACCAATCCGCAGACCAGCTAGACCAAAAGTTTTAGACATGCCAAACAAGGAAATCGCCTTGTCATAAAGATCACAGGCGGCCGGTAAGCGTTCGGCTGGATTTAATTCCAAAAAACGATACATTTCGTCAGAGAAAACATAAATATTGTGTCTCTTGGCAATATCTATAATAGCCTGAAAATCATTTTTGGTGGGCAAATATCCGGTCGGATTGTGAGGGAAATTACAAATAATTAATTTCGTATTGGGTTTAATTAGCTTTTCTAATGCATCAATGTCAAACCTCCAACCATTATTTTCCTGCGGTGACCATTTATCTAATTCACAACCAAGATAATCAACCACTTGATATAAAGACTGATAGCCCGGCCAGGTACAAATCACATGATCGCCTTTTTCTAATAAAGTATTCAGAGTAATAAAAATCCCCTCTTCGGGGACCACTACTAAAACTTCGTCAGCAGAAATACTTTGGTATAACTTGGCGATTTCTTGACGCAACAATGGCAAACCAAGCGACTCGGTATAGCCAAGCTTAAGATCATACCACATTTTTTTGGTTTCTCTGTCTGCCCAGGACAAGACCTCTGCTTGCAATAGGCCGTCGCAATCCGAGGCCGACAGCAAATACTTGGCCGAAAATTCGTACTTAGCAAAATATCGCTCTAAGGCGAATGGTTTAATTTTCATAATTTTCAACGCTGATCCTTATAAATTATATCTTGTCGCCTGCCCGCCATCGCCCATGCCCCCAAGAGGAATCGAACCTCTATCACAGGTTCCGCAAACCTGTACTCTATCCGTTGAGCTATGAGGGCATAAACCATGGCAGGCAGAAAAACTACAACTTCAACCAACGATTGATTCTTTCGTTAATGTTCTCGTAAGGACGGGTCAGGTCCTCGGTTAAATATTTTTTCAGCACTTCTCGCACTTGTAGCGGATTTTGGTCATTAAGTGGTATGGCGAAGTCGCGCGCTAAAATATTTTTTAAATCAACATAAAGAAACTTGGCGTGCGGCAGTTCATAAACAATGCGAAATGACTTGATATTATCCCATTCATAAAACTTATTTCCCACCTTAATGCCATCTTCAAAAATATGACAATCCAATTCTGGCGGCTGCTGTTGAGAATGAACAATTAAAATTACTCCGACTAAAATAGCAATCAAAGCAAAAAGAAAATTATGAGCAGTAAAGCAATAAATAATAATCAATATTTCTATGGCAGTCAAAATAATATACCACCATTTAGTACGTTCATATTTAATATATTCGGTAAACTTCCATTCTAATAACTTCCGGCCGCGATCCGGCTCATTGTTTTCATTGATTTGTTGTTCTGGCATAAAATTATAATTAAATTTTAGCTAAATTATATTAAAAAATAATAGGTAATTGTGGGAGACGAGGAGCGTCTCCCGTTTTAATTTGATGGCGATTCTTCAAATCGTTCGGCCGCACGAGTTTCTAAATCAATTAAGACATAAGTCAATTTATCTCCATCTGGACTCCACGACCCCTTTTGTCCGGGCTGGATACACAAGGTATTGCCCAATTGCACCTTCCAAACGCCGGTCAACGTCGGCGATTGGTGAATGTGACCGTGCAAGGTTAGCCAGGGCTGTTTTTTTTCAATAAAAGTTCGCACCGACTGAGAGCCCAAATCAACCAACATCTTTTTGATACGAGTTCTCTGCTTTATACGCACTTTCTTTTTTCTACCAACAGTACCCAACTTAAGACCAAATGGCGGCATATGAATCACATAAATAGTCTTATTGACATCTTCTGGTTCAGGCAGCCCATTAAGCTCATCCATAATTGTCGGTAAACCCCCAATATATGATGACCAATCATAAATTAATCTTTTCTTGGCCATTCCTTCGAAAACATATGGTACTCCGAGTTGCCCCCCAATAGGAGCACCTGCACAATCTAAACGACATCTATCTTTCATGCGAAACGGATGATCTACTACCCAATTCATGCCAATAAATTCATAACCGTCAATAAACACCCTCGCTTGAGCGAGATTAAACAGCCACCGACGATTCTCTGATAAAATCTGATTGAATTGTGCGTCAAAAATCCTTGGGTCGTCATTGGCCAACATTGTCAAATAATAAACATTATTGTTGGCCATGGCTCGACAAAATTCAGTGAACTGACTCCGTAAAAAATATTCTTGATCAAACGTAGTAGAGTCTCCCGGCAAAATATCGCCGCCATCAATGACCACATTAACTTTCTGCGCGATCGCCAACTCCACTATTCGCTCGCGTTTCCAACGAGAACCGTGCAGATCCGTGAAATAAAGAACTTTCATTTTTCCTCCTTTGATTTGTCTAAGTTATATTCTAGATTAAAGAATATAATTGTCAACCCCCACACCAAAGATTTTTGGTGTGGGGGTCAACTTTTATCCCCACAAAAAAGGATCTGCCTAAACAGCAGATACTTGATACTGGCGGCTATTCAAGCTACTTTTCTTTGATTAAGCTGACCAGCATCCTTTTCCTTTTCAAGATAATAGCTAAGTTTTTAGCATGACCAAAAGGATTAGCCGGCGAAGGATGATATAAGGGTAGGGCCAAAATTTTTCTTTGACCAAGATTAAGGCTGGTTATTTCTCCTATCGACAATTCGGTGTCAAATAATTCCGCTAAAATATTTTTTGTAATAACGCCCAGCGATATAACTAATTTTATTTTATAAAACTTTAATTGCCTCGCCAGATGTCGACCACAGCGAAGACCGCAAGACCTTAATGCCTTTCGATTGCGACCCAAATAACATTTAGCAATTTCGGTAAAAGAGCATTGTTCAAAAGAAATTTTTAAAAGCGACAATTCTTGGTCAAGTTTTTTACCGGTCGGAACAATTTTATGATTAGCGCTATAAAAAGGGCGCCCTGACCCGGCCCAGCCGTTTCGCCCCAAAGATTCGCCCAGGATCAAAATTTTCTGGCTCGCACCGATTCCTTTTTGAAATAAAAACGATGGCAATCGCCTAGAAATAGTTTGACAGTGATGAACTTCTCTCATAGATTCAATTTAGCGCCTCGCCTATTTTATGTAGACTCAAACCAATTCTCATGTCTGATTTTTTAAAAACAGAGAAAACCGCAAGGCAAATCTCCGTCCAAATACCATTTATTGTGAAATTTTACTAGTTTTATGATTTGACCGGATTTAAGTTTACAAAACCCATAAGTATCGGTCTGGCTTAAAAGCTGCGTGCAACCCCTAAAAGCACAATAATTGGCAAAAGTGCTATGAGCCTTATTCAGCATTAGTACTTGGTAAATACTAAGGATAAAGAACGCCACAATTATTAACAAAATGACAATTATTGTATTCTTTTTATGCACTGTCATATATTAAGCAAAGCGGCTAAGAATAACCAAGGAGGTTAGAGCCAAAATAATAGCGATGACTTCATAAGCATTCAGTCTCTCGTGAAAATAACAAACTCCCAATAATACAATAAATAGAACGGTCGCAACGGCATAAATAACGCCGAGCGAAGAAAGTTTAATGAATTTCATGGCATAAAACCAACCAATAGCAGTTAAGGCATAGATTGCGGCACCCAGAATTAACCAGCGCACTTCCATAAATTTCTGTCCTCGGCCAGCCAGTTTGATAAAAAAATCGCCGGCTACTCCAACGGCGCTCAAAAAAACTACTAATAAAAGATAGAATATCATTCTAAAATAATTATTTTAGATAAAAACCTCAGAAAGACCTGCACAAAACGGAAGGGGCGAGATTCGAACTCGCGGTGCCTTGCGACACTCCGGTTTTTTCCGCGACATGCCCTGCGGGCTGCGCGGATCCGCTCACGAAGATGAGCGGACAAGACCCCCGCAACAAAACGGAAGGGGTGGGATTCGAACCCACGGTACCTTTGCAGGTACAACAGTTTTCAAGACTGTCCGATTAAACCACTCTCGCACCCTTCCGCTCTGTTGCGGGGCAAGCCAGTGCGTATTAATCTGCGCACCATTTTTAATCCTAAACCTAAATTTTTTCACTTAAAAATCTATCTAAATTAGCCTTCGCTCGTTGATGAAAAATTGATCGCTCCTCATCATCAGCATAAGCATGTGTCAGATGAATATCTTGCTTAAGATAAAATTCAACTAATTTTTTTGTTTCTTCTCGCCAATCCTGCCAAGAAATTTCGTGTCCACTCATTATTTCAGCCTCTTTTTTTAAGAGCCAAGTATTATCTAAAAACTCTTCATAAGAACCGCCCAGGTTGACCAAATCAGCTGCGCGCACCGCCTTGGCCTCATTAGTTGCGAATTTGGCATCACGATGAGTACTTATAATCGCTTCTTGAACCTGCCGAATTAAATCTGGCTTCGCGCCTATTTTTTTCAGAGCCTCACCGGCCAAAAAAGCTGCATATTCTTCTTTGGTTTTATAATCCTTCTTGGAACAATCTTCGTGATAACCGGCATCGTGAAACAATAAAGCATAATAAACCACTTGATCGTCTATCTTCACGCTATCTTCATGACAGCGGGCCACGATTTCCTCTCCCCGCCTCACGGCCTTAAGGGCGTGTTGAAAATTATGATAAGGTAATCGGTCGCTATATAATTCGCGGGCCAATTTGAAAGGCGTTATTTCTGGCGACAATTGCTCACTCATTTAGTTTTAACATGAGTTCTGGTTTTCCGACATTAAGCTCTTTGCCAAGTCGGATATCCAGCTGATTAATGAATTTACGAATTTTCTCTTTCTCTTTAATAATTTCAGAGTCGGGAATGTCTTTTAAGCACTCCACTTCTAAAAATAATCCTAGTTTTTTAACATCTTCTAACACTATCTCATAGTCAGGTGTCATAAAGGTGTATTTTTCATTGTCTAAACGAGTCAGCTCTTTAAATCCCAGGTGCTCTAAGATCAGCCGCGCAGCATCAAAATCATCAATGCCGCTTTCATGCTCGTCAGAATAAGTCCAATTACCATTCGTATCAAAATCGTCCACCTTATAAGTCAGAAAGCATTTATTATCTTTTTTTCTGAGTCGGAATGATCTCATTAGCCGACCATCAGCTTGCGGTTTTAAATCGTCACGCAGAGGATCGTAAAAATATACATCTACAACTCGTTTAACACCGCGATCGTCAAAGCGCCGCAAGGCTTGCAGGGCCTCATCTTTAGTGCTCAAAACATCAATAAGAACTTCTACTTCTTTCATAAAGATTTAACGATAATTGCTGTTACGGTGGCCATGCCGACCGCCCTGACGTTGAGAATAGGGTTGGCGCCGGCGAGGACCACTAAAGTTAGAGGTGTTATGTCTTGGCCGCGAGGTTAAATTTTGCTGACTGTGGGGTAAAAACTTGGGCACTCTCTGGGGAGGTAATTCTGGCACTGGTGAGATCGGTAAAGTTTTTCTAATCAAGCGTTCTATGTCGCGCAATTCGTTGCGCTGTTCGGGCATGGCCAATGAAATGGCGTGCCCGCTTACGCCAGCCCTAGCCGTCCGGCCAATCCGATGGACGTAATCTTCGGTGTTAGTCGGTAGATCATAGTTTATTACCAGCTCAATGCCGACAACATCAATACCGCGCGAAGCAATATCAGTGGCCACTAAAACGCGATACTTACCTGATTTAAATCCCTGTAGAGCATCTTTGCGCTGAGAAAGACTTCTATTGGAGTGTATCTCGGCGGCAGTATGGCCCATATCATGAATAGATCTGGTAAGTTTTTTGGCGCCAAATTTTGTCCTGGTAAAAATGAGAGTCGGTCCCAAATATTGTTGTAAAATTTTATCCACTAAACGAGTTTTATCAGCTTTGGAAATAATAAAAATTTCTTGAGTTAAATGCTCGGCAATTGATCCGGTCGGCGCCACTTCAATGCGCAACGGCACCTTTAAATAAGTAGTGGCCATTTTCATAATCTCCGGCGGTATGGTCGCGGAAAAAAGCATGGTTTGTCGTTCGTGCGGCAATTCTCTAAAAATCTTTTGAATCTGCGGAGCAAAGCCCATGTCTAACATACGATCGGCCTCATCTAAAACTACAATTTTGACATTGTTCAAGCGAAGTGTCTTCTGCTGAAGATGATCGTTAAGTCGGCCCGGTGTGGCAATAATAATATTGGGATGACGATAAAGGGCCTTAATTTGAGAATTAATCGGCACGCCGCCAATCAACACAGCCGTACGTAAACCTAACCGTAAACCAACTTTGAGTAAGGCTTCGTCAACCTGAAGAGCCAAATCACGCGTTGGCAAAACCACCAATCCACAACCGCTCGTCTGGTTCAATCGTTGCATCATGGGAATACCAAAGGCTAGCGTTTTACCGGTACCAGTTTGAGCTACGCCAACCAAGTCCCTCCCTTCTAGGGCAAGGGGTATAACCTGGCGCTGAATGGGGGTAGGAATTTTATAATTTAATCTGGTCAGCGTTTCCATTAAATCAGGCGCAATGCCTAAACCAGAAAAACCTTGATTAACTGCCTGGTCATTGTTATTCATAAAATGTTATTTATGTTTTCTTTTTTTATCTCTTGCTTCAAGCATAAGTCGCTTGATTTCCAAGCGCTTCTTTGTTTTATGAGAATGCGATTTCTGCCTTCTCCCGATTGGCCTAGATCTTTTTGCCATATAAATTTTATTAATGATTATATAGATATTATAAGACTTTTTATGAATTTTGTCCAGGGCCAATTTTTTTAAATGCTGGCCTTAATGGCGCGCGGCGTCAGCATGAAAAGAATGATCGCCACCACCGCACCCAGAATTCCCAAGGCCACAAAAGAATGAGTAAAGCCAAGATATTGCGCCATATAACCGCCGGCAATTGGACCAACAGTATCACCGACATTGGTAAACAAATCTTGCAGGGTTTCTATCTCCTTGCGGCGCTCAGCGTTTCTTTCAATATATTCAGTATAAACGGCGTTGATGGAGGGCCAACCGATGGAAAAGCAAAACGAAGTGGCGAAAATTAAAACCATTAATAATATCGGTGAAGACACCGAGCCCACGGCAATAAGAATAATTGAACCAATGGCGATGGCACCCTGGGCAGTGTGAGCATTGCCAAACCTTCGAGCAACCTTGCCAACGATCCAACCCACCAGCAGTGGCGGCAGCGCATAAGCAGTCATAAAGATGCCGCCGGAAATGCCGTGAATCTTACCAATATACTCTGAGAAGATTGGTCCAAAGGTCCAAATCGCCGCATCAACCGCATTAATGGTAAGAGTAAGCAATAAAATAGGAAAAAGAACGCCCCAAAGTTTTTTCCAAAGATCCATCTCAGTCAAAAAACTCAGTGGACTCTTTCGCACTACGCCAGTATATTCGTGCCGTTCGGTTACCGGACGCAACACAGCAATAAGATAAAAGAAAAAGGCAATAGTAAAAGGAATAGCCATTAAAAGAAGCATGCGCGGCCCCGGATGCATCAGCAAAAGAAGAAGGCTGCCGGCAAGAGGCGCCAAAAGATAACCCGAGCCTTCAAAGGAGCGGAGCACGCCAAAATGCGAAACGTGCTCTTTGGTATCAGCCGTGCGCTCCACAAAATCAATGGTGCCGATGTTATAAAAATCATAATAAAATCCCCACACGGCCATGGCGACAAGATAAATAGTAACTGTCGTGCCGCCGAGAAGAAAAATTGGACATGCGGCGGCCAAGATGAACATAAAAAGAAAAATACGCCGATAGTGTGTTACTTTAAGTGCCCGAGTGAGGATAAAGTCAAAAATCATTCCCGCCACCGACGACGAGCCGATAATAAGTCCCATCAAGCTAGCAGAAATTCCCGCGCCCGTCATCACAATTGGCGCCAAATACATGATTACGCCGTCAAAAATGACAAAGAAAAAAACCATCAGCCCGACAGCTAACAACTTCGGGTTTATTTTATATTTAGGAACATGTAATTGAAGATGACGAAGGGCCATATTTTTTAATTTATTTATAATCTAAATATATTATAAACTATTTTTTCTCTCAAGGCCAGAACTGTTCTAGACATAACAAATATGACTCAAACCAAAAACCCCATAAAAAAGGGGTTTGTCGGTTGCGCGATAAAAAGTTCTTCTGGCGGAGAGGATGGGATTCGAACCCACGAACCGCTTTTGAGACGGTTACAGTTTACCCCCACACCCAATCTGAGTAATAAATTTTATTTAATATATTCTGTCATGTCTCTTTAAGCCCGCATCGCTATGGCTTAATTAATATACCGAGATTGGGTGTGGGGGTTTAGTCCCGCATACTTGGCGGAGGGTGTGGGATTCGAACCCACGAACCGCTTTTGAGACGGTTACAGTTTAGCAAACTGTTGCCTTGGACCACTCGGCCAACCCTCCGCCAAATAGACGGGATCCGCGAAAAATATATTTTAATCAATCGCTTCCGCTCATCCCATAAAAATTATGGGTGAGCGGATCCGCTCACAACGATGAGCGGACGGCCACCTCTCCGTGTTTAATAATATACTCAAAAAATTAACGCTCTCTACTTTTAGCTAAATCTTTGGCGGTATCTGCCAGTTGATGCAAATGATCTCGGATTTCTTCAAAAAGCATTTTAACCATATCTTTATTATCAGAATTAACGCACTTGCGAGTTATGTCTAACAAATCGTTAATCTTGATATAAAGAAAATCGTGTAAACCAAAATGATGCGTGTCTGAAACTCCATCGGTAAAGTGTCTACTATTATAATTTATTAAATCCTCTACGGCCTCTTCAAATAGTTTTTTATCCGCCTCATTTAATTCAGCCGCCTTCACCATCTCTAAACAATCATCAACGCAGCGCGGTAGGCGACGAACAAATATCGCCTCCTGGCTCTGCGGACCATAAGCAGAAATTATTTTTTCATCTTGCTCTGATTCCAGCCATCTTTTCTTCAGCCAATCAATTTCGTCTGGATTAAGTTTAAGGTCTTGGCCCAATAAGACCAGGGCTTCCTGCGTTAATCTATCGTCGGGCAATTTTTCGCCGTTTTTTACTCTGTCAGCCCAATTGTCTTGTGAGTTAAGGTCAGTATTTCTCTCGTCCATTTGAGAAACCTCTACTCGTTTGGCCAACTCGTCGCAAAACCTGGCCATCAATTCGGCATTGTTTAAAAAATCTAATCTAATTAGTGATGGCATTTTTTCCGGAGTCATAAATTATAGACTAATGATTAATAGTTTCATTATAGCACCGTCGTCAAAAAAGTAAAGGGCGCTTGGCTAGCCGCTGTTTATGTTCCGATAAGCGGCAGACCGATACGCTAAACATGTTGACAAAAGACCTAATTTATGTTATTATATTATACGCTAAATTAAGGCCCGCTATGAACCCATCAATTCCCTTATCACAATTCAAAAAAATCGGTAGTGCTACGCTCAAAAAACTGGATCGACTGGGACTAAAAACTGCCCAGGATTTATTATATCATTATCCTTTCCGCTACGAAGATTGGAGCAAGATTTTAACTGTGGCTGAATTAAAAACCCAAAAAACCGGCACGGTCAAGGCCAAGATTAATCTAATCGCCAATCACCGTTCGCCGCGCAAACGAATGGTCATCACCGAAGCCATTATCGGCGACAAAACCGATTCTATCAAGGCGGTTTGGTTTAACCAACCGTTTCTGGCCACCACTTTGCGCCAAGGCACCGAAGCTTACTTTGCCGGAAAAATTGATTTTGATGAAACCTACGGCTTGGAACTGCTCAATCCCTCTTATGAAATAGTTAACAAGCACGAACCTATTCACACCGGCCGCTTAGTGCCGGTTTATCCGACCACCGCCGCCTTAAGCCAAAAACAAATTCGTTCGCTTATCCGCCAGGCCCTGCCCTTAGCCCAAATACTCAACGATTGGCTGCCGCGCGAGATCAGAACCAAATATAATCTGCCGGCCTTATCAATGGCCATTGAGCAAATACACTTTCCTTCCAGCCAGCCTTGGCTCAAGCGCTGTCTGCATCGCTTAAAATTTGATGAGCTGTTTTTGATTCAAATTCAAAATTTATTAATCCGCCGCGAGTTAAAAAGATATCAAGCGCCGACCATTAAATTTAATCTTGAAGAAACAAAAAAATTAGTTGCCACCCTGCCCTTTCAGCTCACTGACAGCCAGCGCAAATCAGCCTGGGAAATTCTCCAGAATCTAGAACAGTCCCGACCGATGAACCGCCTGCTGGAGGGCGATGTTGGTTCGGGTAAAACCGTCGTAGCCATTTTAGCCATTCTCAACACTTGTTTAACCAAGTATCAAGTGGCTTATATGGCGCCCACGGAAATCCTGGCCAAACAACATTTTGAAACCATTAGTAAGTTGTTAAAAAAATATTCATTTAAAGTGGCTCTATTAACCCACAGCGAAAAGATCGTTAATGGTAAAAAGGTGGTGGCTAAAAATTTTTATGAACAAATTGCCCGGCAAAAAATAGACATTGTCATCGGTACTCACGCTTTACTTCAAGAAGGGGTCAGCTTTGCTCAGCTCGGATTGGCCATTATTGACGAGCAGCATCGCTTTGGCGTGGAACAGCGGGCCCAACTGACTCGAGAATCGCACCGCGCCCAGCCCAATCAGCAAAATTATTCACCGCATTTTCTGTCCATGACCGCTACGCCCATTCCCCGCTCCTTAGCTCTAACGCTTTATGGAGATTTGGATTTATCTATTATTGACCAAATGCCCAAGGGCCGGAAAAAAATTGCCACCCAAATCGTTCAGCCAGATGCACGAGCAGAAACTTATGATTTTGTCCGTCAACAGATCAAAAATGGCCGCCAAGCCTTTGTTATTTGCCCCTTGATCGACCCCTCGGATAAACTCGGCGTAAAGTCAGTCAAAGACGAATATGATAAATTAAAAAAGAATATTTTCCCGGATTTAAAAATAGCCATGCTGCATGGCCGGCTAAAAAGCGAGGAAAAGGAAAAAATCATGGCCACCTTCCTTAATAATGAAACCAATGTTTTGGTCTCCACGACGGTCGTTGAAGTAGGCATTGATGTGCCCAATGCCACGATGATGCTGATTGAAGGAGCCGAGCGATTCGGCCTGGCCCAACTTTATCAACTGCGAGGCCGCATTGGCCGCAGCACCTATCAATCATATTGCTTTTTGTTTGCCGAGAATCAAAACATCAAAACCTATGAGCGACTCAAAGCACTCTTAACTGCCAAGAATGGCTTTGAATTAGCCGAAAAGGACCTAGAACTGCGAGGTCCGGGCGAAATCTTCGGCACCGAACAGTCTGGTTATCTGGAAGGTTTAAAAATTGCTAAATTAACTGATACGGATATAATTAAAGAAGCCCAAGAAGCAGCTACGCAAATTCTATCGGGCAATGCCGAATTAAGAAAATATCCCCTGCTAGCCAAAAAAATAAAAGCATTAGAAAAAATAATTCATTTAGAGTAATAGTGAAAAGGTCTAAATAGATCGGGTGATTGCTCTGGTTAATTCATTAATCAGGGAGGAAAGTCCGAACGCCATCCGACTTCACGTTGGATAAGTGGTGCCTTGCTAACGGCAAGGAGTCCTCGTAGTAATGCGGGGGCTACGGAAAGTGCCACAGAGACTATACTATTCCGGCTTCGGTCGGAAGAAAGGTGAAAAGTCTCCGGTCAAAACGGAGTCATCGATTAAGCAATTAATCGACGTGGTAAACCCCACCTGGCGAAAGACCAAATTGCGGCTCTGGCTTCGGTCAGAGTCCGGTAGGTCGTTTGAGCTCTCGGGCAACCGCGGGCCCAGATAAATAATCACCTAAAACAGAATTCGGCTTACGGATCTATTTAGGCCTTTTTGTATTGACAAAAAATTGGTTCGCGCTAAAATAAAATCAGATCTCAACAATCGAAAGGAGGAAAAAATGGAGAATCCAGCTCTGCAATATCAACATAGTTTGACTACTACAGGTATTCCTGTTCTTACTTATAAC
>Ga0209777_10004350_pt1 | contig 16792 bp, 23 predicted proteins | sample FrelakmetHBP12HB_FD_187147 | JGI IMG/M metagenome (GOLD analysis project Ga0209777, IMG submission 187147) | Freshwater lake sediment microbial communities from the University of Notre Dame, USA, for methane emissions studies -HBP12 HB (SPAdes)... | ecosystem: Environmental > Aquatic >...
ACGATTACCGTCGCTGGCAGCTCTAACCCCAACCCGAACCCGGCCTCGTCACCCATCCCGATGATCTTCGGCGGGATGTACGACCAGAGCTCTTCCACACAGTTCTGGGCTGACAATGTAGGCATCACTCCCTTGATCCTCAGTTCTTCAAAATACAGTTGGTTCTTGTTCAACGTGGAATTCGAATCCACGGCCATTCCCGAAGATCACTAGAACACGGACATGTTAAACGGCAAAAGCCGCGAAACAAAAGCCCGATGCAAGTTCGCACCGGGCTCTTTTTTTATAATTTCAGGATTTTTACCCGCGCATAGCACGGCTTTTTATCTCTTATTTTGCAATAATAATTGTATTTATAGGAAGTTTGCTGTGTATATAATCAAAATCTTGCTGGGAATAGTTGTTGCCAGTTAAATTCAGAATCATTAATTTTTGAAGGTTTCCCAATTCATGGGGCAACCCGGTCAATTTATTATATGACAAATCAAGAGATCCCAGATTTTGCAATTGGCCGATCTCAGCCGGCACGCCTGTCATTTGGTTGTAGCTGGCGTTAAGGATTTTCAAATTTTTTAAATTCCTTATTTCCGCCGGTATGGCTCCGGTCAAAGAATTATGCGAGATATTAAGCTCCTCCAAATTTGCCATGGTAAAAACATACGAGGGTATGCTTTTCAATCCCTGTCCGCTCAAATCAAGAATCTTACTTCCTGATATCGCTGTGCCATTGCCGCTTGGATTGTTCGCCGGTGCAAAAACTGATTTGTTTTGTAATAAAAATATCACAACCAAAACAATTATAACTATTATGACGACTAAAATTATTTTATTCATACAATTTTATATGATTATTAAGTATAATTTATTCTATCACTTCTATAAGCCCGGTGTAAACAAAAAACCACCGGGATGGCGATTTTTATTTGCTCCACCTGCGGAAAATTTTAAATTTATTCAGCCGGTCTCTGATTCCATCTTGCACAAGCAAACGGATGCCAAGAAGTTCAAGTCCGGCAACAATTATCCAGCCGGCCGGGAATAGAGGAATAATATGCAGGGTCAGTCCCAAAATAATTAAAGTAACTCCCGCAATTTTTTTTAATATTGGGTTGTTTATGATATTTTTTATTTGTTTAATCATTCTACACAAAAAAACAATTAAGATTACATAATATTTTTATTCTACCAAAAAACCGCCCCGCATGCTATCCGTATAAAAAAATAAGACATATTTTATTCAAAAGATATGTCTTATTTTAAAAATTCATTTATTATTTCTTCGCTCCCTTTTTGCAGCATTCTTTCGACGGTTTCCCTGAACCGCACTCACATTTTTCACAGCATTCCTTGGCCGGCTTTCCTGAACCGCATTTGCATGTTTCTTTTTTTGCCATGTTTTTTAAAACTTTAAATAAAATTATAATTTATTTTCCGACCTTTCTTTATTCATTTCTATCTATAATTATACTCTTTTTCCAATATTTGCAAAAAAAAGAGGCTTGGAAGAGCTTGTACTCCGCCAAAGCCTTTGCGCTACTTTATGACTATCAGCGTCAGCTTTCTGTTCCGGTTGATAACCACGCCATTCTCATGAGGGTATAAATCCTTCAACAGCCCTTTGCAGATAAAGGTTTTGCCGTTGAACAAGATATCATTTTCAATGGTGATAAGCACGCCTTTGGGATGGGACTGCCACTGCCACCATTCACCCTCGTACAGCAATGTTTTTCCGTTGAGTAAAAACTTGTCTCCCAGCTCGATAACCACTCCATCCGGATGGGATTGCCACTCGTCCCACTTGCCCTCATAGAGCAATGTTTGGCCATTGAGCAGGAACTTGTTGCCCCGCCGGATGACTACGCCCTCAGGATGATCTTGCCAATTATCCCACCGGCCCCAACACCTGCACAAAAGGGTCTGGCCGTTAAGCAGGAACTTGTTACCCCTCTTCACAACCACGCCCTCGGGATGGAACAGCCAATCATTCCACTTGCCCTCATAGAGCAATTTGTTATTTAGCATGAGCTTTCCGATATATTCGATGATAATGCCCCGAGGACAAAGGAACCAATCTAAACATTCGCTCTCTGTCTCAAGCATCAGAGTTTGCCCGTTGAGCCAAAACTTGTTGCCCCGCCGGATGACTACGCCCTCAGGATGCGAACGCCAGTCATCGCAGCCTTCCTTTACATTGCATATTAAGGTTTGGCCGTTAAGCAGGAACTTGTTGCCCCTCTTGATGACCACACCGTTGGGATGGCATTCCCAGTAGTAGCAACTGCCATTGTGGAGAGTAATAGCATCTCCGGTCTTGGCTTGTTGTACCTGTTGCTGGAATATTCCTGCAACTCTTATCAGGTTCATGGTTTGTCTCATTTCGTTTTTCGAAACTCTTGCGTTGGGTTTTGCCGTAACGGACGCAGCGGTTCCCTTGGCAGCGACAATTTCACACTCGTCCTTACAGGCAGGAAATTCGTAACCGTCTGGAAATCTCAGCATTACAGTTGCGCATTCTGCAACCCTTTTTGAATCTTCCCAGATTTTTACAACTTCGGCTATCTGCCCGTTGCGATCAAAGTCGGCGCCCTCATGCTTTCCGTTATATTTGATTTTGTCTCCCACTTCCATCCTTCTTCCCCCCTTTGTCAAAGAGCATAAAGTCTGCTCTTATATACAAATTAAACCTTTAAATAATTTTGTCAAACAAAAAAGCCCTTTGATACCATCTCAAGGCCTGTTTCTAGCTGCGTCCAAAAAAATAGAAGCACAGCATTCCGATGACCGCAGCCAGGAACAAGATCATGGAAAATTTCAAAAATTTTCCGGCGAATCTGGATTCCTCTTGGGTTTCATAATCTTGGTAGTGCGATGTTTTGTCGCTCAGGTCGCATTGACAGCTGTCGCAGTATTTTCCGCAAAGCGGACAAATGGAGGCTTTATTAGCCATTTTTGGATCTCCTCTTGTCGCCCTTTCTTTCAGCCAATATTTTTGCGATAAGTATCGCCTCTTTCCGCACACCTATCCTTTCCACGGGGGCAAGGCCGGCTCTTTGCCTGAAGAATAATTTCCTCAGTTCTTTGTTGGACAGAGCCGTCAGCTTCTTTCTTCCGCCCTCTTCAGCCAGCCTCATTATCGGCGTTAGTTTTTGCCCCATTTTGGTCAGCCTCCTTGTTAGCTATTTGCACAGCGGTTTCCGCAGCAGCGACAACTTCGCATTCGTCATCGAAAACCGGGAGTTTTTCCCCGTCTGGAAATTCCACCATTGCGATTGTGTTCGCTGTGCCCCTTTGTGGAAGTATCCAGGTTTGCATAACCACAGCCACTTGCCCATTGCGCTCGGGCTTGGCGCCATCATGTTTTCTGGCGTACCTTATCCTGTCTCCGACCTTCATCCTTGCCTCTCTTTCTTTTTTTCTTCCGCTCCCAACCGACAATAATCAGCTCAGCGATGGGCTTCCTTTCGCCCTCATCTTCATCTCGCTCCCCGGGCCAGAAAAAATGCCTTTGGTCGCAGCTTGAAAGCCCGATCTGTTTTGACATAACGCATAAGTCAAAACTTGTGCCGCTCCTCTTGAACTTCACAATCTTCATCGACGAATAAACCAAATATCCGCCGGCCTGACATTGCGTGGTTATATCAACCATGCACTTTTTCCACTTTTTACCCTTGGCCAGCTCAGCCAGAACCTGGCCGATGGCTTCCTTTTCGTAGGTTTCGCCAATCTTGATCATGGCACGTACCTCCCTTATCAAAGAGCACAAAATCTGCTCTTATATACAAGTTAACCCTTTAAATGATTTTGTCAACCCTTCACCTTGCGCCGCGGCGCAAGGTGAAGGGTCAATAAAAAAAAGCCGCGCTTAAGCATGGCGAGGCAGAACAAAAACGAAGCGGAAATCGCTGGGCCAGAAGGTGTCAGGGCAGCCGCAAAAAGTGCGGAGCGACAAAATACTGCAATCTTGCTGTAAATCTACATCGCGTTCTATGCGGAACAGGCAGTTGAATTTAGTCGAACCAATAATGGGTTCCATAGCGACAATAAGCCATTCTTCCCTTGGCTGGCATGCATATTGCAGGCGAAGTTGCGGGCCGACTTCGGCCGGACACAACTGCAGGCCTCGCTCTTGGGCGCGTTTATAGATATCCTTGAGTCTAGCTCCTTTGATATCCCAGGGTTTTACTACTTCATTAAAGCCCAAATCCAGGACCGAAACCACAGCCAGATTGACCTCGGCCTCTTTAGCAGCAATCGTAAATTGGGGATTAATAATGATGTCTCTGGCGAAGTAGTCGATTTGCATCCCCCTGTTCTCTATGGTCCTGTGGAAGTCTTCGGCGGTCCTGGTATCGGCCGTGCCGATTTTAATACTTCCCCAAACTGGAAAGGTTTTATCCGTGGCGGTTTCTCCTTTTGTCAAAGAGCAACAAAATCTGCTCTTACCTTTAAATTAATCCTTTAAATAATTTTGTCAAACAAAAAAGCCTATTGAAATGATCTCAAGGCATAATAAACCACAACAACGATTGCGGCGATTATTAACAAAAGAACTGCAATGCCGCAGCCGGAATTTTCTTCAGACTTGGTCCCAGAATCAGGAGAAATCTCTGGCGTCTGGCCTTCTCCGCTTTCTTCGCCTTCTTCGCCTTCTTTTTCTTTTCTCGATGTTTCTGCATCAGTATCCAAAGCACTTGCTGATGTTTCTGCCGCAGCCGCAGTTTCTGTTTTCAGATACGGGCCGTGTATGCTTTCCTTGTGTATGTTTTCCTTATCGGGATCAACCGATTGCACTTCCCAGATACAAAAGGCAAAAATAATCGTCGAGTTGGCTTTGGGGACAAAAACTTCTTCGCAATAGCTGAAACAAGTGCATTCCAGCAGCCCTTTGGGAACAGGCCTGAGCCCGCATACGGAACTGTAAGGAATGTCCATCGAACCCTCTTCATCAGCAAGCCCGTCCGGTTTAGAAAGGTTATAATGTACCCTTACTTTATCGTCTAAAAATTCGCCTCTTACTCTGCCCATTTCTCATCCCCTCTACTTGTCAAAGAGCAAGACATTCTCGCTCTTACCTCCAAATTAAACCTTTAAATATTTTTGTCAATGCTTCGGCGGGCTCAGCGCAAATCCTTCGGCGGGCTCAGGGTAAACAAAAAACCGCCTCAATTAAAAGGTGGCTAAGGAAAGCAAAGTTTGTAATATTTTTTTATTTTAACAATTTTTCCGCGAATTCAGCTGCCTTTTTCAAATCATCGTCGTTTGGATGGCCTTTCGCCAAGCCGCCGATCAGCCCGAATGGCCCGTAGGTATCGAATCCCTGGCATTCGTAATCTCCTAAAACCTTAAAATTTTTTTGGGTTAAAATCTTGATGAACTCTTTGTTATGGCCCTTGGCCGGACTGCCGTGCGTGGAAAAGACAAAAGCTTTTTTGCCGGCCATGTCCGGAAGGCTGTCTATAAATTTTAAAATTGAATCGTGGAATTTCCCGAAATATATCCCCGAACCGAAACCTATCAGATCATAATTAACCAATTCCTCCGGTTTGGCTTCTTCCGCCCTTTTTAACTCAGCATCTAAAACTTCTCCAATTTTCCCGGCGATTTTTTCAGTATTGCCGTGATGCACGGACATATAAATAATTAATGTTTTCATAGTTGAGATATCCAAAAAATCTGTCTAAATATCTCCGGACATGTTAATTTTATCCAATAACTTTTCTCTAAAAACGTTAGGCAGTTCTTTGGGGTTATCAATTTTAATTTTCTCCGCAAGTTTCTGTTCAATAAGATGCCCGATTTCTCTTTGCGCTTGAAAAAATGTTCTGCCTCCCCAAATTTTTTTCCCTTCTTCATTATACGGATAGCGCTCAGCCGCAACCCCTTCAAGATAATCCATGCGTTCATCCAATGTCACTATGTCTGTTTCTCGCGTAATGTCATCGATATAGTGCATAATCATTTCTGAATCAGATACATCATCCCGCAATACAATGGAATTGTCTGCGTTAAGTTTTGCAAATTTAGGCAGAGATGTGTGCCCGACTGATTCGATAAGATGCGTGATTTTTTCTGCATTTTCAATGCCGCTTTCTAAAATAATATTTTTACTTTTCCTATGAGAATCTTCGATTTTTTTAGGATTGCTTTCTCCTCTTGTTTCCTCAATTTCACCGCGCTTTCTCCAGTCATGCAAAAATGCCGCGGCAGCGAGAGTTTGTTTTTCTGTTTCTGATAAGCCGCACATATCAGCTGCTAATTCAGCCACTGCTGCTTCAACTAAACAGTGTTCTGTGGGATCTCCCCATCGCCTGCTGCGTTCCTTCTTGTTTCCGCTCAAGTCAATGTATGTTTCCTTGCCAAATCTGCTGTCTCTTACGGTCTGGCCGGATTGATCATGAAAACTTAAATAATCCCGGTATTTCAACGCAAGCCGGACAAAAAAACTTCTTTTCTTGTCTTCAAAGCTGCCTTCATTTTCTGAACCTCCTTGTTTCTCGGCCATAAATTTAATTATTTGGTTATTTTATCCTACCAAAAAACCACCTCAATTAAAAGGTGGCTCGGACGATATGCGGGCTTATGTTTTGGAGTAATTAACTGTTCTCTTTCCCTGTTAGTTATCCTAAAAAAATCCAAAAATAGATTAATAGATTATTTTTATGCGCCAATTATTGATTTCCTGTATTATCCGCTACTGTTACTTTCTCCATTTTCACTTCAGAAACAGGACGGTCGTTCGGACCGGTTTTCACTTTAGAAATAGCATCTGCCACGTCCTGGCCGGAAACAACTTTTCCGAAAATCGTATAATTATTAGGCAAAGGATAATCAGCCACCATGATAAAAAATTGGCTTCCGTTGGTATTCGGCCCGGCATTTGCCATGGCAACTACGCCCTTTTGGTATCCCGCTTTATAAGATGCTGTCTCGGGATTAAGCTCGTCATTGAAAGTGTATCCCGGCCCTCCCATTCCCGTACCCAATGGGTCTCCTCCTTGTATCATAAATCCCGGTATGACCCTATGGAAGATTACTCCGTTATAAAATCCTTTATCGGCAAGGGTTATAAAATTTTTGACTGTGTTTGGGGCATCTGCATCATAAGTTGTAAAACTTATATCCCCCATGCTGGTTTTGATGGTTATAATGTGGCTCATATTTTTAAAAGTTGAATTATTTGTTTTAATTGTTGGTTGATTGGCGGCGCTGTTGTTTGAAACACCATTATTCTGCACCCCTTGCGGTTTCATTGTTCCATAATAATATACGCTGTAAGCTCCTAAAATTACAACGGCGGCAATAATTATTATGATTAACGATTTTGAAATTCCTTTATTATATTTGCTCATATGGTTTATGATTTATAATTTATTCTACCAAAAAACCGCCGCAATGAAAAGGCGGCTTTTGTTTTGAAATGAAAAAAGCCCCTTGAATATTATCGCAGGACCATGGTTTGTTCAAAAGCTTCGGGATTCAAGCTAAAAAAGTTTCAGAAGCTTTCCTGCCATCACAAGGCTGAAAAGCGAAAGAATTATGGACATAAAGAGCGAAAGCCTGGCAATATACTCAATGTGCTTTTTAAGGTCCTCCTTTCTGCCTAATTTCTTGAGGGTGATCCATCCCCCTCCCAATTGATTTATGCGCTTTCTCTGCTGAAGATGGACAAAGAAAAAATAAACAGAAAAAACAAAAGGCACCACAACCGATACGACAAGAGGAATCCAGTCAATCTGGATTTTAAGCATGTTTTTTTCCCTCTCTGTCGGGGTTAAACGAAGAGCTATTTACAGGTTACTAAATAGTATGGATATGTCAACCCTTCACCAAATTTTTAGGTGAAAATTTGGTGAAGGGGCAGATAAAATCCTTGCTTTTATCTGTTATTTTTTATATATTAAATTAAGATATCATATTAATTTAAACAAAATTATGGTAAGCAAAAATGAATCTGAATTGTCATCTCCCGGACCGTCAATTGAATCTCAACCGCCGCCTGAATCCTCAGTAACGGTGGATGAACCGCCGGAAGAAGGATTAAACTTTGAAAACATTAATAATATGCCTGATATTGAACAACTCAAATTTTTGAATGCAACTTCAAGCCTCGCTGAAGGCGCAGAAAAAAGAAAAATTGAAGGATATAAAAAAAATTTAGAAGAAAGGCTTAAAGGTACTCAGGAATATGATGATTATTTGGCAGACCAAAGAAAAAAAGAGGAAAAGAAAAAACAAAGAATGGCAAATGATATAAAAATGAGAGAAGAGGCGAATGAACAAATAAATGAATCGTTTAAGGGAACAACCGGAACTCACGAATCTAATGCTGTGACTGACCCAGAACCCGAAGAGCAAATCGCGGGAACAAAACATCAGCAACTGATGCAAGCAATAAGGAAACAACAACAGGAGGAACAACGGGGAGCACAAAAACCGCCTGAAAACCCGAAATGGTACCAGGGGCTAATACCTAGATTTCTCCGCCCAAAATAGTAAAAATCTCCAAATCGAGGCTGACAACAAAGACAAAACCGCCCTAATTAAAGGGCGGTTTCGAAAAATAGTTTACACTGAGCTTGTCGAGGGGCGCACCCGATACAGAAAGATGTCTCGGGCTTTTAATTTCTTATCTGTATAAGCCTGTCAGCTGAGTTTGATTTAGAACGTGGCCGTTAATGGCACTTTTTAAATCATAGCTGCCTGCGTTGCTGTTAAGGCTTATCAAGGTGTCCAGGGCATAAAGTTTAAAAATATAGCGGTGCGTGCCGGACGGCGGGCACGGGCCGAAATATCCATTATCCCCGCCCGAGTTTATGCCTGCAACTCCTTCAACTAAGCCTCCCTCTTTTATCGTGCTGACTGTCGGAGGGATATTCCAGACAACCCAGTGGTTGAATGTGCCCCCGGGCGCATCAGGATCATCAAGAATAATAGCGAGTGATTTGGCATTAGCCGGAATTCCGGAAATTGAAAGCTCGGGATTTATCCCCTCGCCGTCGCAGGTATATTTAGCCGGTATTCTGCCGTTATTTACAAACGCAGTACTTTTTATTTGAAAATTTTGCATATTATTTGTGGTTTTATTTGATTGTGTAACTTTGTTTTGCTGGCTGGCAGTTTCAGCGGAATTATTTTTAGCTGCGGGGCATTGCATAAATTCGCAATTAGGGCCTACGCGGCCGACGGCAGAACCGTCAGGGCAAATTTTTACTTCTTGCGTGCAAACAACAGAGTTTGTTTGTTTACTGGCTAAAAAATAAAAAATACCGGCGGCAATAACCAAGATAAACCCGACAATAATTAAAAATATATAAATTTTTTTTCCCATATTATACTATTATACAATTTATTTAAAGAAGGCTCTTGTCCCCGTCATTAAATTCACAATCTATATGGCTGCCGTCGCAAAAGGGCTTATTTTTTGATTTTCCGCATCTGCATAAAGTCATCCGGTTTCTTTTTTCATAATTGGTGCCGTCCGCTGATTCCAATTCAATGCCTCCCCTTAACCAGACAGGTCCGCTCACTTTTGCCTGGGGATCTTCTATGATACCAATGGACGGCTCAAACTTATTTTCAATCGGTCTTTTAGTTTTTTTATCCCATGCAACCAGTCTTCCCGAAGGACAGTTGCAGGCTGTCTGTGTCGCAATTTTTTTTGATTTAGGATTGTCTGATTTTTCAACGTTGTCCCATGTCCCGCCTGCCAAATGGCAGAACCTTGCAGAAGAGCAAAATTCTTCAGCATCAGTAAGATCAAGATCGGGCCCCGGCATTTTTCCGGCTTGTTTTATATATTCTTTCCTGCTTGCGGTCTCCGTGCCGTCAAAATTATTTTTTAAATGCGAACCGTCGCAAAAAGGCTTGCTTTTTGACATTCCGCATCTGCATAAGGAATACGACTCCTGTTTGAGATATTCTTTTCCTTTTTTCCACTCTTCGGGCTCACCTGATTTGCCGACAGTTGATATCTGTTTTGCCAAAGGGATATTCCCGTAAACGCAGTAAGGCCCGTTTTTTGTTATTGAAACTTTCTTATTATTCTCCATATTTTTTAGCTTACTATTTGTGCGCAATGGGAACAACGTTTAGCGTCGATTGGTATCTCGCTCAGGCATTCTTTGCATTTCTTTGTGGTCGGATCAGCCGGCGGTTCTTTCCGTGACTTTGCGACAAGAAAATTTATCGGCTTTACCACAAAGAAAAATACGGCGGCCGCAATAAGAATGAAAGAAACAGCGGCATTTATGAAGTGGCCGTACATGAATTGGCTGCCGTTGAGCGTGAATTTAAGCGCGCCAAAATCCGGGACTTTTGCAACAGCGGCAATAAGCGGGGTTATTAAATCTGAAACCAGGGCTGTTATGACAGAGCCGAATGCAGCTCCGATCACCACGCCGACTGCCAGGTCCACCACGCTTCCGCGGAGTAAAAATTGCTTGAAATCTTTTAATAAGTTTGTCATTTATTTGTGCGTCTGAAAAACGCAGATTAATTATTATTAAATTATTATACCATAAACAAAAACTACCTCAATTTAAGGTGGATTCTTGTGTTCTGAAATAAAAAAGTTCTCCTACGAATCCGTGAAGAACATTTGTTTTGTCGGCATCTCAGCCAACAATGCGGACCTTCAAAAACTTCTGGATATTGTCGTACTCAAGGACGATTATTCTATCTGCAAATCGCCTGGTATTCAGCGGAAAATCGATCCCTGTAAGGATATGGTAAGCCATTGCCACTGCTACGGCAATGTTACCATACTGGGAAACCAGCCGTTTCTGCCCCACGCCGACAATCTCAATTGTTGTCCCTTTTACAAACGGGGTTCTGATCAAATCCAATTCCACATTCTCCGCTTCCTCCATCTTTTTTGGCTCCTTTTCCTGGGATGGGATTGTTATCAGTTTACCTAAGAGCTGATGTAATATTATGTTTATTTTTTGATGTTGTCAAACAAAAAACCGCCCCGGTTGGAAGGCGGCTTTCATCATTATAAAAACATAAAAAATTTTAAATATTATTCTTTAATCTTTCTTGGCTCAGGAATAATACTTTTTCGCCATTTTCCACGCCGACGGCTTGCCATGGTTGGGTTATATTCCCCTTTTTGCCCGTATAAAATATCAATACGCAATCTAATCTCGGCTTAGTTTTGGAAACATCCTTGATATATTTTTTATAAAAAGGCGCATATTTTATGAAAAAAGACCTGATGCAATCATCAAATTCCCTGAAAATCTGTGCATTCTCCTCCGCCACCCTGTAAACTATGTAATTTTTGGCGGCCTCTCTGTTTCTTTCCGTAATCTCTTTTTCTGATTCTAAATCTTTATGGAAAACATTCTTTCCGGCATTGCATACCAATTTTTCAAAATCCGGGTGGCTATAAATATCATCCGCGAAATCTTGTTCCGCCCTTTTCAAAAAACCCGGAAAATCATTGGAATATTTTTTATACAAAACTGATGCAGGTATAACTGAAAACAGCCCGTTATACTCATTGGCAATATCAGTTAAGGTTTTGACATATTTCTCTGTCTTATTTTTGGAGATACTGTTCACATTTTGAACCCTTCCGTCGCCGGGACAGATATAAATTTTCAGTCCAGGTTTGTATATTTTAACCGCTTCTTCGTTAAGCCTCTTCAAATTATCCAATGTTGCCCTCTCGCATAGTTCAGCAGAATCTGTAGGCAGGTTCGGATTCTTACATCCTCCCCAGGCTAAAAGCAGCTTTATGGGCAGTTTTTCCGATACTTTTCTGTTAATCTTTTCTAAAATAAGGTTTTTTGTATCTTCAGAAGGAAGCGCCTTAGCCCTGAATTTTTTGTTTGTTAAAACTCTATAAATTTTTTCTGATAGTCCGCTATTTTCTTTTTCCATAAGATTATTATTATATTCTGCCTTTTATAAAACAAAAATGCAAATAAAAAGCCTGTGGTTTCGGAATAAAAAAAGAGCTCCAAGAGATTTACTCGTCGAGCTCACTTCAATACACATTTTGGCCTCCCTTTTTCGACATCCCAACGCCGGTTGGGACACATAATAATCGAACAACAAACTTTCTCTTCGCCGGTTTGCACCATAAGACGGCAGGGAGATTTGAAATGCCTCATGGTAAACACATATTTAGATAAAATATCCTGTTCCCTACTCAAATTGAAGTTCGGCATGTGCATCGCCAAAATGTAACGGCAGGATGCTGGATCATCTACAATAAACGGGATCTCGGCGACCTTCTCCCCGTTCACCAGAATCTCAGTTATTTCTTCTTCAACTACAAATCTTAACCTTATTTGGAAGACAACGGGCTCGTCGCTACGGATCTTCCATCCGTTGCGGCACTCATGCGTTCTGCCCATGATCAGCATCACCCCCTTTCCTGTTTGAAATGTGCTAATTGCCGCAAAATCCTGCGGCAAGGATACCGGGTCACATGATCCGATAATGCTAAAATTTAACACGTTTTTATGCGGAAGTCAAAACCAAACCAAAAACCGCCTGAGAGGCGGTTTGAATTTCAGATGAATAAAAAATATATGAATGCTCCCATTGTTTGTCGTTGCCGGTTCACCAATTTCGATTATTGCGCATATTATCAAATGCCCACGTATATTCAATTATTAGAACCGGTATCCACTCCGAAGCATCGTGGATGATAAACAAAAAGACGCCGAAAAATAAAGCTAGCGTGTTAATAATTAGAAAAGCCACGTCAAACTCTTGCTCGTGCCGAGAGCTTTCCTCATTATTAGTTAAATATAACAACCAATTCCATAACTTATTCATATTTTTGTCTTGCACCCTTCATCTTGCACCTTTCATATAGAAATTATATAAAAGGCTGTATAAAAAATATCTTGTACCCTTCATATAAAAATTATATAGAAGGCTATATAGAAGGCTGATAATTTAATTATTATATTTTTACTTTACCAAGAAATCACACAATAGGCAATCTAATAAGTCTCTTTCGTTGCGAAATGAAATAATTTTGTGCAAAAAATCAGAAAAGCGACGATGTTTGCTGCAAGATTACCTCTATCCAAAATGCCACCTGCCTGCCCTGCATGCGCAGGCATGGCAGGCAGGTGGCATTTACCAATTTTAATTTTTCGAACTCTCTAAAACTTTCAGCTGATTATTAAAATCGGATTTAATTTTATCGTAGATAGCGCTGTTCTTTTCTGCTAATGCTTCTTTTTTATACCAAAATTCATTTTGTCGGAGCCGCAAGGCGTTAGACATCTCTAAATTACATTCCGTATCAAAAGAATTTTGCAATATATTTGCAGTAAAATCATCTGATTCTTTGTCATATGCGGCGAGCCAGCAGTTTAGGTTGCTCATATTATTAGCATTATTTCTTGAATACATTTGAAAAAGGGTTACAGAAAGACAATCCTCCTTTATTGCTAGAAGTTCGTCATTAAACGCCTTAGCGATATCCGATGAATTAGAGGCGGTCAAATACGAACCGCCGCCCACAGTGGCAATTTTTTCTAAAAATTCTTGCGTTTTACTGTCATTCGTAAAGCCGATAACATTTAATTTAATGCCCGGAATTTCTGCCTTGAGACCTTCTGCTGCGGTTAATGGATCACCATCGCAAGATTCAACGCCGTCAGAAACTAAAATCAGATAATTTTTATTGCTTGTCCCGCTATTCTTAAAAATATTTTTTGCGAAATCGAGTGAACCGGCTATCGGAGTCCAGCCTTTAGGATTAAAAGAATCCATGGCGGCTATAATATTACTGCTGTTATTTGTGCCTAGTTTGACCACTTCTTCAATTCCCTTGCAGGATAAGCTCTTATCAGCCGCTGAATTTGAACCTTTGTGGCCGTAAACTACAAGCCCGGTGTTTACGCCTTTTGGCATTTTAATCAACAAATCAGAAACTGCTTTCTTGGCAACATCAATTTTTGCCTGTGAGCCGATTTTCTCCGCCATTGAACCCGAGGAATCCAAAATAACAATTAGATTTATATCAGACAATCCTTCCGTGGCAGGATCGAATCCGACGCAATATTCCTCATTGAAATCAAAATCCGCCAAACATTTAGAATAGTCTGCGCCGTAAGTTTTGATAAAATCCTGAAATTTCGTAAAGCATTTATTCTGCATTTCTACGCCATAGACAGTCGTTGTTCCGCTAGTGTTGCTCTCGGGCACAGCTGTTGTCACGCTGGTGTTATTCTCGGGCACGGTTGTTGTTCCGCTGGTGTTATTTATAGGCAAAACTTTCTGTTCATTTTTTATCTCTCCTCTGCCCCAATTATTGAACCATGTCAACGGATTCCACCAGACGGCAAAAGCAGTCGAAGGAGCAATTAATGCAACCAGCAACAAAATAATAATGTATGATTTGAATTGTTTCATAATTATGAGGGAGGGAGGAATGAGAAATTTGAGCGAGATAAATTAAAAATTCATTTTTGATTTATCGAACGAGGGTTTTCCATTCCGACCGAGCGATTAATTATATAAATGGCGAAGCCATTTCTATATTTTTGTCTTGCACCCTTCATATAGAAATTATCTTGTACCCTTCGTAATGAAAATATATAAAAGGCTATATAGAAGGCTGTAATTTATAAGGCATATTATCTAATTTTATCAAAAAACCACCTCAATTAAAAGGTGACCCTGACTACTCACTATTGTTTTTGGAATAAAAAAAGAGCGCCTTCTCCGAGTTGGAGAAGGCGCATTGCGAATCACAGAGACGAAAGTATCAAATTGCCCATCCCTAAGGTGCCCAGCACACCGTTCGGACTGTAAGCGCACATGTCGGCGGTCCGGTAACCCATGTTCAGGGCTTTCTTGACCGCATTCTCAATGGCCCTTGCGCCGTTGACCGCTCCCAGATGCCGAAGCATCATAGCAGCAGTAAGAATACGGCCGATCGGATTTGCCTTGTCTTGTCCGGCAAGCGTCGGGGCTGTTCCTGCTCCACTTTCAAACATGGCCTTGCCGGTGTCGGGATTGATTGCTGAACTGCACATCATCCCCATACTGCCCAGTGCAGCTGCCGCGCCGTCTGACAAGATGTCGCCATGTTCGTTTCCGCAGGCAATGACGCCGTGGAGTTTTGCCGGAGTGAACAAGAGTGCATTTGCCGAGTCGACTAACTGATGCGTGAGAGGCACGTCGGGAAATTCTGTCTTCCCTATTCTCGTGACAATCTTGCGCCAGAAGTCATACCGTGCCATGACGTTTGCCTTGTCAATGGAGATAAGGGGCAACCCCGCACTCCTTGCATAGGCGAATGCCGCCCGGATATATTTCTCGACTGTGCTCTGGCGGAAGTAGGCGATGTCGGTGACGAGCGTTTCTTCGCCCGTAACATTCTTCTTTAACTTCACGCCAATCTTCTCGCAGTCGTCCGGCCGCAGATCTGCCATAAGATCTTCATTGCCGAAATAACTGTCCTCAAGCAGATAGCGAATCCAGACCTGCTGGATTCCTCCATCCGGAATCGTTTCGGGTTTAACGTTTGCGAGATGCGCCAGCTCTTTGTAGTAAATCATAGGACGGAAGTTGAGCAACAACCCCATGTGTTTCCGCAGAGCAAGCAGGCACCTCGCTTCGGGCTTCATCCCGGGATATTTCGCGCCGATGGTGCCGTCGAGCTTGGGATCGCCGACGCCGCCGAAAAAAACCGTGCCGATTTTGATTACTTTGTCTAAAGACTCGCTTGGAAGCGTGTCGCCATACTTTTCGTAGGCGTTCCACCCCATCGGAGTTTCTTCAAAGACAATCTCAATGCCGTCTTTCTTGGCAGCTTCGATAGCGATGGCGCAAGCCACCGCCATCATTTCAGGACCGGAGCCGTCTCCGGTCACAAGAGCAATGGTTTTCCTCTCCATTTGCTTTCTCCTTCCTCTTTTAATTTCGAACCTGTTTCAAGCCATCCCTAATGTCAGGGAACTAACTACAAATTACTACTGTAGAAATAAAATGTCAAACCAAAAAACCACCCCAATTAAAAGGTGGCTTGCCCTGCCCTGGAACTCACTATAGTTTTGGAATTAAAAAGTCCCTTTTATTTATCCCGATAAACAAAATATGACGATACTACAAAAAGAGAACCGGTTAAACCAACACCATAGGAGATAATCACTGGTAAGTTCCCAATACTAATTCCATAAATAAACCAGACAAATGATCCAAATAAAATAATCAGAAGGGTCAGGATAGAAACATCTTTAGAGCTTTTTCTTTTTATAATTTTAATCGCCTGAGGATAATAAGCTAACGCCATTAAGATTCCGGCGATTGTAGCAAGGGGCGTTATTATATTATTCATCTTAGGATTGCATTTACTTTTATTGCTTAACTCTACCAAAAAACCACCTCAATTAAAAGGTGGCTTTGCCATTAAATGCTTGCTCGCGCGCTTTTAGAATAAAATTCTACAACACCTCTACCATTATTTCATTTCTAACCATCCAGGGCGGCGTCCATGGTGCGTTATAGCCGGCATAAACAGGACTCCCAACTACTTTTATTTTATCCTCAGCAAGAGCAGAAATCAGTTTTGTTTCCATTTTTTTAACTCTTTCGCCTGACCTGAACCAAGAAAATTTTAACGCAGCAAATTTTTTTACGGGTACCTGCACAATTTTAACCCTTGAATCTGTTGGTTCGGGCAGCGTTTCTAAAGTATATGAACGAGGCATGCCGAAAGAAATAATATGCGACCCTCCTTCTGTCGTGGCTAAAACCGGCGAAGTCATAGATATCTTTTCTGAAATTTCCCTCTGCTCTGTAACGGGCGCTGTCA
>Ga0209777_10004351_pt1 | contig 16790 bp, 12 predicted proteins | sample FrelakmetHBP12HB_FD_187147 | JGI IMG/M metagenome (GOLD analysis project Ga0209777, IMG submission 187147) | Freshwater lake sediment microbial communities from the University of Notre Dame, USA, for methane emissions studies -HBP12 HB (SPAdes)... | ecosystem: Environmental > Aquatic >...
GGGGCAAGCGCCTGGCCTGCCTGCATCCGTTCAGCGTCTATCCGGCGGAAGTCTCGGCGGACTTGGCGGCTTTCAGGAAGGTGGCTGAACGCGTGCCCGGTGTCAGCATCGAGGACCACACCAACCTGCTGGCTTCTTTGCGGGCCGTGAAGTCCGCGGCGGAATTGCGGCTGATTCGCAGCGCCATCACCGTGACCGCTGCTGGCTACGCGGCGGCCATGAAGGTTATCCGCCCCGGCGCCACCGAAGACAAGGTGGGCCAGGTGATCGAGCATACCTACCGCCAGCAGGGGGCGCGGGGGCCGGCCTTCAACTCCATTGTTGGCTCCGGGCTCAGCAGCACGGTCTTGCACTATATGGACAACTCCGGCGTGCTCCAGAAAGGCGACCTGATGGTGATTGACTCGGGCGCGGAGTGCTCAGGCTACGCCGCGGACGTCACCCGCACCTTCCCCGTCAGCGGCCGCTTCACGCCCGAACAGCGCGAGGTCTACGAGGTCGTTCTGAGAGCGCAGATGGCCGCAATCAGGGCTGCGCGCGTGGGCGTGACGATGTCCGCGGTTGACGAGGCCGCGCGCAAAGTGATCGAAAAGGCGGGCTACGGCGATGCCTTCATCCACGGCATCGGACACCAGCTCGGCCTCCAGGTTCACGACATCACGCCCGACGGCCCGCTCAAAGCGGGAATGGTGGTCACCATCGAGCCGGGCGTGTATTTCCCGGAGCGCAAAATGGGCGTGCGCATCGAGGACGACGTGCTGGTCAAGCGCCAAGGCAACGAGGTCCTCACCGCCGCCATCCCCAGGACGGTCAAGGACGTGGAGGAGGCGTTCAGGGCTTAAGGCTTGCCGGCTTGCCGGCCTCGCCCGGCGCGGAGGCCAGATCATCTCCCGCCGCAAACGCGCTCGGCTTGCTCCAACGCGCTGCGTCGGCTCTCAGCACATGGTTCTTGGTGGCCTCAACCGAGTTCTTCGTCAGGTCAATCAGGGGCTGCGGGTAAACGCCGAAAAGCAGGACCACCGCGGCCAGCGGCACCAGCGAGAAGAGTTCGCGCCCGCTCAAGTCGCTATAGCCCTTGTACTTCTCGTTCAGCGGCCCGAAGAAGACCCGCTGCAGCATCCAGAGTAGATAGGCCGCCGTCAGAACCACGCCGATGGCCGCGACAATCGTCATGGACTGGAAGGAGAGCTTGATCAGCGCGTTATCGTTATCGCCGATGTTAGACTGGAACGAGCCCAGGAAGACCAGCACCTCGCTGATGAAGCCCGACAGCCCCGGCAGGCCCATCGAAGCGAACAGCGCCACGGACATGATGCTGGCATAGACAGGCATTTGCGCGGCCAAGCCGCCGAAGCGGTTGATGTCGCGGTGATGCGCCCGGTCGTAGATCACGCCGACCAGCAGGAACATCATGCTGGTGGAAGTGCCGTGGTTGAACATTTGGAGCACTGAGCCGGTCATGCCCCAGCCGGTCACCGCCGCCAGCCCCAGCATGCAGTAGCCCATGTGGGAGACCGAGGAATAAGCAACGAGTTTCTTCATGTCATCCTGCGCCATCGCGCACACTGCGCCATAGATGATGTTGAAGACGCCGAAGAGCGCGATGGGCACCGCGAAGTCCACCGCCGCGGTGGGGAAGACTGGATAGGACAGCCGGAAGAATCCGTACACGCCCATCTTCAACAGGATGCCGGCCAGGATCACGGAGATCGCCGTGGGCGCCTCGACGTGCGCCCAAGGGAGCCAGGTGTGGAAGGGGAAGATGGGCACTTTGATGGCGAAGGCCACGTATAGCAGAATGAACATGATCGTGGCAAAACCGAATTTCTTGCCGAAGCAGGTGAAGGCGCCGCGGAAAAGGTTGTAGCGCACCTTGAGCTGCGTGAAGCTGAAGGTGCGATAGAGCGGAATCTGCTCCACAGCCTGCTTCAGTTCGTCGCCCGTCTTGGTTGCGGCGTCGCGGAAAATCCCGGCATACCCGCGCAAGTCCTTGATACCGGCGCGGTCAATCTGGTTCTTATCGAAGAGCGCGGCCAGCTCCGCATCGCTCAGCTTCGCCCCTGCGCCTTCGCGCGCCCGCAGCGCGTTCTCCTCGCCGGCGATGTCTTTCAGCAAGCCGGCGTGGCTCTCCAGGACCGCCTGCCTGGCCTCCTGCGCCAGTTCCGGCCGGTCCTTGGAGTAAGAGCCATCCGACCAGTACCAGACCGCCAGGAGAACAATGAGCATCAGCACTGACCCGGCCATGGTGTAGAGGAAGAACTTGATGGCCGCGTACACGCACGCCGGTCCTCCCCACAGGCCGATGAGGAAGTACATCGGCAGCAGCATCAGCTCCCAGAAGACGTAGAAGAGGAAGAAGTCCAGCGCGCAGAAGACCCCGTTCATGCCGGTCAGGAGCAACAGGATGAGCGCGAAATAGCCCTTGACCTGCTTCTCGATGCCCCAGGACGATACCACCGCCACGAAACCGACCAGGCCGGAGAGCGCCAGCAGGGTAGCGGAGATGCCGTCTATCCCGAGCTTGTAGTAGACGTTCAGGCCGCTGATCCACAGGTGGTTCTCATAATAATGCATCCCGGCATCGTCCCGGAAAACGCAGAACAGGTACACGCCTATGAACAGAGGCACCGCCGCCGCCGCCACCGCCACGGTCTTGATAATGTCGCCGCGCTTGGAGGGGATGCAGAAGATCGCCAGCATCCCCAGCACGGGCGCGAATGTGAACAAGCTTAGGATTGGAAAGTTTGCCATTCTGCCGCGCACCTCACCCCAGTAGCAACATCAAACCCAGCCACACCGCCAGCACCACGCCAAACGTCACACACACGTAATACTGGATCTTGCCGGCCTGCACGGCTCGCGCCAGGGCGCCCAGCACCCAGGTGACGAGGCCGAAGAGATCCACAGTCTTGTCCACGATCCAGTTATCGAAGGCGCGCGCCACCAGGCTCCCAAACCTGGCCGTATACGGCAGCAAGCCATCCACCAGCCAGTAGTCAATGACGCCGTCGTCAAAGCGCCAGGCGAGCCGGTTCAGCTTCTTCGCATAGACCACGATGACATCCTGGTACAGGCGGTCAATGAACCACAACTGGCTGAACAGCGTGTAGGCCGCGCGCAGGGCCGGCAATTGCAGGAGCCGTTCCGGCGTCACAGCCTTCTTGATGTACATCGCGTAGGCCGCGCCGAAGCCGAGGCCCAGCATCACAAGCGAGATGATGGTCGCAACCAGGTGCGCGGTATGCTCGAGGTGTTCCTTCGCCCCACGCTCATATGTGTGCAGGACAGGGGCAGGGGAAACAATGAGCGCGTCTACCCAGCCTTTGGCCTCAGGTCCGGCATGCGGGGTAAAGAAAGGCAGATTGATCTTGAAGAGGACGAAGTCCAGATTGCCGCTCCACCAGAAGCCCAAGCACAGCGCCGCCAGGATCAGCAAGGGAACATAAGCCACCGGCGGCGCCTCGCGCGCATGTTCGTAGACGTGTTGGTCGCGCGGCTCTCCCCAGAACGTCATGAAGATCAGCCGGAACATGTAGAAGGCCGTCATGCCCGCCGTCACAAAGGCCAGCAGCGGGGGGATCCAGTACACGCCGCCGTGCGTTGGCGCAAGCGCTGTCGCAAGCGCTGTCCCAAGGATCGCGTCCTTTGAATAGAACCCGCTGAACAGGGGCACGCCGGTGATCGCCAGCGTCCCGGCCAGCATGGCCAGATGCGTGAGGGGCATCTTGTGCCGCAGCCCGCCCATGCGGTTCATGTCCTGCAAGTGATTGCAGCGCACGATGACTGCCCCGGCGCCCAGGAAGAGCATGCATTTGAACATCGCGTGCGTAAAGAGGTGCGCCAGGCCCGCGGTGTAACCGCCTGAGCCGAGGGCTATCATCATGAAGCCCAACTGGGAGATGGTCGAGTACGCCAGCACGGCCTTGAGGTCCCACTGCACCAGGGCCATCGTCGCGGCCAGGAAGGCCGTAATCGCGCCAATCATTGCCACGAAGAAGAGAGCATCCTGCGTGAGCAGGGGATGGATGCGCGCGGTCATGTAGACGCCGGCGGCGACCATGGTGGCGGCGTGGATGATCGAGGAACCCGTGGTTGGCCCCTGCATGGCGTCAGGGAGCCACGTGTGCAGCGGGAATTGCGCGGACTTGCCGATGGCGCCCAGGAAGGTCAAGCAGCCCGCCAGCGTCAGCAGCGCCGGACCGCTCAAGCCCAGCAGCGTCACCATGCCAAAGGCGTCCGCGTGGGCGTCGTAGAGTTTGTCGAAGTTAAGCGGGCCGTCGGTTACGCCGAGTTTGACCATCACCGTGGCGAAGATGGCGATGCCCAAGGCGAAGCCGAAATCGCCGATCCGGTTCATCACGAAGGCTTTCTTCTGCGCGTGCGCCGGCGAGAGGTAGCGTTCGTCAATGCCCGTGGCGTAGGAGGCCTTCATCTCTTGGTAGTGATGGTCCTCAGCGACGGGCGGCTTGTAGAACCAGAAGCCGATCAGCAGGTAGCTGCCCAAGCCCACCAACTCCCAGAATACGTAGGTCATCAGCAGGTTGTTGGAAAGGACCACGCCCAGCATCGCAAAACAGAACAAGCACATGTGCGCAAAGTAGCGGCCGTACAGGCTGTCGCCCTCCATGTAGAAAATGGAGTAGAGCAGCACCAGCGTGGCCAGGCCCGTGACGACGATGCACATGAAAGCCGACAGGTTGTCCACCAGGAAGCCCACGGTCAGGTTCACACCGGCCAGGTTCATCCACGAGATAGAAGTGATCACAGGGGCGCTTTGCGCCGCCGCGCCCTTGTCCTGCGCAATGCACGCGAACAGAACCACGGACAACGCCAGGGACAGGGCCATGGCGAGGATGGCGATCTTGTCCGTCAAGCGCGGCATGTACTTGCCGAAGAATGTGATGACCGCAAAGGCCAATAGCGGGAGGAGCAGTATTCCCGTGGGCAGGAGCCAGTAGATTGAGTCAACGTTCGGCATAACCAGCCTTACATCCTCAGCTCATCAACTTCATCCAGCGCGATGGTCCTGTGAGTCTGGAAAACAGCCAAAACCAACGCCAAGGCCACGGCCGCTTCCGCCGCGGCCAGAACGATGATGAACAATGTAAAAATCTGGCCGTCGAGGTGGTTGCCGCCAAGCTTGTCATGTCCGAAGCGCGCAAAAGCCACGAAATTGATGCCGGCCGCGTTCAGCATCAACTCCACTCCCATCAGGATTCCGACCGCGTTGCGGCGGCTGATCATGGCAAAGACGCCGCAGGCGAACAACAATCCCGCCAGGATCAGGTAATTCACCAGCGCATCCGGCCCGGCCAGCAGAGGACTATCCACGGCTCACTCGCAAATCCAAAATCCAAAATCTAAAACCCAAAATCACTTCAGCTCCTTGCGGATGATCACCACGGCTCCAACCAGCGCGGCCAGAAGGAGCACGGAAACGACCTCGAACGGCAACAAGTACTGCCCCATCAGGCAGTGCCCGATTCCCGTCTGTCCCGCGGCCACGCTTGCCGCCGCCTGGTACGGCGCCGAGGCGTTCGTGTTGGCAATGGCCAGCGGCTTCTCGAGACGAGTAGTCATCAGCACGACTGCCGCGAAGACCGCCACAGCGGCCAGGGCGCCCGCAGCCAACGCCAGTTTGCTGCGCCCGCTCTCGGCGGTATCCTCCACCACATTTGCGGAAAACATGATGGCGAAGAGAATCAAGACCAGGATGCCGCCGACATAGACGATAAGCTGCACGGCGGCCACGAAGTCGGCATGAAGAAAGATGTAGATGGCCGCCACGCCCAGGAAAGCCAGGCAGAGGCTGAAGGCGGCATGCAGGATGTTCCTGGCCGTGACCACCACGATGGCGCTGCTGGCGACGATCAGGACCACCATCCAGAAAAGTAGTGTTGCAACGGTCATTCAGAATTCCAAAACGGCAACAGCCACAGCAAAAGCAGGAGACTTCAACCTGCAACGCCCCGCTCAATTGTGGCCTGACGCCGCGAAGGGGACAACTATAGCGCGGCGTGGACGGTGTGCAAGTGAGCGCGTGTTCAGCACCACCAAGCCACCAAGCTTTGGGGGTGCTCTGCACCGTGCGGGCCAGGCCCAGGTCACTGTGAAATCGTGTGAGGCCGGCACGGCACAGGTGCAGGCCCGCTCGGGACGCATGCCGTCTACCCTTTTGCCACCACTTGATTCTTCGGCAAGTCACTTGCGGTCGGGTTCCAACGTACTCTCCAAAAGGACCATCCGTTCGCTCCTGTCTTCTTTTTCGATACGACACAGGTTGCCGGTCAAGATGTCGAAGAAGAGCACATGTGTGTCATCAAGTCGCACGGCATAGTAGTAGTCGTTGGTGTTCCACACTTGTCGGCAGCCTTCTACGCGGTAGGCAGCACGCTTGTTGAACTCCTTAAGGCCAAGCTCAACAGCGTGGTTATCCTGTTCTGTGACGGCACCAAGTTTGATGAGATCCGCAGTTGTGTAAGACTTCAGGAACTTGTCCCCAAGGTAAAAACTGAATTCGATCTGCTTTTCCGGAGGCTGGCCTTCATCCTGTTTAAGTCTCATTACTGACACCTTGCCAGCTCTCGGGGACCATCCCAGTACGAGGCCATGGGTATTATACCAATCATAAGCTGCGATCACCTCATCTCCGTCTTTTCGGATACGCAGAATCTGAGTGATTCCCTTACTCCCAGTGCCCTCCTCTGGGATGCAGCGCGCGTAAAATGGACTCAGCTCTTGAAAGGTCGCTGCATACGGACGATTTGGTCCGATCTTGACTGCGGCAATGCAGGACTCAGCAGCCCCGAACAGGAGAACGAGTGCTATCGTGAATCCGCGCACATTTTCCTCTCTTTCTATCTGTGGCGTTCTGCTTTTTCTGCGGCCGCGTTCTTGTCGCCCGCCGAGATCAAAACGCATTATCCCTGAGGTTGTACTGGATGCCTGCGAGTCGCACCAGGGATTCCAGCGCCTTCTCAGCCGGGAGATGGCAGCCCCATGGTTCCCGCAAAACGCGCAAGTAGACGCCTTGGCTTGACGAAACAAGATTAGGGGAATTGGGCTGCGCGGAATCCCAGCCGAGGGCGGCCGGGCTGCGCCGCTTACTGGCGCGCGCGGCTCGGGAGCCACGGGCGGGACGCCCGTGGTACATTGGGGGGCTTATGGCACGAGGCAAAGGGAAGGAGAAGCCGGCTCGCGTGGCTTCCGGCCCGGCGGCGCCGGGGTTCGCTCGTTCGCTTGGGGAAAGCACCGGCTTGCTGCTGTGCACCTGCTTGCCTTTGGCGCTCACCATTGGCCTTGTGGTGGGGCTTTCTTTCCTGCTGTGGCATTTCGCGGGCAAGGTGGCCGCCGCCGGCCGCCCAGAATCCCCAGCCGCGGGAGACCGCCTGGAAGGAGCAGCCATTCGCGGCGCCGTGCTGGAAAGCAAGCGTCCGGCCTGGATTTCGAGAGAAGATTTTGAACAGGCCGCCAACCTGGGCCTCTTCGCCCAGGGCCGCTCGGTCTTCGAAGCGGGCCTCAGCCGCGCGTTGGCTCAAAGCTACGAGGGCAGCCCGTGGGTGGAGCGCGCCCGCTCGGTGCGGCTGCGCTACCCCGCGCGGCTGGAGTTGGAGTTGGACTGGCGCAAGCCTATGGCGCGCGTGGAGCGGCCGAGCCTGGTACTGGACCGGAATGGCGTGGTCCTGAACCTGATGGCCGATAGCGCGGCCGTGCGCGACATCCCGCTGCTAAGCGGCGTGACGCCCACGCGGGTGGAGGCCGGCAAGAAGGTCCCGGAAAAGGAGATCGGCGAGGGCCTGCAATTGCTGGCGGTCGTCAAGGATGCGCTCCATTCCTCTCCCGGCCAGTTGAAAGTTGCCAGCGTGCAACGAGAAGCGGCCGGCACTTGGCGCGTTGTCACCGACCGCGGGCCGTGCGTTTATTGGGGCTTCTTCACGGATGATCCGCCCATGGATGAACCGCGGACGGTTGAAAAAGCCAGTTTGCTGCGGCGGCGTCTGTGCGAGATGAAGGATCCGGCACTGTTCGAGTACATCAAGGTTTACCATGCTCAGGCGCCTGTGAAACCGCGCGTGGCTGGGGCTGGCGGCGATGCGCCGGAGGCCGTTCCACCACAGAGAGCACAGAGAACACAGAGAGGCCATTTCTGATTTTCGATTTTCGATTTTCGATTGCACGGCGCGCGTGGTTCGCATCGCAAGCCGTGAATCGCCAATCCAAAATCCAAAATCCAGAATCCAAAACAGGAGTTGAGGATGGCCATCACTTCATTCTTGCCTTTCGTGCAATCTCCATCTGCTGCGGCCAGTGAACTCATTGCCGCGGTGGACGTGGGCACTTCGCGCGTGGCGTGCGCGGTCGCGGAACTCGGTCCAGACGGCCCAAAAGTGCTGGCAGTGGAGTCCGCTGCAAGTTTCGGCATTCGGGGCGGTGAGATCGTGGATTTGAAGCGCGCCAGCGAGGCGATCCAGATAGCCATCGCAGCCGCCTCGGATCAAGCCGACGCCGACGTCAAGACCGTCGTGGCCGGATTGTCGGGAGACGTGAAGCTTTCCTTCACCAAGGCGGCGATGGAATTGGACCGCGAGCACCGTACCGTCACGGCCCCGGACGTGGCGCGGCTGCGCAATTGCCTGGTTGGCGAGTGCGGACCCGGACGGCGCGTGATCCACCGTTTCGACGGTCCCTATAGCCTGGGCGACCTGCAGGGATTGGAGCGGCCCGAAGGCCTCTTGGGCGACCGTCTGGAGATGCAGGCGGCCTTCCTTTCCATGGCTGCGGACCGCCTGGACAATCTTCTGCGCGCGGTGCGCGCGGCGCACGTGGAGATTGAGGCGGTGTCGCTGGAACCCCTTTCGTGCTCGCTGGGTGCGATGTCTGAAGACGAGCGCCGGCTGGGCGCGGCGGTCCTGGATTTCGGGGCCGGCGCCTTCCGTGGCGCGCTGTGGGAAGGCGGACGCCTGCGGCAAATCTGCGTCCTGGGCCGGGAGAACGGAAAGGTCCAGTCCCAGTCCGGCCATTACCTGGCCCCCGTGGGCGGCATGGAAGGCGTGGTGATGGCGCTGGCCCGGCGCTTCAGGATTGCGCCGGCCACGGCTGAGCGCCTGCTGAAAAGCCACGGCGCGCTGGGTGAGGAAGGGACTATTGATAAAACCTTGCCCGAGAGCGTGGAAGTGGCCGCGGTGGACGGCCTGGGCAGCGTGCGGGTGGAGACCAAGGAACTCTCACTCACGCTCGAAGAGGTGCTCACCCCCGTGGCGCGCGCGCTGCGGGAAGGGCTGTCAGGTTTCTCTTCAGGCCACAGCGTGGGCGTGGTCCTTACGGGAGGCGGCGCGCACATCCAGGGCCTGCCGGCGTGGCTGGCGAAACGTTTTGGCGGGGCGCCGGTTCGTCTGGGCGCGCCTCGTTGGGAACTGCCTGAGGAGACGGCGCTGGCACCCGAGATTTCCGGCGCCACAGCCTGCTCACTTTATGGCTTGCTGCTTTTTGGGGCACAGGGGCGCGCGGACTTGCGCTGCCGGCTGGCAACGTCATTCCTGGGCCGGGTATCAGGACTATTGCGGCGGCTTGTGGCGAGCTTCTGAGCCAACAGATTTTGGATTTTCGATTTGAACAGCCCGCCTACGAACGGACAAAATCCAAAACCCCAAATCCCAAATCCCAAATCCCAAATCCTAAATCCTAAACAAACCCCAATCAGAAAAACTGAAACTATGCCGAATCCAAAATGGATTCGGCACTGCTCGCGCGGTGTTCGGAATTTGTTGTTTTCCCTTTGTCCCTTTCTTTGGAATTTGGGGTTTGGAGTTTGGAATTTGCTGTTGCAGGATTTCGGATTTCGAGTTTCGGATTTAGTTATTGGCCGTAGGCTTTTGCCGGGGCGAACGCCCACGGAACATTTTAACGGATAACGCATGACCCCGGCCGAACACAGCCTGTATTCCGTGCATCTGTCCACAGCCAGAACATGGCGTGGCGGCGAGAACCAGGTCTTGCTTTTGGCCCAGGGGTTACAGCGGCGCAAGCAGAAGGCTATGGTCCTGGCGCCGCCTGGCGCGCCGCTGCTGGAGCGTTGTTCTTCCGCCGGCGTGCCAGCCCAGGCCTTGGGCTTCTGTTGCGAACTGGACCCGCTCGGCATCCTAAGGCTTGCGAATCTCCTGCGGCGCGAAGCGGCCGATCTCCTGCACCTGCACGACGGCCATGCCCTGCTCCCAGGGCAGTTGGCGGCGTCGCTCTGCGGACAGAAAGGTCTACGGGTGGTGGCGCAGCGCCGCACTGCTTTTGAGGTAAAGGGCCGCTGGAAATACGGGCGGCGCGTAGATAGAATCATTGCCATCAGCGCCGCGGTTCGGGACAAGCTAATGGCCGCTGGTCTCCCCCCCGCTCGGATTGCGGTGGTGCATAGCGGGCTCGAGTTTGCGCCAGGCAGTTCGGGGCCTCCTGGAGGAGGAGAAGTAGCGCAGGAAGCGGCAGCTCTGCTGAGACGGCTGGGTGTGGCCCCAGGCGCACTGCTGGTTGCGCACGCGGGTGCGTTGACGGTCGAGAAGCGGCAGCTTGACTGCATCGCAGCCTTGGCCCGCGCCAATGAAATACTGAAGGAGCGCGGACACACAGGCGTCCACTTGGCGCTGGCGGGCACAGGCGATCAGGAAATGCTTCTGCGGCAGGAGGTCTCGCGGCGGGGCCTGGAAGGACGGGTCCATTTTCTGGGCTTCGTGCAGGACCTGCGCCCGCTGTGGGCGGCGAGCGCCATGGCGCTTTTCGCGAGCGAGGCGGAGGGGCTTTGCACGTCGTTGATTGAGGCCCAGGGCGCGGCCCTGCCGGCCGTGGTCACGCGAGCCGGGGGCATGGTCGAGGTCGTGGCCGCGGGAGAAAGCGGCCTGGTGGTCGAAGTCGGAGACATTGAGGGTCTAGCCGGCGCGCTGGCCAGACTGGCTGAGGATGCAGGCTTGCGCGCGCGCCTCGGCGAGGCCGGCGCCAAGCTGGCCCGGCAGAAGTTCTCGTGCGAGGCCATGGTAGAGGGGATCCTGCGCGTGTATCATGAGGTGGCGTGAGGCGGGAAGGGAGTTGGGGCAGTGATTGGGGGCAGTCCGCGCATCTTGCTTGTACGTCTCTCGGCCTTTGGGGACTGTCTCCACGCCGTGCCGACGCTAGTGGCGTTGCGCCGCCACTTCCCCAGCGCTGAGATCGGCTGGGCCATAGAGGACCTGGGCCACTCACTGCTCAGAGGCCACCCCATGGTGGACCATTTCCACCTCTACCCGCGGCGCGCCTTCCAGGGCTCCGAGACCACGGTCAGCAGTGGCATCCGCTCCATGCGCCAGTTCCGCAAGGAACTCGCGGCCGTACAATACGAGGTCTGCATTGACCTCCAGGGCCTGACGAAAAGCGGCATGGTCGCGTGGTGGAGCGGGGCGAAGCGGCGGATCGGCTTCAAAGGCGCTGAGAGCCGCGAGTTCAACCTGGTCTTCAACAATGAACGGGTGGAGCCGCCCGCGGATGCAGTCCACATAGTGGAGAAGAACCTGTCGCTTCTGAAGCCGCTCGGCGTCACGATACCGGTCAAGCCGGATTGGGTCTTGCCATCGTTCGAGGAAGAAGCAGAGGGGATGCGGCCTTTTCTGGAAAAGTGCGGGCTGCTCAATCCCGATGGTTCTTTTCGCCCGTACGCGGTCATCAACCCGGGGGCGACCTGGTTCACGAAACGCTGGCCGCCGGAGTCGTTCGGGCAGGTGGCCAAAGGACTGGTGGAAAGCCAGAACCTGCCGGTGGTGGTGCCTTGGCACGGCGAGGAGGAGCTGAAAGCCGCCCAGACCATCTCGGGGCTAGGCGGCCCGCAGGCGTTCCTCGCCCCGGACACGGACCTGCGCCAGTTGGCGGCGCTGATCGCGCCGGCAATCCTGTTCGTGGGGAATGATTCGGGGCCCCTGCACCTGGCCGTGGCCTTGGGCGTGAATTCAGTGGCCATCTTTGGCGCGACCGACCCCTTGCGCAATGGACCATACGGCGCGATGCACCGGATGCAGACGGGCGGCGTGGACTGTCATCCCTGCTGGAAAACAACCTGCGCGCGCCATGACCGCGCCTGCCTGATCTGGGTCAAGCCTGAGAAAGTGCTGGAGAGTTGCGCGCACAGCTTGGAGCGCCGGGCCAAGAAGCGAGAGCTCAGCCGAAATCCACAGTGAAGTGACGAGTGACAGGTGACACGTGACAGGTGGCCAAAGACGAAGGGCAGAGGAAAGCATTTTGGATTTTAGATTTTCGATTTTGGGTTGAAGGGGCGGCGGCCTGGCAATCGAAAATCGCAAATCGCAAATCAAAAATTCATCGCCATGCTTGACATCCTGCGTCCACGGACGCTACAGCTATACATCCTGCGCGAATTCGGCATCGCCTTCGGGCTGGCCTTGGCGGCCTGCACGCTCTTCATGCTTCTGGGCATCTTCTTCATGAAGGCCGCGGATTATGAGGAGTTCGGGGTGACGCTCTGGCAGGTGGCCCTGCTGTCGCCTTATCTCATGCCCAAAGCGCTGGCCCTTGCGGTCCCGCTGGCTGCAATGATTGCGGTGACGACTGTCTTCGGCCGCATGTCCGCCGAAAACGAGATTCTGGCCGCGCAGGCCGGAGGCGCGCCGCTGCGCGCGCTGGCGCTGCCTATCCTGCTGTGCGGCTGCGCGCTGTCAGTTTTCGGCCTATGGTGCACCCAGGGCGGCCTGCGCTGGGGTTCCACCAAGATACGCAATGAGGTCTTTAAGATAGACAACCTGGACTTCTTCGCCAGCCTGGAGAAACCTGGCAACAGCGCGTCGCTGACACTGGAGAACGGCGTGGTCGTGCGCATCAACTGGCTGCCGTGGGTGCGCGACCCCGAGACGCAGAGCGTGCGGCGGCCGATTCACATCGCCTACTTCCAGAACCAGGAGGCGGGCCGCATGGTTCTGGCCAAAGACTACACCTCCCGCTACGACAAGAGCAGCTCGGGCTCCGACCGCATACTCACGCTGACGCTGAAGGACGCGCGCGTGCTGGGCGAACGTTCCCACGCCGTGGACAACAAGAGCAACCATCTTGACCTGGAGGACATGAAGTCCTTTTGCAGCGAATCCACACTGGAAATCAGTTTGCCGCCGCCCAGTAAGATTGTCAGTCTAGGCGACACCCGCGGCGAACGGGGCTGGATGGACAATTACGAGTTGGCCGGGTCCATCGGCGCGACTCTTCGCAGCCGCGAAGCCTTTGCCCTGCAGCGCGCGGCTGAGTTGGGCGCCCACATCGTGACGGCTTCCCCTGCCGACCCGGCGGCCCCCTGCTTCTGCGCCGAGTCCTGGCACGAGGCGCGGATTTCCTCGGAAGCCATCGGTGGCGCCTACGAGCGCGCGCTGGCCGAGGAGGCGGATGGGTACCGCAAGGTGGGGCTGGGCGTTCTGTCGCTCTCCATGGTCGTCCTGGGGATAGGGCTGGGGTTGCTGGTGCAGAAGAGCCAGCGGCTGATCGGTTTCCTGCTGGGGATTGTCGTATATGCGCTGCTGTACTATCCGCTAATGATCCTCAGCAAGGAGCTGGCACGCGAGGGCAGACTCCCGGCTTGGACCCTGTTCGTCTCCAATCTGGTTCTGCTGCTGCTGGGCTATGCGTTGTGGCGGGCTTACGAGCGCGGCTCTTTGGGAGCGCTGCCCGGGCGGCTGGCCGTGGTCGGCGCCACGGCCGGCCAGCGCATCTCAGGCCTTGTGTCCGCCTTAAGACGGCCGTTCAGCGCGCTACGGGAGTATGGCGCGGGTGTCTGCGGCAAAAAGGTTGACGGCTATATTGCGGCCTCTTTCGTCGGTCCCTTGCTCGTGGTGCTGCTGGTGGTGGCAGCGCTCCTGACGTCTCTTGATCTCGTGGAACACGGCAATGAAGTGATCGAGGGCGTGATGAAGGCGCGGGATCCTCTGCCAGGCCTGCCTTGGCGAATGGAGAGCGAGGCGATCCTGGATATCGGCGCCTACTATTGCATCCGCGCGCTGGAGATCATCTGCGATCTCTTGCCTCTGTTAGTGCTGCTGGCCGGGGTGCTGTGCATAACGGCGTTAGTGCGAAACAACGAGCACCTGATATTGAAGTCCTCGGGAGTGCCGTTGCAGCGCGCCTTTCGCCCCATCATCCTGGTCAGCCTGGTTTTTTCCCTGGGAGTGGCGGTGTTGCGGGAGACGGAAATGCCGTCGCTCATCATGACCCGGGATCACCTGCGGCCCCTGGTCTACCGGCGCGCTCCGTCCCCCACGGCTTTGGCCTTTCCCACGCTGGACGCGTTCGGGCGGCAAGTTTTGTTCCAGATGAGCCAGTACGATTCGCTGAAGCGCGAAGGCAGAAACCTGCGGATATACCAGGTGACAGAGCAGGGCAGGATGCCCCTCATCCTGGCGGACCGGGCGCGCTGGAACGGACGGGCCTGGCAGCTTGAGACCGAGCCGCCGGCTCCACTGCTGGCCAAAGGACAGACAGAGGCCAAGGGGGCTGAGAAACCCAAGCAGATACCTTGCGGGTACCAGATCTCTCCCGAAGAGGAACCAGCGGACGGAGCGCCTGATGCAGGCGCGGCGGTCCGCCCCGTTCGCACTGCAAAAACGGAGGTGGCGGAGTGGCGGGGCGCCGTGACGCCTCCTTTCCTGGAGTGCGAGCGGCTCGGCGCAGGCGTCATGGGACTGCGGGAGTTGGCGGAGGCCAGCAAGGTGAAGCCTGAACTGAAGGTGGAAGGCTGGCGGCGCCTGGCCGCGGCGGCTATGAGCGTGTTTCTCCTTTGGCTGGCGATTCCACTGCTGGTGAGTGAGACGCGGGGACCGGTCTGGGGCGTGGGGCTGTCCATTCTCATCGGCGCCGCATATTGGGGCCTCAGCCTGGCTTGCATGGAAGGCGCGCGGCGCAATCTGCTGCCGGTCTGGGCGCCGCTGATTGTCACGGCCTTGTTCTGCGCCTTGGGATTAGCGCGCTTCTATCGCGGCATGGCGACTTGAGACGGCTCTTGGCCAAGTCCTGCCCCGTCGCTCAAGAGCCAAGAGCCAGGAGTTCTCGGCCCCGTGACTGCAAATCTCTTGGGAACCGTACTCAGGACCACTGATGAACCCTCCCCTTGACGCTCCCGCTGTGGCCAGGTTGCTGAAAGAGATTGGCCAGCGCCTCGAACTTGCCAACGAGTCTCCTTTCAAGGTGCGTGCCTACTATGCAGCCGCTGAAACGCTGTCAGCGCTGCCGGAGCCGCTGCATGAGCTGGTGGCAAAGCGGAAGCTGCGCGAGTTCCCTGGCATCGGCGAGGCGCTGGCGGAGAAAATCATCAGATTGCATCAGACGGGCACGCACCCGACCCTGGATTTCCTGCGCGAGCAAATGCCGGCGGGCGTGCTCGATCTGCTCAGGGTCTCGGGCCTGGGGCCCAGGAAAGTCTCCATACTGCACAGGGATTTGCACGTCAGCAGCCTGGAGGAGCTTGAGGCCGCCTGCCGCGCCGGCAAACTGCGGGACTGCAAGGGCCTGGGCGCGGCACTCGAAAAGAAAGTCCTGCAGAACCTGGAGTTCCTGCGGCAAGCTCGTGGCTTCCAGCTCGTGCATCAGGCGGATGATCTGGCGCAGTCGGCGTGCGAGAGCCTGCGGGCCGAGCGCCCCGGCCTGCGCCGGATTGTCCCGGCCGGCTCCCTGCGCCGAGGCTGCGAACTGGTGGACGATCTGTGCCTGGTTGCCGAACTCCCGGATGGTCCAGTGCCCGAGGAGGCTTTTGTCTATCGCGATCTGCGCCTATTCGTGGGCAGCCCGAAACGGTACGGAGCGGTATTGCTCCACGCCACGGGTTCGCCCAAGCACTTTGAGGAATTGTGCGTGCGGGCGGCATCCCAAGGGCTGCAACTTTCGGAAGAGGGTCTGTGGCGCGGCCCGGTAGAGCTCCCTTGCCCCGATGAAGAGGCGGTCTACACGGCGCTGGGGCTGCCGTTCATCGAGCCGGAACTGCGCGAAGGACTGGGCGAGATCGCTCTGGCCGCCGCCGGCAAGCTGCCGGTGTTGCTGCAAAGCCGGGACATTCGCGGCATCCTGCACTGCCACACCGACTTCTCCGACGGTCTGGACACGCTGCCCGCAATGGCCGAGGCGGTGCGGGGGCACGGCTGCCAGTACTTCGGCGTGGCGGAGCACTCGCGGAGCGCAGGCTACGCCGGCGGCTTGAGTGAAGAAGACATCCGCGAGCAGCACAAGCTGATTGAGGAACTGAATGCGAGGTACGCTTCGGCTGAGTTCCGCATCCTAAAGGGCATCGAGTCGGACATCCTTGTGGACGGTGCGCTCGATTATCCGGCTGAGATCCTGCGCCGGTTCGACTTCATTGTGGCCAGCATCCACAGCCGCTTCAACTGTGACAAGCAGGCCCAGACGGCGCGCATCCTTGCCGCCGTGGCCAACCCGCACGCCTCGATATTGGGGCACATTTCCGGACGGCTGCTCTTGCAGCGCGAGGCCTACAGCCTGGACATGGAGGAGGTGCTGAAGGCCTGCGGGCGGCATGGCGTGGCCGTTGAGATCAATGCCCATCCCCACCGGCTCGATCTGGACTGGCGCTGGCACAGGCGCGCTCTGGAGTTGGGCTGCATCTTGAGCATCAACCCCGACGCGCATGCCATTCCCGAGCTGGACTCGATGCGCTGGGGCGTGGCCGTGGCGCGCAAGGGCGGTGTACCGAAGGAGCGTGTGCTGAACTGCCTGAACCTGGAGGAGATCACGCACTGGCTCGCGGCCCGCAAACGGCGCGCGGGGGAGAAGGCATGATT
>Ga0209777_10004352_pt1 | contig 16789 bp, 48 predicted proteins | sample FrelakmetHBP12HB_FD_187147 | JGI IMG/M metagenome (GOLD analysis project Ga0209777, IMG submission 187147) | Freshwater lake sediment microbial communities from the University of Notre Dame, USA, for methane emissions studies -HBP12 HB (SPAdes)... | ecosystem: Environmental > Aquatic >...
TCTTGGGGCGAGGCGTACGCGGCGAAGAAGTGGCAGGAGAGGTGCGAGAGGGCCGAGGCGCAGGCGGCGGTGCTGCGGGAGGTGCTGATCAACTACGGCTGTCAGGGGTGGGCCGCCAATGAGTATGGCGATTGCGCTGCTGCCGTGCGTGCCCACGAGTTTCGTGCAGGAGAGGAGGAGTGCTCAGTGTGTCGCGCCCTCTCATCCAACGCCGGCCGCCCCTACCAGCGCGAGCACGAGGCGCTGCGGGCGCTGGAGGAGGCGTACGACTTCATCGCTGCCATCGCGGCGCCGCTCAACATCGCGGACTACGGCAACGGGTGGGCCACCGAGAAGGCGCGGGCGTTCTTGAAGGAGGTTGGCCGGTGAGCTACCCAACCAAGAAGTTCTACTACGGGGAGCGAGTGCTCGTGCGGCCGAAGGGACGCCCGCCCTTCTATGCGACCGTCTACTCCGAGTACAAGCAGCCAGGTCACATGCGCTGCATCTGCGTGAACCAGCCAGACGGCTGCGGCATTGCCTACCCGGTCTGCTACGTCTGGCCTCTGGAGGAGACGCGATGATCACGATCCGCACCGACCTCGGACCTACAGGTGATGGAGTGGGCATCATCTGTGAAGAGAAGGAGACCGCTCTCGTGCAGAAGATGCTGGAGCGCCTTGGCGTGCCCACGCAGGACATCGTGCATGTGCCGCTCGCGTTCGACCGCGTGTGCATCACCAGCCAGCGTGAGAACGACCGGCTGTTCACGCTCATGGACTGCGGGACCTGCACGGGTCCTTGCCGGGGGCTCTGACCATGAGCCACGTCAAGGTGATGCACTTGAGGAGCACCATCGAGCCCACGGAGACGGTGTGCGGGCGGTCCCTCTACACGTACCGGCGGCTCTACCCCAGCGACAAGGCGCGCGTGACCTGCCCCGAGTGTCTCACCTACATCGGACTGGTGAAGGCCACGGACGCGCTGAGGAAGGTGAAGCCATGAAGGCACAGGATCGCAGGGCCATCGAAGCGTCGATCGCTCACTGGATCAGGATGCGCGACGACAAGGGCACGCCAGACGAAGAGCCGAACGCGGTCTGCTGCCCACTGTGCAAACTGTACTTTGACAAGTCTTGCATAGGGTGCCCGATCTTCACGAAGACCGGGGCGGATCTCTGCCGTGGTACTCCGTACGAAGCTGCGCACGCGGCGTGGGAGAGTCACTACTGCACCTCGCCCAAGACGGAGGAGCGGCACAAACTCTGGCGCACCACCGCGAACGCGATGATCCGATTCCTGCGCTCGCTGCTGCCGAGGAAGGCGAAGCCATGAAGCACCTGTTCACTCGCTGTTTCGTCCCCGACGAGATCGCCGGCTACGCCGCCTACGCGCTGGAGTACCCGGGCTGCTACGCGCAGGGTGCTACTCTGGCCGAGGCGTACGACGCTCTTGACGCGGCGGCAGAGTCGTGGTGTCTCGGCATGGAGGCGCGGGGCTGCCCCGTCCCTCCGCTGGTCGAGAGCGGACACCACGCGCAGAAGGCCATCGGCCTCTGGAGGAAGTGAAACCGTGAGCATCAACCAGGAGTGCATCGACCTGATGGGTGAAGTCGCCAGGCTCAAGGCCAAGCTCGAGTTGGTCGAGGCCGCTCGCGCCGGAGCCGTCGAGGCGGGTCTTCAGGTGCTGCAGCAGAAAATGGAACTGGAGGAGTACGTCACGCTTCACAAGTGCGCCGAGCAGGCCGCGGGCTTCATCGTGAACGTGATCGACTTCTGCGACAGGCACGTCTGCGCGGAAGCGTGTGCGACGTCGTGCCCGAAGACGGTGCTCGAGGACGCGCTGCGGTATGCCCCCGACGCCGGCCGAGACCTCCTACGCGACTACGAGGCGCTCAGGGCGCTGGAGAGCGCGGTACGCATCGAGGGCATGGTCATCGGTGGAACGATGGCCGCGCTCAACGCCGTCGACGAGATGAGGAGGAAACGATGAGCGAGAAGGTCGACATGACTGCACTGCGGGCCAAGCTGTCCCGATGTGCCGAGGGGTTCGAGGGCTGCCTGTCCGCTGGCGAGTTGGACGCGCTGAACGACGCGCTCGACCGGCTGGTGCTCGTGCGCGACGGGACGGTGGTGCTGGCAAAGGAGATTTGCAGCGCGTCGCAGGAGCGCGACGAGGCCCGCGCGAGTCTCGAGCGGGTCACCGCGCACGCGGCAGCAATGACGGCAGCGATCGACCTCGCCGTCGGGTACCTGTGCGACCACGGTGCCGACGAGTCGTCGCTCGGTGCCGACGTGGTCCGGTGTCTGTCCGCGTCCACCGATGCCGGCGCCGGCCTCGCGTACTCGGCCCAGCACGAGTCGATGAAGGTCCGCATCTCCCGCCTGGAGGCCGACCTGCGCGCTCGCAACCTGGAGGTGGCAGAGGTGCGGGTGGAAGCGGAGCGCATGAAGGAGGAGTGCGCCCGCATCGCCGACAACAACGTCGACTTCGTGGGCCCCGGGCAGCGCAGCGTCGTCGCAGAGGCCATCGCCCGGGGCATTCGTGCCCTCCCCGGATTTGGGGGCGGCTACATCTGCGACGTCGAGCGGAAGTACCGCGCCCTGCTCTGGCAGACCCACGGTCACCCGTTCGCGGCCCTCTACGGCGACGACGGGGAGATGCAGTGCGGAGCCGATGGCTGCCACCTCGACTTCAGACGCGACCCGCTCGAGAAGCTCGAGGAGGGCATCAGGAAGATCGTCGGCGAGAAGCTCAAGACGCTGACGGCGCCGACGAAGATGAAGGAGCAGTCGTGAGCGAGAAGCCTGACACCGTGGCGCTGCGGGCGATGTGTGAAGGGACGGCCGAAGCGCCATGGGTCGTAGGGAACGGGACCGCCGCCCGCCTGTTCCAGGGCATCGACGGCATCCTGTGCCCGTGCCCTGCCGACGAGACCGGCCTCCGCGTGCTGCTGCAGTTCAACTGCGCGTTCCCGGTCTCGCGCGACGCCGCCTTCGTCGTGGCGGCGCGCAACAACTGGACGGCGCTCCTCGACGAGGTCGACCGGCTGCGGAAGCTGGTGCAGGACGTGCGTCGGTGCGCCCGTCTGCCCGATGACGAGCCAGACGACGACCTGTCGGGATTGGTCGCCGTGACGACGACCGGCCTCGAGCGCATCGAGGAGGCGAACGAGGACTTGCGCACCGTGTGCTCGGCCCTGAGTCTCGAGGTCGAGCGGCTGCGCGACCTCCCCATCGAGCCCGGGGCCCTGCGCGAGATGCTGCTGCTGACCCAGAACGAGCGCGACGTCGCAAGGAAGATCGCGTTCCTGGCCGTCCAGCGAGCGGAGGCCGCCGAGCACGAGAGAGACGAGTGGAAGAAGCGAGCGGACGAGTACAAGAACCAGGCGTGCGCGCAGAGCGAGGGGTTCCATGACTGAGGGAGAATCCATGACCGACAAGAAGCCGCTTCCGTGCCCTTGCGGAAAAATCAAAGCCCCGACGAACAGGGAGCGCACGTCGTTCTCTGCTGAGACGTACATGCTCGTCGACGGCGACCAGGAGTGGCACCCGGGGTGCGCCATCGCGGAGATCGAACATCTCAGGCGGGAGATGTACCACCTGCGAGACCAGCACGCTGTGCTCGCAGCGGAGGCGGCCGACCGAGACTACCTGGCGCGGGCGCTGATGACCAAGGCGAAGTCGCTCGGCCTGGTGGAGCACGTCTCGTGCGCGAACTGGTTCGAGCAGGTGCTCTGCTGGATGGAGGAGAAGTGCATCCGCCTCGACGAGGCGAAGGCGCAGGCAGCCGACATGCGCCTGCGGTGCGAGGCCGCGCTCTGCTCCCTGACCGAGGGGATGGACCTCGCGGCCGAGGGGCTCTGCAAGAGCGGACCGCTCGTGGAGAACGCGGTCAAGGAGTTGCTCGCGGCCGTGGCGCCGGAGGCCGGGCGCAGGCTGCTGCGCGAGATGTCGGCCCTCGGCAAGGTCGAGGAGCACGCTCGCCGGGCCCTCGTGTGGCAAGACGACCCCGACCATCACCTCCTGCCCTGGAGGCTGCTCATCGAGGCCGTCAAGAACCTCGACAAGGTCCGTGCGGAGGAGAAGCCGTGAGCAAGACGATCATCGTCACCCTGATTCTCGACGGCAAGGAGATGGCACTCGTGCCGTTCAAGCTCGAGGACGACAACTCGGTGTCGCACGGTCCGGGGATGAGGACGCGGGGATTGTACAAGATGCGCTTGAGCACCTCTTCGGTGCAGGTGAACGGCATCCACATCGAGGTGGAGGACGACAAGTGAAGACCAAGCAGCGAGTCATCGCCCGGTACAAGCCGCGCTCGATCGACAAGTGCAGGTACAAGCCGGGCGGCGGCCACTTCTTCCTGGCCGACAGCTCCGACATCGAGTGCTACTCCGGGACGAGCGACGTGGAGGCGCAGGCCTGCTTCGCCGAGGCCGTGCGCGCTGGGTGTGTCGTCGTCGAGCGCCAGGAAGCGCTCCCCATCGTCGACGGCGTTGAGCCGTGGGGCACCGTGTCGACCTACACGCGGCCGGCGAGATGTGCTACGTGTGGTGGCAAGCGGTTCATCGTGTGCGACAACTACGAGCGCGACCACGAAGTCATGCGCTGCCCAGACTGCAACGCGGGGTAGACGACCATGCGCCTCTTCGCCGTCTTCACTGATGCGTGCCCGTTCGAGGGGCATCGGCAGCAATCCGACCTCTTCCCGTCGCCTGCGGAGGAATTTCTGCACATGATGCAGCAGCGCGGCTTCACCGCTGTTCGTTGTGCAGGCCGCAGCGAAGAGGTCGTGGTCGTCGACATCTCGGCTCCGCAGTCGTTCGAGGTCGGCGCGTGCATCGAGGGGAAGTACTCGCTCCTCTGGATGGACTACCTGGGAACGAAGGCGTCCTTCTACCCGATCACGGTGCGCGTAGAGGTGACGGCGTGACCCACCCACTGGTGCTCGCGCAGATCATGAAGGCCGCCGAGCGCATGTTCGAGCGGAAGATCGACGCTGAAGCCGCCGAGGCGTCGCGAGACCCGAAGTACAACGAGGCCTTCTACATAGCCGTGTCCGCGATGATCGACAACGCGAACGCCGAGGTGAAGATCTCCTTCGACAACTACGGACAGATCGTCCTCGCGACGAACGTCATCGACGGGCTGTTCTCCGGAGAGGATGAGAGGCTGAAGCAGATCTCGATGTTCCCGGTGATCTCGTCCAAGGTCATTGGGGAAAAGATGCCGGTGGTCATCACGTACGAGTTCTCGAACGGGTCGTGCATCATCATGAAGTTGAAGGAGGAGCGGCGATGAAAGGGGAAGTCGGGGTCTTCCTGAAGTACTTCTTCCTGATGGTGGCCCTGGTCATCATCAGCGTGCAGCTGAACCACATGGAGGAGAACTTCAACCGCTTCTCGGCGCGCGTCGAGGCGCGCCTGCAGTACATCTACGACGGGCAGATGCAGCAGGCCCTGGAGAGGGCACCAAGGCCCGACGCCGGTGCTCTCCCCGCCGAGAGGAAGGTGTCACCGTGAAGAGTGCGCAGCAGTGGGCGCAGGAGATCGTGGGGTCGAAGCGCAAGCCGCCCGACTCGCTGGTGGCGAAGATCGAGCACGTCCAGGCAGACGCCGGCCGACCGACGTCGAACGGGCCGATCGGCATCGTCACGGGCGAGGGGAAGGTGGGCGTGGTGGTGCCGGTGAAGGAGACCGCCGACCTCCTGAACACGGACGCTCTGAACCGGGCGCTGAAGATGCAGCTGGTCTTCACCGCCGAGCTTGACGCTCTGCGGAAGCTCGAGATGGCGGTGAGGTCTTCCTTCTCCGGGCGCCCGATGCCCGTCGAGATCGTCCGCGCCCTCGATGCAGTTGCCAAGGCCCGGCGATGAAGCAGCCACTCGCCTGGCACCGTGAATGTCTGGCTAGCTCGATCGCTCACCACGCCGAGCGACGTGAGCACCTGAAGCGCGAGGCCGAAGAGTTGGACCGCCAAGAGGCGCTGGACCGCTTCAGTGCTCACCAGCTTGTTTGTGCCGAGCGCGAGAAGAAGGACGCTTTCGACGAGAAGACGTACCGAGCACGGGACAGGCAGAAGTTCATGCCGTAGGCTACGCAGCACTCGAAGCTCACCTGAGAGGCGGCGAGGTGATGAGCGACCACGACAAGGAACTGCGCGAGGCCTGCGCAAGGGCGATCAGGACCGTGGTGAGCGACTACGGCGACACCTTTCCGGTCTGCGAGAAGTGCGGCGAGGAGCCGGCCACCATCTCACCTGAGTACCGCCTCTGTCGCGACTGCGACATCGACGAGGGTCTCGCCAACCTGCACTGCCCGGAGTGCCAGCGCATGACCAACGTGTACGAGCAGAACATCCTCGGCTGGCCGCGGGAGAAGCACGCCGCTGGCTGCAGCCGGGCCGAGGTGGGTGCGCCGAAGACGACGGAAGGAGAGAAGCGGTGAGCGACAAGGAGAAGGTCGTAGTGCTTCCTCCTGGTCCAGAGGCCAACCCGTACGTGGTCAAGGGCCAGTGCGACTTCTGCGGCGTGCGCCCGGCCGTGGCGTGGTGGGGAGAGGGCATGATGGACCTCGTACACGGCATGTGCGCCAAGATCTGCGACCGCTGCAGCACCGAGAAGCAACTCGCGCACGCCCGCGAGATGGCGGCGAAGGTCGCCGAACTCGAGGCCGCGCTGAAGAAGATCGACGACGAGGAGGCGAAGGCTCGTGGCTGAAGTCCACCTCTACCACGGCGGCATCGGCGGCCTGCGCGTCGGAGACGTGCTGTCTCCGGCGCCGCCGCATGTCACCGACGGGTGTCCGATCTGCGTGGCGCGGGCCGCCGGCCGCGTGCTGCGCGTGGGCGAGTACCGCCTCTGGCTGGCGCAGTTCGGCGACCGCGCTCTGCCCGCCCTCCGCTCGCTGGCCGGCGCCGACGCGATGGACCCAGTGGACCCGCCGAGCGCGAGGAACGCCGTCTACCTCACGCGGGACATCGAGTACGCCAGGTGGTACGCAGCGCGCAGCGAGGGCGACCTCTACCGCGTCGTCGCCATCGGCGAGATGACGCGCTCGACCGAGGATCCGTTCCCGTCGTGGACCGCACGAGAGGCCCGCGTCGTCGACGTCGTCGAGCACAACGTGCGTCTTCTCCGTCGGGACCGTCGGGAGTTGATGCGCCGTTGGGCCAAGGCCGACCGCGCGAACGCCAAGACCAAGGAGACCAGACCATGATCGTCGGCGACGAGGAGTGGGCGGTCACGGTGTGCCGGGTCCACTCTCCGCTCACGCACGCGCAGTGCGGCTGCGGCATGCCGCATGTTGGCGAGTTCCGTCCCGGACACCAGTCTGGCCCGTCGGTCGCGATGGAGCAGATGAGGAAGGAGCGCGACGCGGCCATCGTGAAGGTGGAGCGTCTCTGCGCAGCCATCGAGAAGCACCGGGAGGCGAACTGCGTCCCAGACTATGCCGTGGACGACGCAGACCGCGCCCTGTACCGCGTTCTCGAGGAGGCTAAGAAATGATCGACCGCTGCGACAGCTGCGGAGCTACCGGCGTGCCCCTGTCCGACGGCACGTACACCCCCGGGTGGGTCTCTCCGCGCTGGTGCGCGGAGTGCCACGCCAAGCTCGAGGCCGCCGCCCCGAAGTGGACGACGGAGCGGCCGACGGCCCCGGGCTGGTACTGGTGGCGCGAGCGCTGGGACCGCGAGAGCACGCAGTACGAGGCGCCGTGCCCGGTCTTTGTGCGCGGGGACGAGGAAGAGTGGGAGAACTGGGACGTGCGTGACCTCTGGTGGTCGAAGCCGCTGACGCCGCCGCCGGTGAAGAAAGACGGCCTTCCATCGGCCGACTACTTGAAGTAGAGTGGCGCTAGACATGGGTGACGACCGGCCGCGGTGGAGCAGGTTTATGGGCTACCACTACTACTCCAACTACCGTGGAGGGTACGGCTACGTTCACCGCGCCAACGACGGGGAGTGGATGGCGGTGGCCCCGGGCTACGGCCTGTGTCTGCACCCCGCAGGTAAGCTGAAGGACGCGAAGGCGGCGGTCGAGGCCGCGGTGCGCCGGCGCAGGAGGAAGAAGTGACGTGCCTGCCGGTAGCCATAGCCACCTTCTTCCTCGGACTCATCATAGGCGTCGTCGGCCTGGTGCGATGGTTGGTGTACAAGATGAACGATCCTGAGTTCGCCAGGAGATGCTTGCAGTTCATCTACGAGACCTCGCACCCTCACTGGCTCCAGGTGTCGAAGGACGACAAGAAGAAGGTCTGCCCGTGCTGCGGGTGGACAGAGAAGGAGAAGTCGTGAGCGAGTTGACGAAGAAGGTCGAAGCCCAGATCTCCGGCGTGCGGAAGATGCTCGGTCTCTACCGGCTGACCGGCCAGAAGCAGGTCACCCTGAGCGTCGACATGCTGGCGTCGACCATCGACACGATCGACCAGCTGCTCGCCGAGATGAACCGGCTCGAGAAGCGGCAGGGCTGAGAGCCTAGGCAAGAACGGTGAACAACACCGAGTTCGACAAGCTGTGCGCCGCGATCGGCGTCACCGAAGAGGGACGCGCGCTTGTAGAGTGCGCAACTGCTCTTCGTGTGCTCGTAGTCGAGTTGATCAACGACCTGGACAAGTGGGACGAAGACTGGCCCCAGGTCGGGTACAAGGCGACCGGCGACGACGAGGAAGACCCGAAGGAAGACCCCGTATGGTGGGCGCGAAGGCGCGGGCTGCAGCCATGAGCGGTAGCAACACCACCATCAGGTACGACGCGGATGGCCACCCGGTGGCCCTTCAGCACGGGAACGTCGACGTCGTCGACGGCTGGCCGTTCAAGGGCGACGGCACGAGGGGGAACAGCAAGAGCGTCGCCCTTCTCGACGTGCCCACGCGGCAGCTGAAGGCCTGGCTGCGCAAGGCCAGAGAGAGCGGCGGCGTGTTCGTGCATGGTGGATGGAAGCGCGACTTCACCGTGGCGCAGCTGACGGCCGAGCTTCGGACGCGAGAACCGCTCGCGCGGAAGAGGAAGCCATGACGAGCCGCGAAGAGATACTGGACCTCGTGCGGAGATACTGGGACACGCAGAGGAAGCCCCTGGGCCGGCTGCTGGATGACCTGTGCTCGGGCTACTCCTACCCAGAGTGTCCTCGGGGCTACACGGACTCCATCAGCATCGACAGCATCGACGACGACGAGTTGGCGAACCGTCTCCGGGTGGAGCTTGCCAAGAGCGGGAGCGGCGACGCCGGCAGCGCGGAGGTGTCCGCGCTGCGCGAGCTTGAGGTCGCAGTTCGGGCGTCTTCCTCCTCATCGGCCGAGAACATCGACCACCTCCTGGCCAAGCTCGATGGGCTGCGGGGCCCGCGATGAGAGACCCGAATCGCATCCCGAGGGTGCTTTACCTGCTCGAGGAGTACTGGCTCAAGAACCCGGGCCTGCGCCTCGGGCAGATCGTGGTCAACATGGCCGCTCAGAGTGGGCAGCCCTTCTACTGCGAGGACAACGAGATGGAGCGGCGTCTTCGCGAGGTGCTGGACAGGGAGAAGCCGTGGGAGACGTGAGAGCGGAAGCGTGTAGTCATCGCCACACGTACACCCGGCGCGAGGAGGTCTTCGCGAAGGACAGCTGTCTTGGGTTCCTCCCTGGACGTTGGAACGGGGACTGCTGCGTGCGCGACGTCGTGCGGTGCTCGTACTGCGGCGTGGTGGTATCACGCAGCCGGCCGAGGCGTCTCCACGATGCGGTCGTGAAGGAGGGCCCATGAGCAACCCGGCGAACGAGCGGTTCGACGGCGTCTACCCGAACCGCGTCGACGCGAAGTTCTGCCCGGTCTGCGGTGAGGCGAAGCCTGAACCGCTCGGCAGTCACCGCAGATCCGTGGTCCGCTGGTGGTGGCGCTGCACCGAGTGCCAGTCGGTGTTCCTCACTACCATCGAGGGCGACAAGATGTCCCGGCCGCGCCTGGTGAAGAAGGAGAAGAAGTAGATGTGGGTGGTCGTCCATCGTGACCGCGGCATCACGACGCTGCGCCTCCGTGACCGCAAGAAGACGCAGATCTCGGTGGCCTACCCCACCGGAGGCATAACGCCGAAGGTGGTGGAGGGGCTTGCATTTCTCCTGGAACTGGTGCGCGGCGAGTGTCTGTACCCGTCCTTGCCCAAGTCGCGCAGAAAGCTCGTCGTGCCGGCTTGCCCGGGGCACGCGAAGAAGGCGACGCCGGCGCCGGACCCGTACATCGACCCCAAGACCGGCCTCTGCATGGTGTGCGCGAAGTTCCGCAAGCCGGGGACGAAGAGCCCGCACAACACCAGGCGCTCCTGCGCCGTGTGCGCCTCCGGCGGAACCCGACGACACCAGCACTGGCTCCCCGAGGTTGGGGACCACGGTCTGTCTTGGGGTCGCCATCCGCACTTCGTGAAGCCATGATCGTCGGAGTCACTGGTCATCGTCCACCGCGCTTGGGAGGGTACGACCGCAACAACCCGACGCGCGTGGGAGTGCGCCGGGAGATGATGATGCTCCTCTCCGGGATGGGCGCCACGAAGGGGCTCACGGGCATGGCTGCCGGCGCCGACCAGGACTTCGCGGACGTCTGCGTCGACCTGGGCATCCCGTTCGTCGCGGCGCTGCCGTTCGAGGGGCAGGAGATGGGATGGCCGGAAGAGGCGCAGGAGGCGTACCGAGGCCTGCTGGCCAAGGCCGTCGATGTCGTGGTTGTCGCCGCCAACGACCCAGTCGATGACAAGTACGCCAGCCGCGATCGATGGATCGTCGAGAACTGCCATGCGATGATCGCCGTCTACGATGGTGGCAAGCACGGTGGCACTGCCAAGGCGGTGCGTTACGCCAAAGAGCTTTGGAGGCCGGTACACCAGATCGACCCGAGGAGGTGCGCGTGAGCGAGAACGTCGTTCCTGTCTGGCCGGTCCCGTCCCGAGATGACCTCGAGCCGATCTTGCGCGTCGGCTACAAGTCGATGATCCTCGAGGCCGACGAGTGGCGGCCTCTGGCCCAGTACGTCCACGACCTCTGCAGGGCGTGCGTGCGGGGCGCGGAGGAGCGCCTCGAGGCTCAGGTGGCGGCGATGAGGGAGGTGCTGGAGCGTGTTGCCATGAAGAAGGATGCGCTCGACCCGTCGACGTGGGATCTGGTGACTGTGCTTGTCTCATCAGGTGCCGGAGTCGCCTATCAGCGCGAACACGAGGCGCTGCTCGAGGTGTTCCGGTGGGCCCGCCTGTTCGCGGCCCATGAATGCCTCTGCCACCTCATCAACGGGGGGCGCGGCCCGAAGTGCGCGGCGTGTCAGCTGCGCGCCGCCATCGCGGGCCTCCACGAGGTGCGCCGCGCCGGCTCCCCCGTCGACGCGGAGGACGGACAGTGAAGGTGTGCGAGTGCAGCCAGTGCCACAAGACCGTGGCCTGCAGGCTCATCGGCTTCGGCTGGGGCCTGTGGCTGTGGTGCTGCGCCGGCTGCGTGACGAAGGAGCGGGACGATGGCTGACGAGACGGCGGTGATCGAGGGCAAGAAGGGGAAGTTCTGCTGCTGCTGTGGGTCGGCAGACATCTCGGCCCACCATGGCGACGACGGCGGGGTTGATGTGGTCTGCATGTCGTGCAGGTCCGAGTACAGCGTCTACTTCGACGGCTGCGTGCTGCTCGATGCGCGCAAGGAGCGCGACCTCCTCCGCGACGAGAAGGCCAACCTGCGCAAGGCACTGGACCGCGAGTTGCGCTACACCGGGAACTACTGCCTCGCCGGGAACGGGGCGAAGGGCGAGCGTTGCGTTCTGGACGCCGGTCACGACGGCGGGCACGACTACGGCAAGCTCGACGCCGGCGAGTTGAAGATGCTGCGCAAGCTCTGCCGAGACCTCGGTGCGGTCATGGGGCAGTTGAGGAAGTAGCCGATGGTCGCGCAGCACACCACGTCCTCGATTCAGAACATCGGGTTCGACTTCTTCTTTGCCCTCGGGGTGGCGTACTGGGCGTGGATGATGCTGAAGCTGCTCGCCCACCGGCACGTACTCCGCGAGATCGACGAGCACTACCGGCTCCTAAGAAAAGAGGCCTCGTTCTACCGTCGTCTTGGCCAGTGGGAGATGTCCGAGTTGACCCAAGACGTGGCGCTCGACCTTCTGTCGATGTCCCCTCCGTCCTGGGTGCGGCTGGCCTGGGCCACCGAGGAAGAACTTGCCCGCGAGGTGGAGCGCCGGCGTCGATCCCGGCGAGGAAAGGCGGTGCGCCATGGGTGACCAGGAGAAGTCCGAAGGGTCTGGCTGCAACCTGCGCTTCAGCGCTGCGCGCTGCAAGTTCATCATCGGAGACCGCGTGTGGAAGCGCTCCGGCGACTACACGTTCGAGGGCACGGTCATCGTCGTGTTCGAGAAGCTCTCGGGGGTGCGCCGGCTCATCGTCGAGGACGACCGGGGCATGCTGTTGATCTTCAACGAGCGGCAGCTGGATCTCAAGTGCGAGAGCGTCGGCTGCGAAGGCGCCATCTGCCACGCCGAGAACGTCTACTCCCGCGTCCGCTACTGGTGTGCCGACCACGTCCCCACGAGCGGACACCACGAGTCCTGCCCCGAGCCGTGCAAGTTTCTCGTCGACGCCGCGATGTCGAGGATGCTGCCGTGAGCGGCCTGCGCTTCTACATCCTGAAGCGACCGCGGGAGTGCATCGTCGCCGGGTGCAGGCGGCAAGGCCGCGTTCACGTCGTGGAGGCCACCGGCCACAAGTTCGACGTCTGTCTGAACCACCTGGCGATGAACGTGACGCTGCACCGTGACGTGGCCGAGGCGGCGAAGGTGGCCATCCGGCAGTGTGGGTGGGACGACCCGCTCATGGAGTGCGGCTACGGCGCGCCGCTCATCGGCGGCAAGTGCTGGTGCGCGGTCCACCGGGCGCACGCCCGGCTCACCAGAGCGCTTGAGAAGATCTACGGGAAAGAGGAGCCGCGATGACGAAGACGTCGCACATCGTGAGGATCATCCGGCGGTCGACCCAAAGCTACCGCACCAAGCGAGAGGCGTCTGACGTCGCCAGGGAGTTCGAGGCGCCGGTCGGGTACAGGTCGTCGTGGGTGGCGTTCCGCTCGGTGCCCGAGTCGGGGTGGGTGTTCGAGATCGACGTCGTGCCGGAGAAGAAGACGCGCATGACCCCTGCCCCCAGGAAGACCAGTTCCGGCCGCACGACGAGGGTGGCTGCGACTGCGCCAACGGTGAAGAAGAGGGCCAAGATGGCCAAGAGGACCATCGTCCACGCCGAAGGTGGTCCGCGTGGGTGTGACTTTCCCACGCCGATGACGGGCCATGGCGGTGCAGATGGCCCCGGCACTCACAACTCGGGCAACGACTTCTGAGATGCACAGGAAGTGAGCCGATGACGGAACATGAGACGCCCTACGCGCAGCACGAGAGGCTGCTGAGACAGCTGCACGACCTCAACCGTGCCGGCAAGCTGGACTCGGCCGAAGCGGATGCGCTCCGCGACGAGATGGACCCAAGTTGGTCCGCACTCTCGGTGGAGGAGCGCGCTCGTCTGGCCCAGCTGTCGGAAGACCTCTACCTCGAGGCCGAGAAGGGGAAGTCATGAGCGACGTCTACGGCGAGATGTACTACGAGCGCCTCAAGCAGCGCTTCGCGGCACTCGCGGACACGCCGGTGTGGGACAGCATCAACAGCATCTTCAACGACCTCCTCGAGCAGGAGGATGCGGGGGGCCTGACTGGTCTTCACGAGGTCTGCGTTCGCCTGTCCGAGGCGCAGGGGCTGTCGTTCGGGCCCCGCCTCTGTGGCTCGTGCGGGCACGAGTTGGAGGGTGACTTCGGGCCCGACTCGGCGACGTGCCCGGCGTGCCTCGCTAGGTTCTAGGAGCACCAGAAGCAGCAGGAGGAGATGTGTCGGTGGGCCCACGAGCGGTGGGCGGCGATGACTCCCGAGGAGCGCGCCGAGGAAAAGCGCCGGGGACGCATCACCCTCATGGGTGTCGTCCGGAGACCAGTCGGATGAGGGTCTACGTCGCCGCCAAGCTGGAAGAAAAGGACGTCGTGCGCCAGGCCTACGCGAGGCTGCGCGCCGCCGGCCATGAGATCTCCCACGACTGGACGACGAGAACAGCGAGAACATCACCGGCCTGGCGCTCCACGGCTACCACCGCGCCTGCGCCCAGAGAGATCTCGAGGGAGTGCGCAGCTGCGATGTGCTCCTCCTCTTTCCGCATCGGCACGGCAAGGGCGAATGGTTCGAGATGGGCGCCGCGGTCGCGCTCGGCAAGCGCGTGATCGTCGTCGGCGACCCGACGCTGTGCATCTTCTGCATGCTGCCCCAGGTGGAGAACGCCCCCACCTTGCAGGAGGCCATCGACCTGATCTCGGACTACCCGGCGGCCACCGCCTACATGCGCGCCGAGTACGCCTGCCCGAAGTGCGGCGAGCAGCGCCTGCGGCAGTACAACGGCACCTTCGTCTGCATCAGCAAAGCGTGCTGCCCGTGACGTCATGCGAGTACCTGGATCGCCTGATGGCGCGGGTGGCGAAGCTCGAGGCCGAGGTCGCCGAGCTACGCGGGCGATCGAAGCTGAAGTACGGGTCGCGCTGCCGGAAGTGTGGGGCGGCGATGGTCGTCGACAAGGTGATGGGCGAGGTCTGCATCCCCTGCTTCAACGGTCCTCGACCGATGCCGGCCGTCTCGCAGGAGCGCCTCGAAAGCGTTCCGGGGAATGCGCGGCAGTGCGAGCAGTGCGAGAACCGAGCGCGCCGTGAGGACTGTGGGTGGACCGGATGCCTCGTCATCGAGTCGGACTTCATGAAGGACCACCTCAAGGACGGCGTGTGCGTGAAGCGAAAGCCGAAGTGAGCGCCGTACCCGACGCGCTCTGCGCGACCTGCGGTGAGCAGGTCAAGAAGGACGAGGCCGGCAACGCGCCACCGCACCACCCGTGGGCGAACGCCTGGGCCCGGTCGGCCGGCGTGCTGTGCCAGGGGAGCGGCCACCCCGTTCTGCGACACCGCGAGTGCCACGCCCACAAGGTGCCCTGCTCGTCGTGCCCGTACTGCCTGGGACAGTGGACATGAAGCATGTGCAACCCTTCGGCGAGACGCTGTGAGCGCTCCGACGAGAACGACCTCCGTGGACGCGACGGGCTTGACATCTGGCAACGAGTCTAGTATCGTCAAGCACTGCTGAACGCGGAGTTCGGAGACGAGGCGGTGGCGCGATGAGCGAGACAATCGTCAAGGTCTGTGAAGTGAAGGACGTCGAGTTCGGGTCGCGGGAGCCACACCTCAACGGCGACAAGATTCTCTTCGACGGCTACGATGTGGTTACGACCAAGCAGACCATCCGGCTCTTGATCTGCGCCGACCAGGACTGCTGCGAGTCGTGGGGCTACTTCTGGTGCAACGACAACCCGCAGGAGTTCGTCGGAGCCGAGGTGAGCGGCGTGACGGTGACGGACACCGCGCTCAACACCACCAAGCTCGCAGACGTCAGCGACCTCGACGCCGGCGGGGTCATGTTCGTGAACATCGACACCGACCGCGGCGTGCTCCAGTTCGTCGCCTACAACGCGCAGAACGGCTACTACGGGCACCAGGCCATCGTCGAGAGCGTGCAGTTGAAGCACGAGACGGTGTTGTAGCCCCGGAGTGCGGAGATGATCAGCGAAGAGCAGCTTCAGAAGTGGCTCGAGGTCTTCGGCCACAAAGACGGTTGTGAGAAGGCGCGCGAGATGAGCGACGTCGGTCGTCTGCTCGTCGAGGAAGTGCGCAAGCTGCAGGTGCTGGCCGGAGAGAGGCCTCGGCCGCCCCTGCCGAAGTGCGGATGGCCCGGCTGCGAGTACCAGGCCGACCCACGCTGGTACGTCCACCTGCCGAGCGGCCCGGTGCCGGCCTGCGATGGGCACGGATGCCTGGGCGGCGACGGGTGCAAGTGCATCGAGCGCCTGGCCAAGAAGAAGCGAAGGGGCTGACATTGACCGCACGGACTAAGAAGTGGCCAGCCGGGGGAGAGCCGGCGACGTTCGAGCGGCTGGTGGGCCCCGTGCGCGATGCCCTCGAGCAAGCGTACACCATGGTCCGCAAGGACCGCCGGCGTGGCATCAGGTGGAACGGTCCCCCCATCGGAGAAGCCGAGAGGGCGATGTGCCTCGAGTTCGACGATGCCCTCCGCGCCTCGTCCTTGAAGGAGAGCGAAATAGATCAGGGCCGAGACGCTCTCGACACGATCCTCGGCATCGCCCTTCAGCTGGGCATCGAGCAGGGGCGCCGCATCGAGCGGAAGAGGAGAAAGCAGGAGGACGTCCATGTCGTCCGATGACCTCTACCGGCAGTGCCAGCTGCGCCGCCTCATCGAGGGCTCAGGCGCCGAGGTCGACGTCGTCTGGATCCCTGAGCGGTTCGCCCGCAAGGGACGGCCGCTCAAGATCAAGTTCGGCGAGGAGTGGCAGGACGGCTGGGTTGTCGAGCAGACGTACACGGTCACGACCCGGCAAGACCTGTTGAAATCCTCCTCGCCCTGAAGGGCGAGGATTCCTAGGAGAGATGCGGAGCGCAATGCAGGGCACCTTCCATAGGGTGGTTCGCAGTTCGTCGGGGGCTGCGTCTGGTGGTCGAAGCCACCGGGCGTCTTCTGCCTCCTCCCTGCGCAAGAGCGGCAAGACCTGCCGCCAAGATGTTCTGCGCCGCGTTCTCGTCTCGGTCGTGGTGGGCGCCGCACTTGGGGCAGTCCCACTCGCGCACGGACAGCGGCAACTCATCCAGTACGTGTCCACAGGCGCTGCACATCTTGCTCGACGGGAAAAACCTGTCGACCAGCGCCATGGTCTTGCCGTAC